>Ga0055584_100006846_pt1 | contig 11177 bp, 11 predicted proteins | sample OSDHelmetaG_FD_58716 | JGI IMG/M metagenome (GOLD analysis project Ga0055584, IMG submission 58716) | Pelagic marine sediment microbial communities from the LTER site Helgoland, North Sea, for post-phytoplankton bloom and carbon turnover... | ecosystem: Environmental > Aquatic > Marine >...
TCAAAAATGTAAAAATCATTGGATAGAAAAAAATAGTCATGTAAATTCTTCGAAAATTTTAGTTGGTCCTCAATTTCATAAAGTACAGGAATTCTTCTTTCCAAAACAGCCTTTAATTTTGAATCTGGGGACATTGCAATTCCAACCTTTAAGAAGTCACTTATTCCATGCATAGTATTATCAAATATTTCTCTTATTGCTCCCGTAGAAGCGCCATCATCCAAGCCATTTACTATTACCTTTAATTTTGGAAATTTACCCTGATTATCAGACGCAATTGATTCTAGGAGTGAGCGATTACCCCTTCCACCAGAAAAAAGTACAACACTCATTATTTATCCTCTTGGTTATTCTTTAAAAACTTTATTTTCAAAATCTTAATTAGTACAAAAAAACTTGGGAAAAGTCTAGCCTCATTATAACGCTTCAATACTTTACGTTTTCCCATAACTTGACTCCTCATTCCAATAAACCCTGAAATCACGCCCAAAAAGTATTGATGAACTGCAAAAGCCTTACAAGATTGGAAAAAGTTGAAAAGTAATAAAACTAGAGTTTCATAAATGGCACTATGCAATGGGTAATATCTCCAAATTAACCACAAACAATTTCTAGTTGAAAAGTAATAAAATTTTTTACTAAGTCTAGCTGTTGGAGACTCTCGATGCTGACCAATAATATCAGACCTATGAACAATTTTAAAACCATTTTCAATTGCTCGCATGCTAATATCAGGCTCACTTGCATAGATGAAATATTCTCCTGGCCTTAAGCCAATCTTATCAAATACTGAAGCGCGAAAAGCTACGACACATCCAGTAAATCTGTTTCCCCAGAATTTTGGCTCATTGTAAATAAAATTATCTGCGGGCCTTATAACTCTTGGCTCAACGATACCAACACTTTGGTCATCATAGAATGTTTCTAATAATTTAACTATTCCTTCTCTTTCTATGCCTGCATCACTATCAAGAAATAATAAAATTTCTCCATTCGCATTTAAAATTCCAACATTATTACCCTCTTCACAGCCAAGATTTGTTGGAAGTGCAATTACTTTAACACCAGGGAAATCACTCTTCAACATTTTTAACGAATTGTCTGAGGAGCCATTATCAATAACAATGATTTCTATATTTAAATAGGATTGAAGATTGATATTATGTAACGTCTCAGTGACATCCTCTCTTCTATTCCAATTAAGAATTATTATCGAAACTAATGGTTGCCAGTCTGTATTATTCATAAAAAGACCTTATTTTCATTTGAATAAAAAATCTGAGCATTGATATCAGCCTTTAATAAAAAATCAAGAAATTCTTTATCAGATAAATGCAAAGTTGAAGCTTTATTCTTAATTCTTAACTTTTCATAAAAAAATTTAGAACTTTCAATATCTTTATTCTTTCTGTCTTTAAGCCAAATACAAAAATATAATTTTGATAAATCAGTATTAAGACAATTTCTGTAATGTGGATTATTTGAAAGAAATGAATAAGTTACTTTAGCAATATTATTTAAACTATATTGGTATCTAAATGAAACATTACTCCAATTATTGTTCTTAATCTTATAGTATCTAGTAATTAGTATTTTTAAAACTTTTAAATGTGCAGTGTTTACTTTAGACCAAAAAACTACTAACTCTTCATAGCTACATATTTGAATTTTTGGGCTTAATTTAAACTGAGTTGCTTCATCCACCATTTTGCACAGATCAAACTCTTCAAAAAAAATTTCTTGAAAAATTTCATTTCTTTTCTTATATGAAGGATTATATTTACCTTTAAAAATAAGCATTGCTGTTGACCAGCCTAATATTGATTTTGTGAGCTGTTGATATGACCAAAAAATATCCTCAGTTTTCAAAACATTTTTTCCAGGATATGCCTGAAGGATGGAGGATAAAAATAAAAAAAGTGGTCTAACCGCTTCAATAGTTGGCATCTTATTTGGATCCCAAGAAGGAATTTTATCCAGAGAACTATTTGATCCATATAAAAGTTTTGATGAATACTTAAGATCAAAGTTAAACATTGTAAATTTTAATTTTTTTAACTTATTTGGATTTAAAAGAACGATATCAACCTGCCTAATCTTAGTTAATAGAGCTAATTCTTTTCTAAACAGCTCTTTATCGGCATTTTTTACCCAACAATCGCCTATAACAACAAGATCATAATCATTAATTGGTTGAAACTCTCCTTGATACTCTATTACAGAACCTTCACCTCTTCCAAAACCACCAACTAAAAAAATGGATTTAACAGAAATAAATTGGGTCAATATTTTTGACACAATTATTTTCATATCACTTGAAATTCTTTTATCTAATTTTTTATTTGAATTAACTGAATACATCTATTTATTTACATCCTTAAAATCAAGTAAAAAATTCTTAATATCCTTGTAAATGCTGATAAGTGGCATTGGTTTATTAAAATGCTTTCTTTGAATATTATGGCCAGCAAAAATAGCAAAGCCATAATGCTGGGGAGATAATGGCTGATAACCATGCATGCCATTTATTTTTTTGTTTGCTGGTGAAAAGTAGTCTGGGCTAATTAAAACCCCATCATTACAAATCCAAATACAATCTCCATAAAGATTACTCTCAGGTATACCATAATCCTTGTATTGATTCTGAAATAGAAAGAAGCCTTTATCTTTAAATTTTGATTCAAGTAAATCTTTTAACTTTTTTATTTCATTAAAAATTTGTTTGTCAAACCAAAATCTAGCCATAGTAGAATCTAAAAACATATCAAAATGATTCAGCAATGATTTGTCTTTAAAAATTCTAAATATTTCTCTTTCAATATTCATAACATAAGTAATTTGTGACATTCCATGATCTCCACAAAAAACAACAACTGGGGGATTTTTCATAATCTGAAGTTTATTGTAAAAAACTTTTAATTTTGCATCTATCTCTTTGAGTCCATTTTGAATTGCCCTTGAATTAGGACCTTCATTATGTCCAATTGCGTCTAAAGTAGAAACATAGGTAGGGTAAAAATCATAAGATTCATTAATCTTTTCAACAATAAGATTTAAGCGGTCTTCATCCGAGCCAGAAAGCTTTGAATCTAAACTAGTACTCGCCTCCTTAAAAACTCTTGAAGCAATTTTGTAAAGCGAGTCTTGACTAGTATTTATTAAATTTAATGGCCCATCTTCAGTTAAGCTGAAATTAGAGAGTTTCTTAAGTGGAATTCTAAAGGGGTAGTATGTTCCATTTTTATTTTTCATTATCTCCCAAATAATACGTCTTATAAGCTTGGAGAAAAAGACAGAAGAAAAGAAGGTTTCAATTTTTCCTAAAATTTCAAAAGGAATTCTAAGCTTATTGTACGGAGACTCTTCAACACTTCTTCCAAAGGCAGTAAAGTAACCTGAATCTAGGGGTTTTTTACCAACCAATATTTCAGTGCGCTCACAAAAACCAAAGCCTGGTATTAGGGATTTATAATATCTATTATCTTCCTTTAATTTGTATAGAAAAGGCGTATTTTGTTCAGAAATATAATCAGTTCGACAAGCATCTAGTAGGACTAAAACTAATTTTTTTTCCATTATTTATATCTTTTGTATTAAAGTAAGATTTAAGAATTATTTAATTAGCTCAAGCCAATTTATCTAGGGAATAAACCAAAAATAATCTCCTTTGTAGCCAACGTCTTTGAAAAATTCTTTCCATGAGTCAACATGCTTTACAGTTTTTGCTGTTAAATTCCATGCATCCATCCTTTCTTTTTCTTTTTCATTACGATAGGCATCCAATGTAATAAAACTTCCTTTTTTTGTTACTCTTTCTATTTCATGAAGAGCTTTTGCAAGGTCTTTCTCATCTAAATTGTGTAAAGTTGTAATAGAAATTGAGAAATCTATACTTTGATCATCAAAGGGGAGGGACGTAGCATTTGAAACTTGACAAAAATCACGCACCTCTTCCTTAGCATTATCAATTGCATATTCAGAAACATCAACACCAAAGACATTTAAATTTGGCATAAGCAATTTAAAATCATACAGCATAAAACCTTTTGCACATCCAATATCAAGAAGCTTATCGCCTGCCTTCAAGTTCCAATGATTCTTAAAATCACTTACAACATTTTTCCAATATTTTGAATTATATGAAAAACCACCATATCCATGATTTCTAGAGCCATCAAAAAACTCTTTTCCAAACTTCATTGCTATTAGCCTATCTTGTTTAGTTTTAGAGTCTAACCTTCCAGAAATGTCTCTTTTTGTATAAGGATAATTCCTCATTAAATTTATTTCTCTTCCCATTTTAAGCTTCAGTTAATTAATTAAAGGACTTTAAAGTTTTAAGGCAACTTGGCATTGCTTGTCTCACAAGCCAAATATTTTCTGATTTCTCAATATCTTCGCTAGAGGAAATTATTAAATCTTCAAGAGCAAAATGAATTTCGCCATCATTATTTAAAATTTTTTCATAAAATTTTAGTCTTTTGTCCCTTTTTTCTGGCATCTGAAATAAACTATAGGCTAATATTCCATCAACTCGCGGAATCTCATCAATTATTTGATTAAGCATTAAATATGAGTCTTGCATCGCATATTCAGCACCACTTAATAGATACTCATATGAATTTTTAAAGCAATAATCTCTCAGAACTAGATTCTGTATATTTTGGGGGCACCTTTCCCCCAAAAACATTCTACTAAATACATATCCTCTTAACTTCTTCAAATTAGCCTACTTCTGGAAAGTTATATTTCAGGCCATAAATTGATGCTGGCTTTAAAGTAATTGGCTCAAAAAATTCACCTATTTTCTTATCGCCATAAGGCGTAAAAACAGACTTAAATCGACAATTCATTGACCATCGTGTTTCACCTTCTAAATTTACTCTATTTCCATGAGGTAATGACTGATTAAAAATTAAGGCTTCACCAAATTTAATTTCAATCCACTCTATATCTTCTTCAACTGCTTCAAATAATTCATCAGTGTTTGCATCATGCATTGTCTTAAAACTTTTTTGAATTTTAGAATATTTATATGATGGAAGGATATACATTGATTTTGTCTTAAAACAGTCTACAAGTGGAATCCAAATAACTACTTCATATGGAGAGTTTCCAGACCAAGTATCGGCATGAATTGGCAAAAGGGAACTGTCATCCTCAGGCATCTGAATTGAAAGGTTAACTCTTCGTTGCATGGAAACCTCATTTCCAATAATTGAATCTAAATATGTCTTAACAACTTTATAGTAATTCTCCCTAAAATTAGGCAATGAATTCATTTTTACAATCATCTTTAACCTAAAGTCGTTTAATTTATTTGGAGACACATGTTTATGAACATGATCTAAAAAATTTTCATTAGAGTTATTACCTTTAATCTTGAGTTCCTTTTTCGTAATATCGATTAAAGAATTTCTTATGGAGTTGATTTTTTCTAGCTCCTGAATTTTCCCAACAAAAAACCCCTTGGAAATATAATCATTATTCAGTTTATTTTCATTTTCAGATAAAAAAGGGTTATTTCTTTGCATTTCAATAATCTTAAAAAGTTTGTTATATTATTTTTAATAAGAAATTATAAATTAGTCCCTCTAGAATGGGCCAGTAAAAGACGGATCTGGAATATCTAAAGGTTTGTCTGATTTTGGAAATAAGTCTCTAATTTTTATATTCATTCCCATCATATCAGATATTAACTGAGCTAAATTCTCTGCTCTTGGATAAAACTTGTTAGCTAAAGCTCTTGTGCTTGGACTAGGAGAGTCATTAATTCCAATCCGAACAGGTGCACAAATGAGCTTTTCAAAAATAGTTTCAGATATAACTGAAACTATTTCTGCACTAACTCCAAATTTAACCCACCCATTATCAGCTACTAATACGCGTAAAGTTTTTGAAACTGAACTTAATATAGTATCTGTATCTAAAGGTCTAATTGTTCGCAAATCAATAACTTCAATAGAAATACCATGATCAGCTAAAACTTCTGCACATCTAAGTGATTCTAGGACCATATAAGAGTGAGCCACAATAGTTACATCTTTTCCCTCTCTGGCTATTTTAGCCTTTCCAATAGGAACTCTATATCCATCAACAGGTACATAATCAACAGTGCTATGTAACCACCTATGTTCAATAAAAATAACTGGGTTATTATCTTCGACACTTGAAATTAACATGCCTTTTGCATCATATGCATTTGAAGGCATAACTACCTTTAATCCAGGTATGTGAGCAAACCAAGATTCAAGACTCTGTGAGTGTTGAGCTCCCTGCCCCCATCCTCTTCCAACAATTAATCGAATTACTAGAGGAACATTCTGCTGACCTGCATTCATGTAATACCATTTAGCAGCTTGATTAACTATTTGTTCTATAGATAAGAGAGCAAACTCAACTCTTTGATGAGTCAGGATAGGTCTAAACCCATTTAAAGATGCCCCAATCATAACTCCGGTCATACCATTTTCAGCAAGTGGCATATCCATTACTCTGTCAGAGCCATATTTATCTTGAAGTCCAATTGTTGTTCCAAAAATCCCTTTTGGATCAGGAACTCCAAGGCCAACTAGAAGAACAGATTCATCTTCACCTAAACAAAAGTCAGTAGCCTCTTTAATTGCATCTGCGAAATTTAATTCCCTCATATTTGCTATTAGTCTTTATAAATATGTTGATTTAGGAGTTTTTGGCCAGGAAAAGAGCTTGTTTTAGCAAACCTAAATGCCTCATCAATTTCTTGTGATATTACTTTTGTACTATCGATTATGTCTTCCCCAGTTAGTTTGCCATTTTCAATCAATTTTGATTGAAAATTTTCAATTGGATCTCTATTAATCCAAATATCTAACTCACCTTTTTTTCTATAGCCCAACTCATCATCATCAAAAGGACCACAATGTTCAAGCCAACGAAATGTTTCCAGTTCAATGAATGCTGGAACATTATTGGTTTTAATATGAGTTATAGCTTTATTAGTAATCATAGTAACTTCATCAATATTATTACCATCACCTTTAAAAGACTTTATTCCATGACTTTCTGCCAAAGTAGATAAGTTTCTTGAAGAAGCTTGGCGAACATTTAATTGAGAATAAACTGAGTAGTAGTTATTTTCACAAACAAACAGAATAGGAACATCTTTCAAACTCGCAAAATCGAGACTTTCAAAGAAAACCCCTTCTTCAGTTGATCCATCACCCAAAAAAACTGCTACTAAATTTTTGCTTTTCTTTAGCTTAAATGCCCATGCAACTCCAACTGCAATTGGAATTGTACTCCCGACTATTGGAACTGCTGCAAAAAAACCATTTTTCAAATCCACTAAGTGCATTGAACCGCCTTTACCCATAGCGCAGCCAGTTTCTTTCCCATACAATTCCGCTATGAAAGACTTTAAATCTCCTCCTTTAGCAAGATAATGAGCGTGTGCTCGATGCGCACTCATTACAATATCCTCTTTATATAGATTATTGCAAACCCCAACTGCAACTGCCTCTTGCCCGATAGATAAATGAACAGGGCATCTCATTTCCTGCTCAGAATACAATTCAGCAATCTTTTGCTCAACCATTCTAATTCTTAGCATTGAAAAATATAGTTCTTGGGGTGTACTATTCATATAATTAAACTAGTTAAATTTATTAACAATATTAATAATCATCTCTAACTCATTATTATTAAGATACTGGTTAATAGGCAAAGTCAAAATTTCTTTAGATTGCTTCTCAGTTTCAGGAAAATTACCAGATTTATAGCCTAATTTTTTCGCTGCTGGCTGGAGGTGAATTGGAACAGGATAATGAATTGCTGTATCAATATTATTTTTAGATAAAAACTTTTTTAATTCATCTCGATACTTAGTCTGAATAACAAAAGTGTGATAAACGTTGTATTCATTTTTTTGTTCTTTAGGTATGAAAATATCAGTATTAGTTATGCCTTTAATGTATTTTTGAGCATTGCTTCGTCTCTTTTGTGTAACTTGTTCAAGTTTATCTAATCTATAGTTAAGAATACCTGCTTGAAGATTATCCATTCTTGTAACACTTCCAAAACGCTCAACATAATTCCTATTCACAATCCCATGGTTGCTGTATGACTTACACTTTTTATAAATCTCTTCATCATTAGTTGTCAAAAAACCGCCGTCACCACAAGCATTCAAATTTTTTAATGGGTGAGTAGAAAAACATCCAACATCTCCTAAGGAGCCTGCAGGTAGTCCATTAAACATGGAGCCAACTGCCTGAGCAGCATCTTCAACAATCTTTAAATCATATTTTTTTGCAATTTTTAAAATTGCATCCATTTTGCACATTCTTCCAGTCAAGTGCACAGGCATAATTACTTTAGTTTTATTAGTTATTGCCTCTTCTATTTTAGAAGGATCAATATTTTGGTCAGGCAAAACATCAACAAAAACTGGTGTTGCACCAAGATGCACTATTGCAGCAGTCGAGGCAATGAAAGAATTTGGAGGCGTAATTACTTCGTCTCCTTTTTTAACACCTAACAATGATAATGCCAAAATCAGAGCATCTGTCCCACTATTAAGAGCACATGCAAACTGAGTTCCACAAAGTCTAGCAATATTATTTTCAAATCTATCAATTGCTTCACCCCCAACAAGCTGAGCGCTGCCGAGAATTTTATCAATAATTGGTAATAATTCTTTTCTTTCTTCAGTCCATTGTTTTTGAAGGTTTACATAAGGTATATGTATCGAATCATTTTTCATAATACTTAGTTACTGTAGAAATAATATAATCAAGCTGATCATGCTCAAGATGTTGATCACAAGGAAAAGTAATAATTTTTTCTACATGCTCATCAGTAACTGGAAAATCCCCATCTTTATAACCTAAGTAATTTAGTGCAGATTGTTTATATATTGGAATTGGATAATGAATTTTTGCATCAATACCTTTATCTAAACAATGTTTCAAAAGTCCATCTCTATCTTTTGCAAAAACAATGTAGAGATGGAAAACTAAACGAAAGTCTGAAGGGCGAGGAGGAATAGAAATTTCTGGAATTTTACTTAACCCTTCATCCAAATATTTTGCATTTGATATTCGCTTATCAGAAATAGATTTAGCCTGAGGCAAAATCCAATTCCCTACAACAGCTTGCAGAGTATCAAGTCGAGAATTACAACCCATCATAACAACCGTATCTCTATCTTCAAAACCATGGTTTCTGAGCAATCTAAGTTTTTTGTAAAGAATTTCATCATCAGTAACAATTACACCACCATCGGACCAAACATTAATGTTCTTTAAAGGATGCAATGAAAATGCACCAGTGATGCCCCAAGTTCCAGCATTTCTTCCATCAATTGCTCCCAAAATTGACTGGCAAGCATCTTCTATAACTGGAATATTATATTTTTCTGAAAGTTGATTCATTACTCTCATATCAGTCATATATCCAGTGTAATGGACTGGTAAAAATGCTTTAGTCTTATCAGTAATTTTCTCTTCAACTAACAGCGTATCCATACAAAAAGTATCGTTACAGTCTACGAAGACAGGGGTTGCACCTAGCTCACAGATAGCCCCAGCAGTAGCCACAAAGGTATTAGCAGCTGTTATAACTTCATCTCCTGGACCAATATCGAAGGCCTTAAGTGATAATTTGATAGCATCTGTTCCTGAATTAACTCCAATTGCATATTTAGTTCCAATCAGTTCAGCAAAACTTTTTTCAAATCTAGTTAGTGGCTCTCCTAGAGTAAAATCGCCTGTGATAACGAATTTTTTTAAATCTTCCCAAAGATCTTCACAATCTGCAAATTGTTGAGGCAAATATGAGTACCTTACTTTCATACTAGCTTAACTCCAAATTATTCATTCTCTTGATATTAAAGTACATTTCATCATCAAGGGAATTTGGTAGAAGATTTTCATCAAAAGCTTTACATAAATCTTCTACAGCATCTCGAATCGTATGTTTTGCCACAAAACCAAGCTCATTTTGAATTTTTTTAGAGGAAACATGATAAGATCGATTATCATCTGAATGGCTTGTAACAAGCTTAACGTCATCACCAACAGTATTTTTAACTGTTTCAGCAATATCGCGAACTGAATGATTTTCATAGCCAGCATTATAAATCTTACCAGCAATCTTTTCCTTAGGCGCCTTAAGCAAGACCATGTATGCTTCAACCATATCCTTGATATGAATATTTGGACGCAGCTGATCTCCTCCAAATATTGAGATCTCCCTCTTATGATAGGCTAAATTAGTCAGAATATTAACAACAACATCTAACCGCTGCCTTGGTGAATATCCACAAACTGTTGCTGGACGAATAGTTGTAGTGGTAAATTCATCACTTTGATATTTTGCCAAAATTTTTTCACATTCTGCCTTAAAAATTGAATAATCCGTCAAAGGCTCAAGTTCCATTTCCTCATGAACATCAGGCTCATCCTTAATTCCATAAACACTAGAAGAAGAAGCATAAAAAAATCGTTTAACTTTAGTGTCTTTAGAAATATTAACTAAGGGCTCAAAAGCATCAAGATTGATACTTTTTCCGAGCTTTGGGTTCATCTCAAAGCTAGGATCATTTGAAATGCATGCCAAATGAATAACTACGTCATGTCCGGGGATAATTGACCTTAATAAATCTTGGTCTCTAATATCACCTTTGACTGCATTAAGTCTTTTATGTGACGGTAATACATGTTCACCATATATCATTAGATCTAAGACTGTAACCTCAAAACCATGCTCTAATAAATGAGGAACCATGACGGCTCCTACGTATCCAGCACCTCCAGTAATAAAGATTTTTTTCATATATAAATTCCTATTGATATTTTATTATTTAAGCAGAGTACTCTCTTTTACCAATCACTAAATCAACAATAGCCAAAAGCCATATTTGATGAATATTTTCTACAAAGTTGTAAGATTTATTATCCACCCAGAGATTGATATCACCCATTTCTCTGAGTGGGTTTTGATCAGAAAACCCAGTAAAAGTTACAACTGCTTCAAAGCTTCTCTTTCTTGCTGCATGAACTGCATTTAACATATTTTCAGACTTACCACTCGAAGAAATTAATATTAGTAAATCACCTTCGTCACCATAAAAATCAATAGCTTTTTCTACCCAATTTTCAAATCCATAATCATTAGAAAAACAAGTGATTATTCCA
>Ga0055584_100006847_pt1 | contig 11177 bp, 9 predicted proteins | sample OSDHelmetaG_FD_58716 | JGI IMG/M metagenome (GOLD analysis project Ga0055584, IMG submission 58716) | Pelagic marine sediment microbial communities from the LTER site Helgoland, North Sea, for post-phytoplankton bloom and carbon turnover... | ecosystem: Environmental > Aquatic > Marine >...
CGGGCGTTTCAAGTCAAAGGCCGAGGCCTAAGATGGCCAATGCGAGGACGGGGTCACCGCCATCGCGTAATTGACGGCTAAATGACTCGGACGCTGCGGGCCTCGTCGCCCTTGCGCCCTTCGCCGATCTCGAACTCCACGTTCTGGCCGTCCTCAAGATCACGACGGCCTTCGCCCTCGATGTTCGAGTAGTGGACGAAGAGGTCATCTCCATCAGAGCGCGAGATGAACCCGTAGCCCTTTTCGGAGTTGAAGAATTTCACTGTTCCTGTAGGCATATAGCCGTTCCATTCCTAGGCCCTGCCGCTTGTGGCAATTGGGCAACTTGCTGTTGGCGCGACCAAAATAGCGGCAACGCGTCGATAATTGTAGGGAAGTTTGGGGGCGTTTCGCCGGATCAAACGCGAATTCGATGCCCCGGAGAGCGCGCTGCGCACTCACATGAGTGGTATTTCGACGCTCGAATGCCGCCTACGCCGCAGCAAGAGCATTCGCGCCCGCCCCCGTCTATTCCTTTGATGCACGTGCCTTTCCCGAGCTACCCGTTGAGCTGTTGCCGCCGCTCGTCCGGCCCGTGCCGGGTTGAGGCGCGACTTCCGACGGGGCACCCTTTGCCGGTCCGGCCGCCACGGATGGAGCATCCGTGTTCTTCTCGGCTGAGGCCGTAGGGGTAGGTGAGGAACGCCCGCCTGGGCGCTCATTGTTTTGCGAGGCATCGGGGTTGGGTGGCGCGGCCGTTTTGTCCAGCGCCTTCGACGCAGGACGGTGAGGGGCATCCTTCGTCCCACCTTTGGCGCCCCCTTTGGGGCTTGGCGTGCTGCCGTCGGCACCCGTCGGCGCGCTCACGCCGGAGCCCACGCCCTTCGCGTGACTGTTCTCACGGCCCGCGCCCTTCGAGTGGCCCTTGGCCCTTTTGCCCGGCGCGGTGAGATCCTCGCCCTCGTCTGCCGTGTCTCCGGGCTCCTCGCCGGGCATCGACGTTGGGGGCGCCAGTGCGTCATCGCCGGGAGTCTGACCGCGAGGTGGCTCCGCCGGCTGTACCGACTCGAGCGCCAGGCCATGGCGAGCGCCAACTGGCATCTCGGCAACACCGGCGGGCATCGAAGATTCGTCAGCTGGACACGCCGCCCCTCGGGGGCCCGTCACTCCCCGGACGATGGCGTCCGCCGTCGGCGCTTCTCCCAGCTCGCCGCCCCAAGGTTCGGTGGAAAACGGCGCGGCCACGCGTTCGCGAACCTGACCGGTCGCCGCCTGGGCCAGCGACATGTCTCCGACGGGAACCACAAAGAGCCCGACCACTGCCACCGACGCGGCGGCGGCTCCTTTACCGAGGGCGGGCACCACCGGAGCGCGCGCAATGAACGGGAGATGCGCCAACCACGCCAGTGGCCCGGCCGCAAGCCTCAGCCGCCCGATCGACAGGCAGAGGAATGCCCTCACCACCAGAGGATCGAAGTGTGACCCCGTGCAGCTGACCAACTCGCTACGCGCCGCCGCGAACGAGTTCGCGGCCTTGTACGAGCGAGCCGACGTCAGGACGTCGAATACATCGGCCACGGCGACGATTCGCCCGCCCAGTGAGATCTCATCGCCCGCAAGGCCGTTGGGATACCCCGTGCCGTCGTACTTCTCATGATGGTCGACGACGGCGTCGCACCAGTCGCCGAGCCACTCGCGAAGCGGCTCGACAAGGCGTGCGCCCTCTTCAGCGTGGTGGCGAATGAGTTCGAACTCCTCCGCGGTCGGCGTGCCCTTCGTGTTGAGGATCTCCGCCGGGACGGAGAGCTTGCCCACGTCATGGATCAGCGCGGCCCAATTGAGCCGGTCGCGATCGCAACGAGACAGCCCCATTTCGCCGGCAATGATTTGAGAGTAGGCGCGGACCCTCTCGGAGTGACCGCGCGTCACGCTGTCGTGCTTGCCAAGCGCTGCCACGAACTGGAGGAGGCGCTCTGCCACCTCGGCCGGGGTGGTTGCGCTCTCGGGGGTCCGCGCCCCCTCGAGCTCGCGCTCGAGCGCCGTGGTGCTCAGAGTTCCCATCGCGGTGCGGAACCGAGACGGCGCCTGGTCCGGAAAGACCAGTGACAAATCAAGCAGCGCAGCGAGCGGCAGGAGCCGGCGAAAAGCGCGATCGAGAACCAGCAACAGACCCGAGGCAGCTGCGCTGAGGCCAATCCAGCAGGCGACGATGGTCGCAAGCGGCGCATCGGCCGGGATGAATTGGGTCGAGCAGAACCAGACCAGGGCGGTTGAGATTGCCAGCGGGCCGATCGCGGCCGCATGGCGGATCGAAGCGGCGGTGACAGGCCGCCCCTTCCAGGCATCACTCACATCGCTATGCGCATCCGACAGAGAACTCATCAGCGCAGCAAGTGTCGCGCCGTGCCGGCGGCGAACTCAACCATTGTGGACGGATTGCCTACACGGCAGAGATGTGATGTGCCGGTCGCCCTATCCGGCCCAGAGGCGCCCTGCGCGCCGGACGGCCTCGCCGCCCTTGTGAGCGAGGAAGAAGGCGACGACGTCGCCGTGTCGATCGGCGACACCCGGATATTCTCCGTCGACCAACCGAACGACCGAGCAGGAGCCACAGCATGTCCACGAGCGAAGCGCCACCGGTCACGATTGAGAACTACGTTCGCGCCGAGAGCGACTTCCAGATGCGCGGCTACATCGGCAACCTCGACTGCTTCGGGTGCCTCGCTCACGCCCGAGCCCCGTACGACGTCCACAACCAAGTCACCGTCCGGGGCAACCGCGACACACTCTATTCGTTCGGCGTGTTCGACCTCACCTCACCACTGACCGTGGGACTGCCCGACCCCGGAAGCAGATACCAATCGCTGATGACCGTCAGCCAGGACCACTCGATCAACGCCCACTACGGGCCGAACGAGGTGACCCTCACGGCCGAGGCCATCGGGACTCGCTACATGGGCCTGGTCGTGCGCACCTTCGCCGACCCGACCGACGACGCCGACCTCGGCGCCGTTCACACCCTCCAGGACCGGGTCTCGGTACGGCAAGCCGACGCCGGCATGTTCGACGTGCCCGCGTGGGACCAGCACGAGGTCGAGGAGATGCGCAACACGGTCGCCATGGTCGGATCAATGGCGGCGGACTCATCCAGGATGTTCGGGCTCAAGGACGACCTCGACCCCGTCTACTGGATTCTCGGCGCCGCAGTCGGCTGGGGTGGACTCCCCGCGATCGCCGCCACCTACGGAATCACTTTCCCCGACCGAAACGACGGCACCACGCCCCACACCCTCGGCATCGCCGAGGTCCCCGTCGAGGCCTTCTGGTCCGTCACCCTGTACGACGCCGATGGCTGGATGCCGATCAACGACCTCGACGCCTACTCCTTCAACAGCGTCACCGCCACCCACGACGACGACGGCAGCGTCACCATCCACTTCGGTGGCGAACCCCATCAACCGAACTACCTACCGATCGTGCCGGGCTGGAACTACATCTTCCGTGCCTACCGACCCCGAGCCGAGATCCTCGACGGAACCTGGACCTTCCCGCAACCACAGCCCGCCGACTGAGCCACACACATCCGACCCCGCCGCAGGCCGACCGCACAGGAACATGTGACAGGGCGAGTAGGTCATTTCACCCACGACAGCTGGACCTGGCCGCTAACCCGGGGAAACGTTGTCGAAATCACAACGAGTGGAGCTAGGCGGACTCGAACCGCCGACCTCCTGGGTGCGATCCAGGCGCTCTTCCAGCTGAGCTATAGCCCCGAGGTGGTCGCCATCGTAACACCGTGGCGACCGAGCTCAGACGGTGCGTAGGTAGGCTGTTGTACGTGATCGATATCCACTCGCACCTGCTCCCCGAGATCGATGACGGACCCTCGACGATGAAGGAATCGATCGAGATGGCGCGGGTCGCATGGGAGGACGGCACCAAGGAAATCGTGTGCACCCCGCACCTCATGGAAAGCTGCGAAGCGACCCCGGCCGAGGTGCATGAGGCCGTCGACCGGCTCCGTGCGGCACTGATGGAGGCGAAGGTACCGCTACAAGTGCATTCAGGGCGCGAGATCGCGCTGGGCATGTTGCCGCGCCTCAGCGATGAGGATCTTCGCCGCTCGACCTATGGCAACGCCGGCCGGTGGCTGTTGCTCGAGATGCCGTTCTCGGGCTGGCCCATCAACCTCACCGCGATTCTCGAGGACCTGTCAATCCGGGGGTTTTCGGCCGTGCTCGCGCACCCCGAACGCGCCCCGGCAGTCCAGCGGCAACCGGATCGACTGCGCGAGGCGGTGGGTCTGGGCGCACTACTGCAGATCACCGCGGGAAGCTTCCTCGGCGATCACAATCCTCAGGCAAAGAGGACCGCCGAGACCCTCGCCAACCTGCGCTGGATGCACATCATCGCCTCCGACGGACACTCCGCGACGTGGAGACCCCCGCGAATCTCCGAGGGCCTTGCGGCCGCAGCTCAAGGGCTCGGCGCGAAACCGTCGGACCTGCATTGGATGATTGAGGATGCCCCCCGAGCGATCCTCGCCGGTAAGGCCTTTAGGCCGCCGCGCCCGTCTTCACGTCCCGGAATCCAGGAGGACGAGCCGTGGGATTCCGGCGAACGAGGCGCACGCTCTCGAGTGTGATCTTGAGGCCGTCCGGCAGCGCCGTCTCTGGATGCCAGCCAAGCACGTCGCCGGCCTTTGACGGATCGAGGCAACTGCGCTGCAACTCGCCTTCACGGGCCGGCTCGAACACCGGCGCACCGTCGTAGCCCAGGCCGTCGATGAGGTCGACGACGGTCGTCTCCTGACCTGAGCCGATGTTGACAAGGGTGCCGTTGGGAGCGGTTTCCGCGGCAAGGAAACCCCTGACCACATCGCCCACGAAGACGTAGTCACGGGTTTGTCGACCGTCGCCGAACACCCGTGGCGGGTCACCGTCGAGCAGCTTGCCGCAGAAGATCGCCACCACGCCGGCCTCGCCGTGAGGGTCCTGGCGCGGGCCGTAGACGTTCCCGAGGCGCAGCACGGCGGTCTCCATGCCGTAGAGGCGGCGGTACGTGCCAAGGTAGCCCTCGCCGGCCATCTTGCTCATGCCGTAGTGCGAGAGTGGCCGGGTCTCGGAGGTCTCGGGCGACGGGACCGCAAGGCCCTCGTACTCGCCGTATCCGGCTCCGCCGGTGGATGCGAAGACCACGCGAGCGCCCACCGAACGCGCGGCCTCGAGCACATTGATAGTGCCGATGATGTTGACCTCGGCATCGAACTCCGGTTGCTCGACGGCTTTGCGCACGTCCGCCTGGGCAGCGAGATGGAAGATCGTCGCCGGCTTGGCCGCCTCGACAGCACTCTGCAGCGCCGCGCGATCGCGGATATCGATCTGGTGGAACGCCGCGTCGGGATGGATGTTCTTCTTTTTCCCGTTGCTGAGATCATCCACGATGTGGCACGAACGCCCACCAGCGACGATCTCGTCGACAAGGTTGCTTCCGATAAACCCGGCACCGCCGGTAACCATCGCTGCTTCGCCCACTGGGGCCTACCTTCGCTTGCGTGTCAGGATTCGACTGTGATTGTTAGCCGGGTTATGAAGCATTCCGCCCAGCCACTCAACAGAACGTTGGTCCAGCGCCCCGCCTTCTGCAATGGCGGGGCGGCATAGATGACCGGACGTTTCGTATCGCTGGAGGGTATCGACGGCTGTGGGAAATCCACCCAAGTCGCGATGTTGGCCGACTTTCTGCGCACCCAGGGGCACGTGGTGATCCAGACACGCGAGCCCGGCGGAACTCCGGTCGGAGAGCGTGTACGAGAGACCCTGCTCGCGAGCGACTCCCTCACGCCGATCGCCGAAGCCCACCTGTTCGCCGCTGCGCGTGCGGAGCTTGTCGCAAAGGTGATCGCCCCGGCTCGCGCTGCAGGCCGGTGGGTTGTCAGCGACCGTTTTCTGGACTCTTCGCTGGCCTATCAAGGGCACGCTCGTGGTCTTGGCATCGACGCAATCTATGAGCTCAACCGCCACGCCGTCGGCGTCCATTTGCCGGACCTCACGATTCTGCTGACATTGACGGTGGACGACGCTACCGCCCGACGCGAAGGCGGTGCGGTGGATCGAATCGAACGCGAGGGCCGGGAACTGCAACGCGCGGTCGCGGAGGGATACGGCGAGATCGCCCGGAGATACCCCGATCGGATCCGTGTGGTCGATGCGGTCGGGACGCCTGACGAAGTTCATCAGCGCGTGGCTGAGGCGGTGAGCCCCGCATGAATGAGATAAACCTGCTCGGACAGCCGCTGGCGGAGCGCGCGCTCCGGGCGGCACTCGCACGGCCAAACCCACCGCAGCAGCTGCTGTTCTTCGGCCCATCCGGCACGGGAAAGCGGGCCGCGGCGCGTGAGGTGGCCTGGAGGATCATGGACCCCACAGGCGCCCATCACCGTCGCGCCGCGGCGGTGGACCTGATCGAGGTCCGGGCCTCCGGTGACCAGATCCGTCTGGAGGAGTTGGATCCCGCGCTGTCGGCGATCGCCGCGCGGCCGCAGGTGATGGAGCGGCGGGTGCTGATCATCGACGGCGCCGAACGGCTCAGGGCTCAGGATGGCTCCTCACGCATCCTCAAGCCCCTGGAGGAGCCCGGACCCCGCAGCCACGTCATCCTCATCACGGAGCGCTCAGGCGACCTCCTGCCGACCATCCGGTCGCGGTGCCTGCCGGTGCCGTTCCGCACCCCCGGGGCCGAGCAGATAGCGCAGACGCTGACGGATCGCGGTATGGATGCGACCGAGGCGGCCCACCGCGCCCGAGCAGAAGGCCCCGCCGCGCTCGCAGCGGACGATTTTGACCTCAGGATGGCCACCCTTGGCCGAAAGCTCGCAATCGCTGCCCTGGTCGGCGATCGAGGGCCTCGTGGCCTCGTGAATCAGGTCTCCGAGGCCATTGAAGACGCCGCGTCCCACAACCCATCGGCGGAACTTCTCGCCCTGCAGCAGGACGCGGCCGAAAAAGAGGGCAAGCGGGGCGCCAGAACTGCCGCAAGGCGGGCCGAGGACCAGCGCAAACGGGAACTCCGACGACGCTCGTCCGATGGATGGCGCCAGGTGCTGAGGGCCGCCGCAGGAGTTGGTTCAGATGCCCTCATGGCGAGACTTGGGGCGCGCAACGCGGCGAGAAACGCGGCGCAGCTCGATGAGGTGCTCCCCTCGCTTGAGGGTGTTTCAACAGACGCCTTGCAGCACATCGTCGAGGAACTCGAGCGTACGGTGGCAGATCTGGCGCTGAACCCGGAGATCCCGCTCCGTGCTGAGGCGCTACTCGCGCGCATCTCGCGCGCGAGATCGGGCCGCCCGGTGGCGATTGGTGGAGCAGGCCGCCTTCCGGCCTAGGTCAATGCGCCCTTGCGCGCCGTCCACCGATAGTCGTAATATGCCCATCGGCTTGGAGACGGGGAGGATTAGTCGCCCTCCGGTTGAAACTGGAGAGGCCCCCTCGATCAAGATGCCAACCTGCCGCCGACGACGAGATATATGCGTGAACAGCTGACAGCAGCCTGCCGACTCTGGCCACTCACGGGTCTTGCCCTTTTGAGTGTCGCCGTGTTCGTTGCCGGACTGCTCGCTGGCCCGAGCTAAGCCTCGGCCAACCACATAAGAGCCCCACGCACCCCACTAGGTGCCTGCGACGATCTTCCCTTCCGGAGTGGCAAAGATCGGGGGTGGATCCGATCGTGCGGGGCCGCTGACATCGACGCGCATCCGCAGCCTCCCTGGGCCTGGGACATTCCGGCGAATCACGACGCTGGCGCTCTCGAGAGCAGGATCACCGTCATTCACCAGCCGCTTTGCGCGCGAGACCACCGCCGGTACCCGACCGAGGCGCACGTCGTTGAAGACAAAGGCCCCACCCTCAAGTGGCGGTGGAGCGCTCAAGTCGGGGCCGACGAGCGAACCTCTGCGGTACAGCCACCGCTCCACCACGTCGCTTCGGCCTGCCGCGTAGATCTCGAACGTCGCGGTTTGGTCTTCGGCGACGATCCGGTAGACGCGTGGCCGACGATCCAGGTGCCGGGTAAGCGCCGCGGATGCCGCGGAGAGCTGCCCGGCCGCGAGGGGTGTGTTCGTGGAACGACTGACCTCGATCGGAGTGCCGGGGGTCGCGGTTGCGGGAGGATCGGGCGATCCGGGAGGCGGCTGAGCCTGTCCGCCCTCCGCATTCTGAGGGACGGTCTGTGGTTGCTCGGAGGCCGGAACGACAACGCCCGTTGAACTCTCGCCGCCTCCGCGGCCAAACAGCAGAAAGAGGAAGCCGAGAACGGTGCAGGCGATCCCCACACCCGTAAGCGCACGCTTCAGGGACCGTGTGGCCGGATCCTCCACCATCGGGGGCTCATCAGGCTCTGTTTCCTCAGGCTCATCATTCGCCGCTTCGGCGAGCTTGGAGCTGGGCATGAGCAGAGCCTGCTCGGCGGCGAGCAGCTGCTTGTCGGACCCCTTCAGCACCCAGGCGGCCTGCCCGCCATCGACATCGAACAGCAGGAGCAGAAAGCGATCCTCCGGGCCTCGCGCTTCCCCGCTGACCGCTCTCTGGGCGACATAGTTGAGGCCCTTGACCTCCGCAATCTTCTCCGCGGTCAGAACCCGCGCCGACACCAGCTGACGGCGAGGAACCTGGTTGACGCGCCAGTCAGGCACTACCGGAAGCCGTCGGATCATCGAGACGCGCTGAGGATCGACCTCCAGGGTCGTCGTCGGCAACAGCTCGTCGGAATCGATGCGTCTGAGGTCGAAGTACATGCTTCTTTCGTTTCAGCTCACAACCGGATGCACACTAGGGACATGACACGATCCGAGTTGCCATCCGGTCAGATGGCCCTAGCATTGCGGACCGCACTCGCGAGGCCCGGAACCTTTGGACCGATAACACGCTCTTTCGACATGACGGCGACTTGACCCTTCACGGATCCCCCTCAGCACCGGCATGACCGCGGATCTGTGGATTTGGACGATCCTGATCGTGGTCGTCAGCGCAGGGATCCTCATCGACCTTTTCACCCTGCGCGGCAAGGTCGGCCTGCGCCCGGCCCTGGCCTGGACCGGCATCTGGACCACGCTGGGGTTGGCATTCACCGGCGCGATGTGGTTCTGGAAAGGGGCCGACCCGGCCAACGAGTACCTCACGGGCTACGTGCTGGAGCGAAGCCTCTCGTTCGACAATGTCTTCGTCTTCGCGATCATCTTCACCTATTTCGCCGTGCCTGCGGAGCTTCAGACCAGGGCACTGATGTGGGGTGTGCTGGGGGCTCTCGTGCTGCGCGGCGTCTTCATCGTGATCGGATCGGAGCTGCTCGAGTCCTTCGCCTGGATGATCTTCGTTTTCGGAGGATTCCTGATCATTACCGGAGTTCGACTGGCGTTCTCGGATGAGGAGACCGCCGACCCGAGCAAGAACCTCGCGCTCCGACTTTTCCGACGGGTAGTCCCGGTGAGCGGGGAGTACTCGGGCAACTCACTCACCGTTCGCCAGGCCGGGAAGCTGTTGGCAACCCCCATGGTTGCGGTGCTCATCGTGATCGCGACCACCGACGTGATGTTCGCCATTGACTCAATCCCGGCGATCTTTGCCATCACCGATGATGCCTTCATCGTCTTCGCGGCGAATGCCTTCGCCGTGATGGGCCTGAGGGCGCTCTATTTCGTGCTTGCGGACATGATGCACCGCTTCGAATACTTGAAGTACGGCCTTGCCGCGGTCCTTGTGGTGGTGGGGCTGAAGATGATGACCGAGGACTTCGTCCACATCGACGCGTGGCTGGTGCTGTTGGGCGTATTGGTGCTGGTGGGCGGCTCGTGTGTGATCTCGCTGATGGTCACCCGGACCCACGTTTCCGCCCCGGAGGACCAGAAGACCGGCACGACCTAAGCCAGACTGGGCTCGGCCGCCCCGTTCAGGGTTGCCTCGATCATCAAGTCGATGCCGCGCGGCCAGAACTGCGAGCCCCGGCAGGCACTGAGTTCGGCTATCGCTGCGGTGACATCGAGGGCAGGGGCGAATACGCGCTCGCAGGTCATGGCATCCCAGGCATCGGCAATGGCAAGAATTCGCGCGCCCTCGGGAATGTCCTCACCGGCGAGCCCGTTCGGGTAGCCGCCGCCGTCCCACCGTTCCTGATGGCAGAGGACCCACGAGGCCTGATCGGAGTCGAGGGCCCGCCGGACCATTTCCGAACCCACCGCCGGATGCACCGACACAAGCGAACGCTCGCCGTCGGTCAACCCGCCCGGCTTCAACAGAATGCCCGGAGGCACAACGACCTTGCCGACGTCGTGCAGGAGCGCAGCCTGGCGAAGACGGGCCACATCGGCCGGGCTCCAGCCGGCCTGCCGCGCGAGACGGGCCGCGAACCTCGCGACGCGCTCGCTATGACCGTCGATGGACGGGGAGTTGTCAACGGTCGAGACCAGCGCGCGCAGGGCATCGAAGGTCGAGTTGGCCTCGACAGCGGTCCTCACGCGATCGCGATGCATGCGCCCGTCGGCAAATACGACGCGGTTCTTGCCGGCACGCTTTGCCGCGTAGAGGGCGACATCTGCCTGGCAAAAGAGGTTGTGAGACTCCTGCGCCGACGTCGTAACAGCCACCCCGATCGACACGGTCATGATGCCCACCGGAAGAATCGGGACCTCGACGGCCGCGCGGAACTGCTCCGCGAACCTGAGCGAGCGATCCCGGCGCGAACGAGGCAGGATCACCGCGAACTCTTCTCCGCCGACCCGGGCGGAATGAAGAATCGCCGGAGCGGCGTGGGCATCGAGCCGCCGGGCGATCTCGATCAGCACGTGAGCTCCCACCAGATGTCCGCGCGCGTCGTTGATCGACTTGAAGTTGTCCACGTCGATCAGCACCAACCCCAGCGCGTCGCTTTCACCCTCGTCGAGGAGAGCCAGCTCTCGGGCCAGCACCGCGTGGAACTCTCGCTGATTACGCAATCCGGTGAGGGGATCGGTGCACGCAAGCGCGGCCACCCCGTCAGCGGTCTGACGCAATTGACTCATCGCGCGATCGCGCTCCCGCGTCGCGCGGATTCGGAGCACGGCCCCACCGATGCCCAGCGCCGGCATGCCGACGATGAAGAGGCCGATCAGGATGAACAGGTGACTTCGGCGTCGGTCGTCAGCCCGGCGAGTGATACGTCCGTTCTCA
>Ga0055584_100006848_pt1 | contig 11177 bp, 8 predicted proteins | sample OSDHelmetaG_FD_58716 | JGI IMG/M metagenome (GOLD analysis project Ga0055584, IMG submission 58716) | Pelagic marine sediment microbial communities from the LTER site Helgoland, North Sea, for post-phytoplankton bloom and carbon turnover... | ecosystem: Environmental > Aquatic > Marine >...
GTTTGTGGCCGTAGACGCCGCAGAACGACGAGGGCACACGCACCGAGCCGCCGATGTCGGTGCCGATCTCGAAGCCGGTGAACCCCATCGCGACGGCGGCGGCTGCACCGCCCGACGAGCCACCGGGAGTGCGTTCGAGGTCCCACGGGTTGTTGGTGGTGCCGAACATCTCGTTGTAGCTCTGGAAGTCGCCCGACCAGCGCGGCAGGTTGGTCTTGCCGAACACGACGGCACCCGCCTCGCGAACCGTGCGCACGACGGTGGCGTCGGTCTCGGGGACGTGGTCGGCGAGCTCCGTCGCTCCGCCGGTCGAGCGGATCCCCTCGGTCGCGATCGCGTCCTTGATCGTGATCGGTACCCCGGCGAGCGGCCCGAGGGTGTCGCCGCCGGCGCGTCGACGGTCGACGGCTGCGGCCTCCTGTTCTGCCCGCTCCTCCGCGACGGTGGCAACCGAATTGATCGGCCCGTCGAGCCGACCGATCCGTTCGAGCGTGGCTGACAACAGTTCGCGTGCCGAGACCTCCCGTCGTTCGAGCGAAGCGATGATCTCGGTCAGCGGTGCGGTCGGTTCGATCACCCCGCCAGTCCACCACAGCCAGGCGCGGGGCGAGCGGGGTGGACTCCGTATCGTCGGGTGCCCATGAAATGGAGCTCGACGGTCACCGCCCCGTCGGCGCCGTCGCGCGGAGTGCGACGACGGAACGCGATCGACTCGTGTGTGCTGCCACCGTCCGGCGACGACGGCCACCGGCCCGCCGCAGGAGACACCCGGGTGAACGACGAGCGCGAATCGACGTCAGGAGCCGAGACGCACCACACTCCGACCCATCGCCTCTCCGGCGAGAATGCCGGTGAGGACCGCATCGAGCTCGTCGAGCGTGACGTCGTGCCCGATGTCGGCGAGCCGGGACGGCTTCAGATCGGTGGCGATCCGCGCCCAGACGGCGCGGCGGCGTTCCATCGGCAGCAGCACCGAGTCGATGCCCAACAGATTGACGCCACGCAGGATGAACGGCATCACCGTCGTCGACAGTCCCGGTCCGCCGGTCAGTCCGCTCGCGGCGACCGATCCGCCGTAGTGGATCTTCTTGAGCACGTTGGCCAAGGTGACCCCGCCGACACAGTCGACGGCGGCCGCCCACACCGTACGCTCGAGCGGGCGCCGACTCTCCTCCGACAACTCGTCGCGGTCGATGATCGAGGCAGCGCCGAGGCCGGACAGGAAGTCGGCCGCGCTCGCCTTCCCGGTGCTCGCGACCACCTCGTGGCCGAGGTTCGAGAGCATGTCGACCGAGGTCGAGCCGACGCCACCCGTCGCCCCCGTGACCAGCACCGGGCCGGAGTCGGGCGTGATGCCGTGATCCTGGAGAGCCATGACGGACAGCGCGGCCGTGAAACCACCGGTGCCGACGACCATCGCGTCGCGCATCGAGAGCCCGTCCGGGATCGGGATCAGGTACTCGGCCGGAACACGCGCGTACTCGGCATAGCCGCCGTGACGACCGGTGCCGATGTCCTGGCCGTGCGCCAGCACCTCGGTGCCGGCGGCGATGCCGTCGACGTCGTCCTGGAGGATGCCGGCGAGATCGATGCCCGGAACGAGTGGCGAGACCGTCGCGACCTGACCCTTGGGGATCGATGCCAGGCCGTCCTTGTAGTTGACGCTCGACCAGTGGACTTCGACGAGCGCACCGTCGGCGGGCAGATCGTCAGCGCCGAGCGTGACCACGCCCCGATCGATCGAGTCGCCGTCGGTGACGGCCCGGAACGCACGGAACGATGCAGCTGACATGGCCGCCGACGTTACCCGGGGTGGCGGCGCCACTCGCAGATGGCCGGGTTTCGCGCGATCCGTCCCCGAGTGCGGTCGCCGCTCGGGTCAGGGCGCCGGCGGCGGGCTGAAGTCGGCGGGCATCAGCAGGTCGTCGGGACGCAGGTCGGCGATCGACGCCTTGCCCATCCCGAGCAGGTTCGAGTCGATCCCCATCCGCAACACGTCGAGCACGTTCTCCACGCCGGTCTGGCCGTTGGCCGCCAGGCCCCACAGGTACGCCCGACCGATCATCACGGCCTTCGCACCCAGCGCCAGTGCCTTGACGACGTCGCTCCCCCGCCGGACACCGCCGTCCATGACGACCTCGACGTCACCGCCGACCGCACCGACGACCTCGGGCAGCACCCGGATCGGCGCCGGAGTCCCGTCGAGATTGTTGCCGCCGTGGTTCGACACCGAGATCGCCGTGGCGCCGGCATCGACGGCCCGGCGCGCTTCGTCGGCCCGGCCGATCCCCTTCACCATGAACGGTCCGCCCCACTCCTCGCGGAGCCAGGCGACGTCGTCCCACGTCGGCGGCGGGGTACCCATCCACACGCCGTAGGCCTCGAAGAAGCCCGGCACCCGGTCGTCGCCGGTCACGAAATTGGGCACGCCGAGCTGCGGTATCTGCCCGGTCCGCAGCCACTCCACCAGCCAAGCCGGGCGCAGCATCGCTTCGGGCGCATGCTTGGCCATCGTGCGCAGGCTCATGTCCTGCGGGATGTCGGGGCTGCCCCAGTCCCGGCTGTGCACGAACGACCAGTCGAGCGTGAGGATCAGCCCCGCTGCGCCCGCTGCCTTGGCGCGGTCCATGCGGGCGACCATCGAGTCGCGATCGCCGGCCCAGTAGATCTGGAAGAACGTCTGCGGGTTGGCGGCGATCACCTCTTCGAGCGGCTTGCTCGCGAACGAGCTGAGGCCCATGACGACACCCCTCGCCGCCGCGGCTCGTGCGACGGCGACCTCACCGTCGGGGTGCACGGCCTGCACGCCCGTCGGCGAGATCATCACGGGCATCGACATCGATTGGCCCATCACCTCGGTCGCCATGTCACGAACGGGCGACTGGCCGGCGGTGACCGGTCGGACGCCCAGTTCGTCGAACGCCGCGAGGTTGTCGCTCATCGACGACCCCCGCTCGGTGCCCGCGATCAGCGCGCCGTAGACGGATTTCGGGAGTCGTCGCTTGGCGCGACGTTGCGCGACCGCGACCGATTCGAACCAGGTGTTCACCACGGCGTCAGCGTAGGGCGCGACACCCCGTGGGACGTCAGTCGCCACGTCGGGGACCGGCGGCATCGACCCGGGCAGCGCCGTCGCGCGTCTAGCGTCGTCGACATGACCGACAGCCCGCCTCCACCGCCACCGCCCGACAGCGTGCCGCCACCGCCGCCGCCGGTGGCCCCCGGCTCGGCACAGCGGGCAGTCGGATATCCGACCCCGCTCCCGGGCGTGCGACGATCGGCGGGCCTCGTCATCCTGCTCAGCATCGTCACCTGCGGCATCTGGACCTTCGTGTGGTCGTATCAGAACGGCGACGAGCTGAAACGATGGTCGGGTCAGGGTCTCGGCGGCGTCTTCTACCTCCTGCTGATGCTGTCGCAGCTGTTGGTGCCCTTGGTCGGCGGCGTGATCACGATGTTCCTGCTGGCCGGCGAGGTCGAGCAACGATTCCGCGAAGACGGCCGGGAGCCGCCGATCACCGCGATCTGGGGGCTGTGGTTCCTGCTGCCGATCATCGGCAACATCATCTGGTACCTGCGCATCCAACGCTCGATCAACGAGTACTGGACCGCGCACGGCCAGACGAACAACCCGAGTCTCTGACGGACGACACCGTGGTCAGGGTGGTGTACGCCGACGGGCCGAGCGCGCCCCGGGTCGCTCCCGATGTGGCGCTCGCGGCGGCCGGGGTCCGGACCGGTCCGCCCCACGTGGCACTCGGCTGGACACTCGAACGGCATCCCTGGCTCGACGATCCGAACCTGACCGGGGTGACGTATCTCGGCGGCTACGGCCTCGCCCCGGCGATCCGTGACGGTCGGATCAGGCCACTGCCCGTCCGACTGTCGGCGGTTCCCGCGATCCTCGAATTCGATCCCCCGGACCTCGGTGTGATCGCCGTGGTTCGACGCGGCCGAGGCTACGCGTTCTCCGGCTCGGTGGGCTGGGGTGACGTCCTCGCGCGTGTCGCCGACCGGATCGTGGTCGAGATCGACGAGCGCGGCGTCGACCTCGGCGGCCCGGACGTGTGCGGCAACATCGTCGGTGAGGTCGACCGACCGGCCGTCGCGCATGACGCGGTCGTCAACCCACGGCCCGCCGACGACATCGATCTGCGGATCGGACGGTCGGTCGCCTCACTCCTGCCCGACGGAGCGTCGCTCCAGTTCGGGCCGGGAGGCGTCGGCGAAGGCGTCGCGCGGGCGCTCGACCGTCCGGTCCGGATCTGGTCAGGTCTCTGCACCGACGCCATCGCCTCACTGCACGAACGGAAGTTGCTCGCGGCGCCCGTGGTCGCCGCGTACACCCAGGGTGGGCCCCCGATCCGCCGGCTGGCCGAGGCGGGCATGCTCGATCTGACCTCGACGACCGTCACCCACGACCTGTCGAAGTTGTCGGCGATCCCCCGTTTCGTGGGCTGCAACACCGCGCTCCAGGTCGGTCTCGACGGGGCCGTCAACCTCGAACGTGTCGCCGGCCGACCGATCGCTGCGATCGGCGGCCACTCCGACTTCTGCACCGGTGCGTCGCGATCGGTCGGAGGGATGTCGATCATCGCCGTCCGTTCGACCACCCGCCACGACGAGTCGACGATCGTGCCGCGCGTCGACGTCGTGTCGACGCAACGCAGCGACGTCGACGTCGTGATCACCGAGTACGGCATCGCCGAGCTGCGCGGCGTCGACGACGGAACACGCACCGAGCGTCTGATCGCGATCGCCCGCCCCGATCATCGAACAGCTCTGAGCGGCTGACGTCCGGGCGCCGCCGCGGTCGGCCGTCGAAGCCGGGACCTGGTTCGTCGAGCACCCACGTCCATTCGTGCTGTCGGGACCGATCCGCACGGGCCGAACCCACCGGTGGACGTGCTATCCGGCCAGTGGGAGCACACGCAGCAGGTGGTGCCACCGGCACTCTGGGCACGCCTCGACGACGTACGCCGTGAGCTCCCCTTGGGCCTGCACGGCAAGCAGGCGCAGCTCCTTCTTGGTGCTCACGCATTTGCCGGACGCGGGCAGCCGATGGCCGAACACGTAGGTCACGATGCGGAGCTTGTCCTCCTCGCAGACGGGGCAGTCGGCGGTCGTCTCGGTGCCGACGTTGCGCGCCGCACGGATCAGTTCGGGATGGGCATCGCACACCTCGGTACGACTGATCCGACCCAGACGGACCTGGTTGATGAGCATCCGGCGGGCCAGCCGGTGATCGACGATGCCGCGACGTTGCTGTCCCCCGCGCAGCGCTCCGACCGAGAAACCCATCACTTCAGGGTACCGATCCGCCAGACTGGTGCCGTGACGACGCCGGCAATCTCGTTCGGACGAGACATCCCTGACGAATCGGAACTCCGCCTGTGCGGCGACATCGGGGACGGCAAGCGTGCCCTCGAACTGGGTGTCGGCCGCAGCCAGAACTCGATCGCGTTCGCACTCGCCGGCGCGAAGGCGATCGCCGTCGACCCTGAACCGGCCGAGATCGAGGCGCTGCGGAGTGCAGCGACGGCCGCCGAGGTGACCGTGGAGTGCCACGTCACCGATCTCGCGGACCTCGGGTTCGCCACGAGCGGTTCGATCGAACTGGCCGTCGCCGATCACACGATCGGTGACGACGTCGACGACTTCGGACGGCTGCTGCGCCAGGTCCACCGGGTGCTCAGATCGAGTCGCCCGTTCGTCATCTCGGTGCCACACCCGTTCGCCGGTGTGCACTCGACCGACGAGTACGGCTCGAAGGTGCTGCCCTACGGCACCGTCGGACGCACGATCGGCGACTGGCACATCCAGCTCGCCCGGGCGAACTTCCGGGTCGACCGGATCCTCGAGCTCGGCGTCAGTGAGATCTCACCGGTCCCCACCACCCTGGTCATCCGCGCCCAGAAGGAGGGCGACTAGCCCCGGACGTCACGCCCTGTCGCGATCAGACGCCGGCGCGTTCCTTCTCGATCAGGTGCGCTGGGCGGGGTCGGCCGAACAGGTAGCCCTGGCCACGATCGCACTCGAGGTCGCGCAAGCGTGAGAGCTGGAGCGGCGACTCGATGCCCTCCGCGACCACGTGCAAGCCGAGTGACTGCCCGAGCCGGACGACCGCCTCCACGATCGTCGAGTCCTCAGTCTCGATGCCGAGCCCGGCGACGAACGACTTGTCGATCTTGATCGCCTCGACCGGGAATCGTTTCAGGTACGTCAACGAGGAATACCCCGTTCCGAAGTCGTCGACCGAGAGATGCAGTCCGAGGCTGCGCAGTTCGCGGAGCGCCACGGTCGCGGCCTTCACGTCGGCGAGCAGGGCGGTCTCGGTGATCTCCAACCAGAGCGAGTCGGCATCGAGGCCGGTCTCGGCGAGCGCCTCCACGACGGTGTCGTAGAAGTTCGGGTCGACGAGCTGACGGGTACCGACGTTGATCGACAGGCTGCAATTCGCGAACGCGTGTCCTGCGGCGCGCCACTGTGCGAGCTGTGCCATCGAGTCGCGCAGCATGAGTGCGCCCATGTCCACCAGCAGCCCGGTCTCCTCGGCGAGCGGCAGGAACTCGGTGGGCGGGAGCAGACCGCGGTCGGGATGCAGCCAGCGGGCGAGCACCTCGAACCCGAGAGCACGACCCGACTCGAGATCGACGATCGGCTGGTAGTAGGGCACGATCTCGCCACGTTCGATCCCCCGCCGGAGTTCGCCGGTCGTACGCAGCGCCTGTACCCCGGTCTCGTGCCCGCCGGCCTCGAACGCCTCGACGCAGTCGCGGCCACGCGCCTTGGCCCGGTACATCGCCGCGTCGGCGTCGCGCAGCATGTCGTTCGGCGACATGCTCACGTCGTGGTTGGTCGCATAGCCGATCGAGGCGGTCACGAACAGCTCGTGCTCACCGATCATCACCGGCGGGTGCACCGCCTGCCGCAATCGCTCGGCGACATCGATCGGTTCGCCGCTGAGCACGACGATGAACTCGTCGCCACCGAACCGGGCGAGCACGTCCTCGTCACGGAGCGCTTTGCGCAGACGGCTCGACACCTCCTGGATGAGCAGGTCGCCGACCTCGTGGCCGAGGCTGTCGTTGATCACCTTGAACTGATCGAGATCGACGAAGAGCACCGCGACACCGTCGATCTCGGCCGTCGCCAAGCGGTCGTGGAGCAGATGCATGAGGTATGAGCGGTTCGGGAGGCCCGTCAACTCGTCGTGGCGTGCCGCATAGCGAAGCTGCTCGGCCGCACGCCGCTGTTCGGTGACGTCTTCGATGTGGGTGATCGCGAGCATCACACCGTCGTCCTCGGTCGTCGACACCCGGGTGCGGGCCCAGATGAACTCTCCGTCGCGACGCCGGTACCGCTGGTCGATCCGGAACGAGTCGACGATGCCGAGTTCCAGTCGCGCCCGATGGGGTTGTGCCGCGCGGACGTCGTCGGGGTGTGTGAACTCACGCAGCGTGCAGCCGACCAGTTCGTTCACCTGGCGGCGCAGCATCTCGCCGAGGGACTGGTTGGCGTCGACGATGCGACCGTCGTCGAGACGAACCAGCGCCATCCCGGTGGGCGCCGACTGGAACGCCTGCTGGAACCGGCGCCGTGCCTGCGCCAACGCCCTGGTCTGCTGCTCGCGTTCGGACACGTCGCGTAGGCGGACGACCAACCTGCGGTCGTCGTCGGCGGCATCGACCGATCCGGCCGGCAGGTGGAACGAGCCCTCGACCACGACGCGACGATCCACCCCGGCGATCACCTCGATCTGGATCGGCTCGATCTCCTCGCCGTCGAACGCACGGTCGATCGCGTCACCGAGCACCTCCTGTTCGTCACCTTCGGCGTGATCCAACAGGTGACCGTCGACGAGGTCACCGCGGGCCATGGCGAACATCGTCAGGGCGGCGGCGTTCGTCGAATGCACCACACCCTCGGTGTCCACGAGCAGCACGGCTTCCGGAAGTTCGTCCAACAGGCGCCGCACCTCGGCCTCGGCGGCCTCGAACGCCGCGAGTTGACCCTGGAGCGTACGGCCCTGCCGTCGGGAGTCCCAGACGCTGAGGATCAACGCCGCGATCGCGACCACGCCGACGACGATGACGGCGATATCGGAACTGTTGTTCACGCTGAGAGACTAGGTCTGCACGGAGCGTACGACCAGCCATGGTCCCGATCCGACCGCGCGGGGTGTGCACGGCAGCTCGCGACGAAGCGGTGTCCGTTCCTGCGTCGTGTCGGAGCGGCTCCGAGCATCGGGCCCGCGGGTCAGGTCGCGCCGTCGAGTGACCGCTGATGCCACCAGCGGTCGAGCCTCGCCTTGGACTCGTCGACGCCGATCGGGCCCTCGTCGAGGCGGATCTCGAGCAGGAATGCGAGTGCCTCACCGATCTCGGGGCCGGGGGCGAGGTCCAGGTGGTCCATCACCGCCTTGCCGTCGAGCTCGGGTCGGATCTTCGCGATCTCCTCTTCCTCGGCGAGCGCGTCGATCCGCGCCTCGAGGTCGTCCATCCGACTCGACAGCTGCCGAGCCTTGCGCTCGTTGCGGGTCGTGCAGTCGCACCGGGTGAGCACGTTCAGTTCGTGGAGCAGGTCGCCGGCGTCACGGACGTACCGGCGGACCGCCGAGTCGCTCCATCCGAGACGATACGTGTGGAAGCGCAGATGGAGCGCGACGAGCGCCGTCACGGCTGCCACGTCGTCGTTCGAGTACCGCAGCGCGGTCATGCGCTTCTTCGTCATGCGTGCCCCCACTGCATCGTGGTGGTGGAACGTCGTGCCCTTGCCTTCCAGGTACCCGCGGGTGCGGGGCTTGCCGATGTCGTGGAACAGCGCCGAGAGCCGAACGATCCGGAAGTCGAACGGCGGGCGGTCCGATGGTTGCTCGTGGGGCGGACGGACGTTCTCGACGACGGCGATCGTGTGGGACAACACGTCCTTGTGACGGTGGATCGGATCGTGCTCGAGCCGCATCAGGGACAGCTCCGGCAGGAACCGGTCGGAGAGGCCCGTGTCGTACAGGAACCAGAGCCCCTTCGACGGGTGGTCGACGGTGATCAGCTTGTCGAGTTCGTCGCGGATCCGTTCGGCCGAGACGATCTCGAGACGGCCGGCCATCTGTGTCACCGCGGTGACCAGCTCCTCGGCCGGTTCGAGCTCGTATCGGGCGATGAAGCGGGCCGCTCGCAACATGCGCAGCGGATCGTCGGTGAAGCTGATCTGCGGTCCGAGCGGCGTCCGCAGGACACGCGCCATCAGATCGACGGCACCGCCGTGCGGGTCGACCAGGGCGGGCGTCCCGCCGCCGGTGAGCTCGAGGGCCATCGCGTTGACGGTGAAGTCGCGCCGACCGAGGTCGGTCTCGACGTCGTCGGCATAGGTGACATGGGGTTTGCGGGAATCGTCGGCATACGACTCGGCACGGAACGTCGTGATCTCGTAGATCCGGTCACCGGACTTGGCGCCGATCGTGCCGAAGCGCTCTCCCTGCGTCCAGATCGCATCCGCCCATCCCTCCAGGCAGCGCTTGATCTCGTCGGGCCGAGCATCGGTGGTCAGATCGCGGTCGAACTCGTCCCGGCGGGCGTCCAACAGCAGGTCGCGAACGGTGCCGCCGACCAGGTACAACCGGTGCCCGGCCGCTTCGAAGCGGTCGGCCAGCGGGTGCAGTTCGTCCAGCACCGGGGCGAAGCGATCGGGAATCATGGCTCGGCCAGGCTACGAGACCGATCCTGTTTCCGGGTGGTCCTCCGCGCCCACCCGTCGACGCCCGGGCGGGCTCCTGCGCCACGTGAGTGGCTCGGCGTCGGACTACCGTCAAGCGTGTGAACGGGTCGGTGGTGCGGACGTCGAAGGGGATCGCGCGCCCCTGGCGGATGCGTCAATGGCCGAACGATCCGAGCGTGGCCCTCCTGATCTTCCTCGACCACCAGCGTGTCCCGACGGCGGACACCATCGCCGGAGCCGTCGAGCACGCCTGCCGGAAGGGTGCCAGATCGATCCGAACCTCCGCCCTGTTCCCGGCTGCCGCCGAAGCGGTCGAGGCGGCCGGGTTCCGCACGATCGACCGGCTCGCCCTGTTGGAACTCGAACTCGACGAGCGCGCCGTCGGTGAGTTCCCTGCGCCGGAGCACCCTGTCCGCACGCTGCAACCGTGGATGCATGGTCGTGCAGCCACCGTCGATCAGGACGCGTTCGGGCCCGTGTGGGGCAACGACGCTGCCGGTCTCCGCGAGGTGCGCCGGGCGACACCGACGCACCGGGCGCGGATGGTCACCGTCGACCGTCGGCTCGTGGGGTTCGCACTCAGCGGCGCAGCGGCCGACAACGGCTACCTGCAACGCATCGCCGTCGCACCCGCGCATCGTCGCCGCGGCATCGCCCGGGATCTCGTCGTCGACGCAGCGCGATGGATGCAGGCGCAGGGGCGGTCGCGATGCCTGGTCAACACCGGCGTCGACAACGACGCCGCACTGGCGCTCTACCAGCGTCTCGGCTTCGTCCGGCTGACCGAGGTGTTGACGATCGCCGAACGGCCGCTGAGCGAATGACGCGACGCGGCCGGTCGGTTGCGTTGGGCACGCTGGCGCTGACGACGCTGATGCTCTCCACGGTCTGGTCGGGGCCGGCATCCGGTTCCCAGAGCGCCGACCCAGGGCTGGAGCTCCTGGCCCAGACGTTCGCCGTCTCCCCTGGCGGCACCGCTCGGTTCGATTTCCGCGTCACCGGCAACGTGCCGGAGATCGCTCCCACGACCACGACCACCACGACCACCACGACCACCACCACCACCACCACCACGACCACCACGACGACCCTGCCGGACTCCGGGGCGCCCGTTCCCCCACCCGATGCCGATGCCACCACACCGCCGGAGCCGGCGACCACGACGCCGTCGACCGCGGCCTCGCCGGCCACCACCACGACGACCGTGCCGGACGGGCCCGAGATGACGGTGCAGGTCCGTTCCCACCGGGCGATCGCCACGCGCTCCGGAGTAGCGGAGGCCCTGTCGGGAACGCCCGGTCCGGTGCTCGACATCCTGGAGTTCGATCTCGACGACGTTGCACGATTCGACGACGCGACCGGGGACCGGTTGATGTCGGTCGAGGTCCCCGTGGCAGCCGGGGTCGCCGAGGTCACCGACCTCGACCTGCTCGAGCCGGGGGTACATCCGGTCTCGGTCC
>Ga0055584_100006850_pt1 | contig 11176 bp, 5 predicted proteins | sample OSDHelmetaG_FD_58716 | JGI IMG/M metagenome (GOLD analysis project Ga0055584, IMG submission 58716) | Pelagic marine sediment microbial communities from the LTER site Helgoland, North Sea, for post-phytoplankton bloom and carbon turnover... | ecosystem: Environmental > Aquatic > Marine >...
TGTAAAACGGCGTCGGGCGTATCGGCTAGACCGCGCGCAAATTGTTTGGCAATATTGCCGCTGCCGAGGATGCCCCAGCGGGTGGTATGGGTCATAGTAGCTCCTAATAGTGTAGTAGTGTACTCGATAGTCGATGGGGACGGACTTGGGAACTAGTTAATATAGTTTGGGTTGGGAAGGAGGTAGCGTCAAGATGGATGGCGAGCCGCACTCAGCCTTTGACGGCGCCGCTGGTCAGACCGCGTGTGAAAAAGCGCTGGGTAAAGAGAAAGAACAGCACGGTTGGCACGAGGGCGATAACAGCGGCGGCGGAAATATAACGCCAGTTGACGCCAAAGACGCCTTGTAAACTGGCCAAGCCCAATTGCAAGGTGTAGAGTTCGCGGCTTTTGAGAATGACTAGAGGCCAGAGGAAATCATTCCATTGCGCCACAAAGGTGAAGGCCGCCAAGGTGGCCAGCGCTGGTTTGATCAGAGGCATCATAATGCGGGCGTAAATTTGCCAGTCGCCGCAGCCATCTATACGCGCGGCATCTTCTAAATCTTTGGGAATGGTGGAAAAGGCCTGGCGCAGGAGAAAGATGCCGAAGGCGTTGACGGCTACGGGCAGAATGACGCCAGCATAGGAATCGACTAGACCCAATTTGAGTGTGATGATAAAGAGCGGTATCAGCAGCACCTGGAATGGAACCATTGTCGTGGCGAGTACGGAGTACAGTATAGCTTGGCGGCCGGCAAAACGCATGCGCGCGAGTGCATAGGCGGTTAGCGAACACAATAAGAGATTGAGCAACACGGTCGTTATGGCAATAAAAAACGTGTTGAATATATAGAGGCCAAAGGGCAGGATATCCCAGGCCTTGACGAAATTTCCCCACACGATCGGATCGGGTATCCACTGTGGGGGATAGGCAAAGAGATCGGCCGACTCGGCCTTGAGTGCGGTGGACAAAAGCCAGGCAAAGGGCGCTAGCAGCACGGCGCCGACTAGGAGCAGTAGGGCGTAGAGCGCAATGCGCTGAGCAGTGGAATGCTCCATCTCAGTTCGTCTCCTGCGCATCGCCACCGGCTAGGCGGAAATTCAAATAAGAGAAGAAGGAGATCACGATTAACAAGAGCAGGGAAACGGCTGCGGCGTAGCCGACTTCTAAGTATTTAAAGCCCAAGGTGTAGATATAGTAGGCCAGCAGGTTGGTGCGGTGGAACGGCCCGCCTCCCGTCATCACGTAGACCTCGCCGAAGGTGCGCAGCGCGGCAATGGTGGCGATGATACAGACGACCAGCGTGTAGGGCTGGATTGTTGGAATCGTGATATGGCGGATAATGTGCCAGCGATTGGCGCCGTCTACGCGGGCGGCTTCTTCTAGCTCTTTGGGGATGCCTTGGAGGCCGGCCAGGTAAATGATCATATAGTAGGGCGCGGCCTTCCAGATGGTAACTAACGCGACGGAGCATAGGGCGATGGCCGGTTCGCCGAGCCAGGCGGCCTGTGTTTCGATGCCAAAGAACTGCGCTAGGGCTTCGGGGACACCGCGCGTATCGGCTAACCAAGAGGGGCCGACGATGCCAAAATTGCGCAGCAGGGCGTTGATTAGGCCGTCGGAGTTGTAGAGCCATTTCCAGACGATGCCGGCTACGACGATGGAGGTGACAACGGGGATATAATAGAAGGTGCGAAAGAGGCGGATGCCGGGCAGCGTGTTGTTGACGAGTAGAGCCAAGAGAAAGGAGAGGACGACGAGTGCCGGCACGACCATGAGGGCATAGAGCAGAGTATTGGCGAGCACGCGCCAGAACAGCTCGTCGCTGAAGGCGCGTCGGAAATTGTCCAAACCAATGAACTGGGCCGGGTTGAAGAGGTTGTAGCTATGCAGGCTTAGCCAGAAGGTGTCTAGTAGCGGGTAGACAAAAAAGATGGATAACAAGAGTAGGCCGGGGGCCATGAATAGGTAGGGTGTATGGCGCGCGTGCACTGGAGTCTCCGAAGGGGTTTACTGGTATTCGAGAAGTTGGTTCCACTTTTTTTCTACGCGGGCGAGTGCTGCTTTGGCGCTCTGCTGTCCGGCCATGGCTTTGGCGAACTCTTCGTAGAGTATATCCTCCATGCGGCTCCAGCCCTTGACGTCGGGCGGCGCTAAGACAAAGGAGTCTTTGAGGTCGGTGGCCGAGAACTGGTTGGCGCGGTCGGCTAAGCTTTTGGGCTCGCGGTGAAAATAGGGATCGTTAGCGGCGGCCTTAGTTGAGGGTAGAATGGCGACTTGGCGGCAGAATTCGAGTTGGTTGGCATCGTTGGTGATAAAGAGGCCAAAGTCTACGGCTTCTTTAATATGGGGTGACATGCGCGGCACGACTAGGGCCTGGTTATTGGCTGGCACTAGGCCGGCTGCGCCGCGCGGTTGGGCTGCTGCTATTGCCTTATCGGCAAAAGACGCGTCGAAATAGCGCGTGATCCAGCCGCCGGAGAAAGGCAGCATGGCGGCGCGGCCTTCGATAAACCAGTTGACGTCATCGCGATGAGAGGATGCGAGTGCTTCTGGGGGCAGCGTGCCGTTTTGGTAGGCGTCGATCCATTTCTGCAAAACGGCGCGTGCACTCGGGGAGTTAATGGTGGTGTGGCGATAGTGCTCGTCGAAGAGTGGCCATACTCCGTCTAGGCGCAGCAGGGCCCAGGCCGGGGCGCCTAGGGAGGGGTGTAAACGCCAGGAGATGCCGTATTTGCCGGTTTTCTCGTGTATGACGCGTCCCATCTCCAACATTTCGTCGATACTCTGCGGCGGCCGGTTGGAATCGAGGCCGGCCGCCGTAAAGAGCGCGCTATTATACCACATCATGGAGACGCCGGAATACCAGGGGATAACGTAGTTTCGGCCTTGGTAATAGCCGACGCCACGCCAAAAATTATCTAGCCGTTTGTTCTTTTCTACCGCGCTGACGAGAGAGTCCATATCGGCTAGGACGCCGAATTGTAAGAAACGCGGCAGATCGTAGATATTGACTAGGTCTGGCGGTGTTTTCCCCACGAGGGCAGCGAGAAATTTTTCGGCCACTTCGCCACCACTGACATCGACCCACTTTATTTTTATGCCTGGGTGTTCGCTCTCGTAGGTGGCGATCATGCCGTTAATATAGTCGGCAAAGGCGTCGCCTAGGGCGATGGTCCAGAACTCAATGGTAATGGTGTTCTTTTGCTCTTGCGGGGCAGAATTACAAGCAGATAGTACGGCGCAAGCGAGAAGAAGAGGTAGAAGATACTTCGCTATGATCTGTCGTTTGTTTGGGGCCACTGGGTCTCGCCGAGGTCTGCATTGTAGAGGATTGCGGTCTTCGGTGGGCTGTGCGAGCGCAACGAAGGGCACGTACTATGGGCCGCGTGATGTGCAGGCGAATATACGACAAAGAGAAAACGGCTAGCAAATGCGAGGTGAGCTCAGCGTATAAACCTAACCTCTATAGCTTTCAGGTGGTTCAAAGCCGGCGCTCTTCGCATGGGGTTGGATATACGTGCGATATCCAACCCCATGTACTCGACTTTCTTTAGCTCGATATAGCCTAGCTCTGTTGCGCGAAGGCCAAGGCATTTTGAAAGAGTTTGAGCCAGGGGCCTTCTTCGCCGTCCCATGCATCCGGTTTATACGACAATTGCACGTTGCGGAAGACGCGTTCGGGGTGCGGCATCATAATGGTGGCGCGGCCATCGGTCGAGCAGAGGCCGGTGATGCCCGCGGGAGACCCGTTGGGATTGAAGGGGTAACGATCCGTCGTCGCGCCGTAATTGTCGACGTAGCGCAGCGCTAGTTGCTGCCCTTTCTGTAGGGTATCGAACGCTCCCTCGGCGAATTCGGCGCGGCCTTCGCCGTGGGCTACGGCGATGGGTAGTCGCGATCCCTGCATGCCGCTTAATAAGACCGAGCGGCTCTCTGATATTTCTACGGTGCACAGGCGGGCTTCGAATTGTTCGGAGCGATTGCGCAGGAAACGCGGCCAGTGCTCGGCCCCGGGAATTAGTTCTTTGAGGTGCGAGAGCATTTGGCAGCCGTTGCAGACGCCCAAGCTGAAGGTGTCTGTGCGTTTAAAGAAGACGTTAAATTGCTCGCGCAGTTTTTCGTTGAAGAGCACCGAGCGCGCCCAGCCGGCGCCGGCGCCAAGCACGTCGCCATAGCTGAAACCGCCGCAGGCGACTAAGCCGTGAAAGTCTTTCAGGTTCGCGCGCCCTTCGATCAGGTCGGTCATCGTCAGGTCGACGGAGTCAAAACCGGCGGCGTCGAAGGCGGCGGCCATTTCCACTTGGCCGTTGACGCCCTGTTCGCGCAGCGCGGCTAGGCGCGGGCGGGCGCCGGTGCTGATATGCACTTTTTCCATGGCAAAGCTGCGTTCGAAATTAAGGCCGGGGTCGCGCGCGTCGGCGATGGCCTCGTATTCCTCGCGGGCGCAGTCCGGGTTGTCGCGCTGTGCCTGCATGTGATAGGTCAACTCGGCCCAGGTCGCGTGTAAGGCGGTGGTCGAGGCGCGATAGAGTTCGTCGTTATGGCGGCGAATGACGAGCTCGCCGTCGCCATTGGGATGGCCAATCGCATGGCTTAGTTCGCCCAGGTTATGCTTTTGCAAGATCTGTTCGACTTGCGCTGCATCCCGTGCTCGGTGTTGGATAACTACACCGGCTTCTTCGCAAAAGAGAGCGGCCAGCGCGTCATCGCCCAACGTTGAAATATCGAGGTCGATACCGCAGCGACCGGCAAAGGCCATTTCGGCAACGGTGCTAAAGAGGCCGCCGTCGGAGCGGTCGTGATAGGCTATAATGAGCTGTTGCGCGTGCAGTTCTTGCAGCGCGTCGTAGAGGTGGCGCAGATCGTCGACGTCGACGTCGGGGCCGCTATTGCCGGTCTGGTTGTAGACTTGGGCTAAGCAGGAGGCGCCGAGGCGGTTGTGGCCGCGTCCCAAATCGATGAGCAGCAGGGGCGCATCGGCATCGGCTAGGAGTTGGGGTGTGGTAACTCGGCGCGCGTCTTCGACGGGGGCAAAGGCGGAGACCACCAAACTTAGCGGTGCGACAATTTTATGGTCTTTTTCTTGGCTGTCCTGCCACACCGCGCGCATGGAAAGACTGTCTTTACCGACGGGAATAGAGACGCCTAGTTGCGGACAGAATTCCATGCCGACGCTGTGCACGGTGTCAAAGAGGTTGGCGTCTTCGCCCTCCTCGCCGCAGGCGCACATCCAGTTGCCAGATAGTTTGATATGGTGAATCGGGCCGATATGGGCGGCCGCAATATTGGTGATAGCTTCGGCTACGGCCATGCGTCCGGAGGCGGGGGCATCGATGACGGCGAGCGGCGTGCGCTCGCCCAGGGCCATGGCCGAACCGGTATAGCCTTTAAATGAATGCGTCGTCAGGGCGACGTCGGAAACGGGCACTTGGTACGGGCCGACGAGTTGGTCGCGGGCGATGAGGCCGGTAACGGTGCGGTCGGCAATGGTGATGAGAAAGGTCTTGGCCGCTACGGCTGGAAAGCGCAGCACGCGTTCGACGGCTTCGGCGATAGAGACGCCCTCAAAGTCGAGTGCGGGCAGCGTCGGCGCTAGGCGCGCGACGTCGCGCAGCATGCGCGGCGGGTTGCCCAAGAATACTTCGAGATCGATTTCGGGAATGGGGTCCTCGCCTAAGAGCGAGTCGGCCAGGGTTAGCTTTTGGTCGCCGCTTATTTCGCCAACGGTGGCGTAGAGACAGCGCTCGCGCTTGGCCATTTCTTCAAAGCGCTCTAAGTCGTCGCGGCCCACGACGAGCACGTAGCGCTCTTGCGCTTCATTGCACCAGACCTGCATGGGGCTCATTGAGGGGTCGTCGTTGTGGATGGCGCGCAGTTGGAAACGGGCGCCCGTTTCCTCGACGAGTTCGGGACAGGCATTGGACAGGCCGCCGGCGCCTACGTCGTGAATACTAAGAATCGGATTGTCGCTACCGAGGGCGATGCAGCGGTTGATCAGTTCCTGGCAGCGCCGCTCCATTTCGGGGTTCTCGCGCTGCACGGAGGCGAAGTCGAGGTCTTCTTGGTTCGAGCCCGTATCCATGCTCGAGGCTGCGCCGCCGCCCAAGCCGATGAGCATGGCGGGGCCGCCAAGCTGAATGACATAATCGCCTTTTTGCGGCGTTTTCTTCTCGACGTGAACATCGTCGATTAGGCCTATGCCGCCGGCGACCATGATGGGTTTATGATAGCCGCGATAGCGCGCTTGTGCCATGTCCTCATAGGTGCGGAAGAGGCCCAATATATTGGGCCGGCCAAACTCGTTGCCGAAGGCCGCGCCGCCGATGGGGCCCTCGGTCATAATTTCGAGTGGGGTCGCGAGCCGTGCTGGGAATTCGGCGTGGGCCTTTTCCCAGGGTTGTGCAAAGTCGGGTAGGCGCAGGTGCGAGGTGAAGAAGGCATTCAGGCCAGCTTGGGGGGCGCCGCCGGTGCCGGCGGCGCCTTCGTCGCGAATCTCGCCGCCGACGCCGGTCGATGCGCCGGGATAGGGTGAGATGGCCGTGGGGTGGTTGTGGGTCTCGACCTTTATGAGCACGTGCGTTTGTTCGTCGCGGTAGCCGTAGCTGTGCTGCGCTGAGCCGTCGGGGCGGAAGACGGGAACGCGGTAGCCTTGCAGAATGCCACTATTGTCGGAGTAGGCTTTGACCGTGCCTTCGGGATGCGTCTTGTGCGTATGGCGAATCATGTCGAAGAGCGAATGCGTTTGCCGCTGGCCGTCGACAATCCATTCGGCGTTGAAGATCTTGTGGCGGCAGTGCTCTGAGTTGACGACGGAAAACATCATGAGTTCGACGTCGGTCGGGTTGCGCTGCTCTTTGCCATAGGTGCTGAGGAAATAGTCCATCTCTTCGTCGGAAAGCGCTAGACCCATTTCGATATTGGCTCTTTCCAGCGCTGTGCGTCCCTCGCTGAGGACGGGGATATGCACCAAGGGGCGGGGGGCGACTTGGGTAAAGAGTGCCTCTGTGTCGGTGACTGGCGCTTCGATCATGCGGTCGTGCAAGAGCGGGGCCAGCGAGGATAGCTGTTCGGGGCTGGGAGTGGGCTCGCCGACAAAAGTATAGACGATGCCGCGTTCAACTCGATCGACCGCGGCGAAACCGCAGTTGCGCAAAATGTCGGTGGCCTTGCTAGACCATGGTGAGATCGTGCCGGGCCGAGGGCAGACAAAGAGCTGCTCGGGGCCTAGTGCTTGCGCTTCGCTCTGGGCACCGAGGATGCGCTGTAGCTGCGCGCGTTCGTCCCGCGTCAACTCGTGGCGCAGATGAGCTAAGAAAACGTAGTGTGCCTCGATGTCGACTAAGCTCGACGCGTGTTGGCGACAGCGTTTGAGCAGGGGCATCCGACGAAAATCGGAAAGGGCCTTTTCTCCGCGAAAGACGAGCAGCATGTTTTTTGTCCGGTGCAAAGGGGTGATCGGTGAGGGCGAGTTATTTGACACTGGCTAATTTAGGGCAGATTCCCCGATACTCAAGGACGGGGCGATTAAAAATGGCAATGGCTTTTATAAGTGCGGCAAATGCAGGCGTTAGGCGTCCGAAAATCCTTTACCTAAGTCGTTTAGAACCTATATTCTTAGAAAGTTTTTACCCCTGCGCTCATACCGCAAAAAGGAATGCTTATGTCCTCCTTCGACTCCCATAGCGAAAACGCCGAATTCGTCGATGAACTATACGTGCAGTATTTGCGCGATCCCACGTCTGTCGATGCGGAATGGCGCGCTTTTTTTAAAGGATTCGAATTCGGTTTTATTCGTTCTGAAACACAGGAGTCGGCTGGCGAAGAGGCCGTAATATCGGCTGATGACGCTCCGGATCGCCGCCATCGCCAGCACACGGATCGCGGTGTTTTTGCTTTAGTGCAAGCCTATCGCACGCTGGGGCATTTCATCGCCAAGCTCGATCCGCTCGGGCACAATCGCGAGAGTATCCCCCTACTCGAGTTGTCGGAGTTTGGCCTAAGCGAAGACGACCTAGAAAAGGGGGTTGGCAACAGCGGTTTCCTCGGCAATACAGATGGGTCGCTCAAGGGTTTACTCAACAAGCTAAAAACGACCTATTGCCGCAGCATCGGCGTCGAGTATATGGACATTCCAGACAAGGAACAGCGCGCCTGGTTGCAGGAGCGCATCGAGCCCTGTCTCAACCATCCCGAACTCAAAGACGAAGAGGTTAAACGCGTGCTCGCGCGTTTGATAGAGGCCGAGGAGTTCGAACAGTTTTTGCACACGCGCTACATCGGACAGAAGCGCTTTGCTTTAGAAGGGGGCGAATCGCTGTTGCCGCTGTTGGATACGCTGGTGGAGGTGGGGGCGGCGCAGGAGGTGGACGAATTCGTCATTGGCATGGCGCACCGCGGGCGCTTGAACGTGTTGGCGCATTTATTGCACAAACCCTACGAGCACGTGCTCAGCGAGTTCGAGGGCGCGGCCGATGCCGGGCGCGGTGATACCGAGGGCGATGTAAAATATCATATGGGCTACTCCTATGATCACGTGACCTCGGATGGGCGCAAGGTGCACCTCTCCCTCAGTTTTAACCCCAGTCACTTAGAATTGGTCGACCCCGTAATTGAGGGCATCGTCTATGCCAAACAGGCCTATCTGCGCGACGAAGAGGGCGCGCGCGTAGTCCCCGTATTAATCCACGGTGAAGCGGCTTTTACAGGGCAGGGCATAGTCGCCGAGACGCTGAATCTATCCGAACTGGAAGGGTATGGTACGGGGGGGACGATTCACATAATTATCAACAACCAGCTAGGCTATACGGCAACGCCCAAGGAAACGCGATTTTCGCCCTATCCAACGGACGTGGCCAAACAGATTCAGGCGCCTGTATTTCACGTCAACGCCGACGACCCGGAGGCGGTCGTGCAGGCGGCGCACGTGGCGATGGAATTTCGTCAGCGTTTTAAAGTCGATGTGATTATTGACCTGTGGTGCTATCGCCGCCACGGTCATAACGAGGCCGATGACGCGACGGTGACACAGCCGTTGATGTATCAGCAGATCGCCAAGCACCCATCGATCCTACATCTCTACTCTTTTCAACTCATCGCCCAGGATCGGATTAGCCAGGAACAGGTCGACGAAATGCGCGGAAGAGTAAAGGGCCGTCTCGACGAGGCACAGGAAATTGCCAAGCGTTTACAAGTGGCTCCGCGCACGGCTTCGTTTGGCGGCGTCTGGCAGGGGCTGAGTTGGGCGACGGAGGATTGGAGCGCGCATACGGCGGTGGAGGCGAAGAAGCTAAAGCGAATCGCCGATCTGGCGACGCGGGCGCCCGAAGGTTTTGCGCTGCATAGGACGGTGCAGCGCATTATCAAAGCGCGGCGCGAAATGGCCGCTGGCAAAGAGCCGTTAGATTGGGGCTGTGCCGAGATGTTGGCTCTTGGCTCGCTGGCGATGGACGGCGTGCCGGTGCGCCTAGCAGGGCAGGACAGCCAGCGCGGCACTTTTGCCCATCGCCACGCCGCGTGGCACGATATAAAGACGGGCGAGGTGTTTATACCGCTGGCCAATATGTCGAAGGATCAGGCTGAATTTGTGGTGCTCAACACCATGCTTTCCGAGCTGGCGGTGCTCGGTTTTGAGTATGGTATTAGCTCGGCAGATCCGCGCCGTTTGGTGCTGTGGGAGGCGCAGTTTGGCGACTTCGTCAATGGTGCGCAGATGATTATTGACCAGTTTATCAGCAGCGCTGAGGCCAAATGGCAGCGGATGTGTGGTTTGGTAATGCTCTTGCCGCACGGCTCGGAGGGCATGGGGCCGGAACATTCGAGCGCGCGCTTAGAGCGCTTCTTACAGATGTGTGCCAAGAACAATATGCAGGTGGCTTATCCGACTACGCCGGCACAGCTCTTTCACATTTTGCGTCGGCAAATGATGCGCAACTTTCGCAAGCCGCTGGTGCTGATGACGCCGAAGAGCCTGCTGCGGCACAAACTCTGTACTTCGCCGCTGGCCGATCTGGCCACTGGCGTCTTTCATACGGTCATAGACGATGGCGAGATAGAGGCGGTCGATGAGGTGCGCCGCGTGGTGCTGTGCAGCGGTAAGGTCTACTACGATTTACTGGAGGAGCGCCGGTCTGGCACAGAGGATGAAGCCGGCATTGCTCTAGTGCGGGTAGAGGAGTTGTATCCGTTTCCGACAGAGGAATTGCGCGCTATCTTCTCGCGTTATGCCAAAGCTAAACAGGTTTTCTGGGTGCAGGAAGAGGCGCAGAATATGGGTGCTTGGACCTTTGTGCGCCCCTATCTAGACGAACTTATACCCGAAGGCTGTGAGCTGTGCTACGTGGGACGAGACGAGGCGGCCAGTCCGGCGACGGGCTCACACCACGTGCATCAGGCCGAGCAGCGCGAGATCGTCGAACAGGCACTGGACCTGCGCGCGCGCGAGGTCGTATTGTCGACGGTCAGGCGCAACGGCCGGGACGGTGCAGTTGACAAAGAACAGGCCTCCGGGCGCATATAAAGGCATAAGAGAGGAACGAAATGGCAGCGGACGTAGAAATACCTAGCATGGGCGAGTCGGTCAGCGAAGTCATTCTCATCGAATGGTTAAAGCAAGACGGCGATTACGTAGAGCGAGACGAGCCGATCTGTGTCCTGGAGACGGACAAGGCCAATGTCGATCTGCCGTCACCGGCTGCTGGAATCCTCAAGCATGCGCAAGAGGTGGATTCAACGCTGGCTATCGGGGCGGTAATCGCACTGGTCGCGGAAGGGGAGAAGCCGGCTGAGAGTGCGGCCCCCGTCGCTGAGGAAAGCGGTGCAGTGGTCGAAGTTGCCGTCGCAGAAGATGTGCCGGTGCAAGGAGAAGAAAAATTGTTGAGCCCGGCGGCGCGCCGCCTAGTGGAGGAACACGGTGTGGATGCGGCGGCGATAGAGGGCACGGGAAAAGATGGGCGGGTGACCAAAGAGGATGTGTTGAGCTTTGTAGAAGCTTCTTCGGCAAACGACAAAGAGGCAAAGGAGAGTGTCCCTGTCGCATCGCCGGCGAAGGAGAGTGCTCCAGTCGCGTCGCCGGTAGCTAAGCCGCAGGGAAAAGCACCCGCGCCGCGCCCGCTTCCCGCTGCGGATGGCGATGGGCAGCGCCGAGAGCCGATGAGCCGACTGCGCCAGCGCATTGCCCAGCACTTGGTTGCCGC
>Ga0055584_100006852_pt1 | contig 11173 bp, 11 predicted proteins | sample OSDHelmetaG_FD_58716 | JGI IMG/M metagenome (GOLD analysis project Ga0055584, IMG submission 58716) | Pelagic marine sediment microbial communities from the LTER site Helgoland, North Sea, for post-phytoplankton bloom and carbon turnover... | ecosystem: Environmental > Aquatic > Marine >...
CACCACCACCACCGCGCGAATCCAAACCTAGTTGGGATACGCCTACGCCAAGCAGCCCAGCAATCTTAAGCGCCGCGCGGGAATCTCAAGGTATTGCACCATCATCGCAAGGCAAGCAGATTGTCAGTAAAGCGTCCCAAGACGCTGCTCGAGTCACCAAAGTGGCCTCCAACTCGCAACTTCAGTCAAAGGCGCCGACACAGGTAGCAAGGGCGCGCGCACAGCTGCCAGCACTCCCTGTGGCGAAGCCGCGCAAGACTGCTCCTTCGGTTTCTGCAGCTAGCCGAGTGACACCGACTGCGCTTGTACCGAAGGCAACGCCCGCGAAAGCAGTGATCGCAAACGCGCGTGTGCAACAAGCGAGCACACCGCAAACGCCTAGTGCGAAAGTGGCTCTCGCCAACAAAATGGCCTTGGCTAGCCCGAGTGTGCAAAATTGCCCGAGTATTGAAGGCGCATGGCGCGCGAGCTATGCCTACTTCGATTGCGAGGCGAAGCTCTCGTTCGCCAAGATCGGACCTGGCAAATACCAGATGACGCAGGACGGCTGCGGCGACATTGCTGGTCGTGTTTCGCAAGACGGCACTAGCGTGTCGGGTCGTTGGCGTCATTCCATTTGCAAGGGCGTGTTGAACGTCACCCTCGACCCTTCCTGTAACACTGGCTCTGGCACCTGGCAGGCGAGCGCCGGTAGAGCGCTTTGCTCTGAAAAAGAGTACGCCGTGGCGATCACACGCGGGCCAAAAAAGGCGGCAGCGGCAGTCAGTGCATCAGCCGTCTCTTCGAGCCGCGATGCACCTCTGGAATGGCTGAATTCTGAGTCGGCGGGTGATCAGTAGTGCTTAGCTCCAAGCGCAGGCTTGGAGCGCAGGCTTGGCATGAAAAGGCCTAATCCTGGGTGTGGCCGATGCCGCAGTTAGTGGGCGCTCAACGTGACCGCTTTGCTCTCATCTAACGCTGGTGTCCGGAGTCATTCGGCATAAACCGTGCAGCGTGCGTTTTTCAAGCACTATCGCTGGTACTGACAACGCTCAGCCCTGCGCAATCAAGGCCACTACCTAGCGCCGCGTATGCCACGGCGCCGCAAGCTCAAGCGCGCGGGCGAGTTGCAATAAGGTATCTTCACGCCCGAGTGCTGCGCCGATCTGGACCCCAATTGGCCACCCTTCACGACTGCGCCCCAGCGGCACCGATGCGGCTGGCGCGCCAGTTGCGTTATAGAGCGGCGTAAACGCGATCTCGTCCAACATGCGGGTGATGTAAGCATCCCAATCAGACCCAGCCATGCTCAGCTCACCAAGCGGCAGTGGCGGGTTTGCAAGTGTTGGCGTAAGCAGCACGTCATATCGTTCAAACACCGCCCCAAGTTGACGCGCGATGCTTTGGATCACAGCAATAGCCTGCACGTATCGCGCGGCATCGATGTTACGGCCAGCGTGGCTGGCTGCGAGGCTTATCGGCTCGACCAAGTCGTCAATCGCTCTATCAGGATTAGCGGAATCAATGCTGCGCACCAGCAGGTCAATATTTCCCGCAAACAGCACCTTGAGAGCTTCGCGTAAGGCGTGCCCGTCGATGTCAGGCTTTATATGTTCAATCTTGCAGCCGAGGGTTTCGCAGAGCTTTGCCGCTTGTATCGCCGCTGCGGCACACTGCGGATCAATCGCTTCACCCGCGAAGCCGCTTGTGCAAAGCGCAATCTTGAGCTCCGGCAAGCGCGTTTCAATGCTTTGTAAGTAAGGTATTTTTGGCGTTATGACGGCATACGGGTCGCCCGCCACAGGACCGGTTGCCATATCAAGCAAGAGCGCGGAATCGCGCACACTGTGAGTGACGGCGTGACCTGTGCTCAAGCCACCCACACCTTCGGCCATGCCATTACCCAAAGGTACTCGCGCGCGTGATGGTTTAAGCCCAAACAGGCCGCAGTTACTGGCAGGAATACGAATCGATCCGGCGCTATCAGTCGCGTGGGCGGCGGGTACCATGCTAGCGGCCACGGCCGCAGCTGAGCCACCACTGGAGCCGCCGGCGCTGCGTCCGGGTGCCGCCGGATTTTGCGTGGGGCCGAACAGCATTGGAGACGTGCAAACGTTGAGCCCAAACTCCGGTGTATTGCACTTGCCGCTCAGGACCAGACCCGCCCGACGTAGTCTCGATACCAATTCGCTATCGTTCGCCGGAACAAAATCGCGCAAACCACGCGAGCCATTGGTGGCTGGTGCGCCAGCGATCCACATGTTCAGGTCTTTCACTAAGTAGGGCACCCCACGCAGTGGCCCATCAGGCAAACCAGCGGCAATGTTCGCGCGCGCCGCATCGAACAGCGGGGTTACGACAGCATTTAGCTCTGGATTCAGCGTTTCGATGCGCTCAATTGCCGTGTCCAAGAGTTCGCTTGGGCTCACCTGCCCAGTGCTCACTAATGCGGCTAGGCCAATTGCATCAAAATCTGTATATGAGTCCATGACACTGTACTCCGTCGATGGTTAAGGCCTAGCCATATGGCTGGGCATTCTTGAGCCTTGCGCCCGCTCAATAATCTAGTGTGGCTCGTCTTGCATCATCTTGCTTTTCGTTTACTGTGCCGGGATCGGGAGGCGTTATTAGTAGCGCGCCTGCCATTTTTTGCGCGCCGTTGGTGCTGCTGCGCAGGCCTTGCCACGGTGTGCGCATCGGCGCTCGCCTCCGGCGCTACCAGTGGCGGGGTGGCAAGCCAAATCACATGCCGAGAGCCTTTGTTGGCATGCGCACGCACACGCTGCTCGTTGACACTAAACCCGGCCTTTTTGAGTTCCCGCGGAAAGATTCGATCAGGGCTTGCCGACCATACTGCCAATACGCCACCGGGCTTGAGGGCATGTTGTGCATGTGCAAGGCCCGCTAAGTTATAGAGCCGATCGTTTAAGCGCCGCGTCATTCCTTCTGGGCCGTTATCGACATCCAACAAAATGGCATCGTAAGCGTGTTGCGCTTGTGCGATGACGCTCGCGACATCAGCGACAACTATTTTTGTGCGCGGGTCGCGCATCGGATGGCCGGCGCAAGCACCTAGCGCACCTTCATTCCAACGCACAACTTCAGGTAGCAATTCTGCGACCTCGACAATGGCGTCGTCGGCTAGGTGTTTAAGTGCCGCCGCCAGTGTGAAGCCCATGCCCAAACCGCCCACCAAAATTCGCACCCCAGACTTTTGCGCCAGCGGCTCACAGGTCATGTCGCCGAGAGCGTCCTCCGAGCCATGCGTGCGGCTGGTCATTAACTCGCCAGCTCCGGGCAAGCGCAACGAGAATTCGTCATTGCGTTGATACAACCGCAGCTCGCCACCACCGTCCGGGATCGTTGCCACGTCTAGTAATTCCCAACGACTCAAGCGTGCTGACTCCCGTGTGCGGTTTGTGAGCGCGGCGCGTCAGCGCCGCGGCTATATCTGTGTGTCGCAGTATACAGTCGCAGTTGCTTTTGATGGCTTATTCGGACAATCAGGCACGGATGACGTGAGTGCAGGCGGGCATGCACGGCTCGGCCTAAGATTGTGTTACTTGTAAATACTGGGATGGCACGGATGCGGTCAGCCACACATTATTTTCTGATAGAAAAAACTGTAGCCGGTGGGTGTGCATCTGCGCTGCAGCAACAGTCAGGATCACTGGCTTGCCGTGACGTTGTCCGACCTTAAGTGCCGTTTGTACGTCGAGCGACAAATGCACGTGCTGACGGTTCTTTCGTTGCAAACCTTCGCGCAGTATTGATTCCAGAAACCGTTCCGCGCTGCCGTGATAGAGCTGTTGCGGTGGCAGGCTTGGTGCCAACTCAAGAACTGCGGCGCGTGAATGGCCTTGATTGGCGCGGATGCGCTTGCCGTCGATGACGAACCGGCGTTTGTCGTTTTGCTCGACAACAAGCTCGAGTTCTGCACGGCTCAAGGGCCGGCCTGCTTTCGCGCAGCCTTTAAGTAGCGCATCGGTATCCAACCAACCGGCGTCGTCTAAGCTCAAGCCAATGGTCTCTGGTTCATGTCTGAGCACAAGACTCAAAAATTTACTGATGCGAGTCAGTCTTTGCGTGCTAGCCATGGAAGTTTGCGTGGTTTGCCCGATCGCTGTATTTATCTATCATCACATATCGATGTGTCCTGCCGCGTTGTCATGCGTGCTATCTGCCAACGCGCGCAATTTGCCGTCGGGCGCTATCTACAACGCGAGCATTGGCAAAGTATAATGCGCAAGCATTTAGTCAGATTTGGGAAATTATGAAAGCACTGGTTATTGGTGGTACCGGGCCAACTGGGCCGCATCTGATTAATGGTTTGTTAGAGCGTGGCTATGAGGTCAGCATGCTCAATCGGGGTAGTCGCGACTCGAGTCGCATACCTGCGCAGGTCGAACGCATAGTTGCCGATCCACATTTTGAGGACACTCTAGAAGCTGTGCTCGCCGGGCGTACTTTTGACGTCGCGATTGCGACCTACGGGCGTTTGCGGATTGTTGCGCAAGTGCTGGCCGATAAGGTTGGGCAGCTCATCACCGTTGGCGGTCCACCAAGCTATCGTGGTATGGCAGAGCCTGCTTCGTTGATGCCGACAGGCATGATCGTTGCCACGGCTGAGAACGCGCCGCAAATTGCCTCGATCGACGAGCATCGCTTTGGCTTTCTGGTACGCAGCGCTGAAGACACGGTGATGGCCATACATGCTGCTGGACGAACCAGTGCTACCCATTTTCGCTATCCAGTTGTTTATGGTCCGGGTCAAGTGCGTCCAGCGATCCTGTGGTTGGTGATGCGCCGCTGTTTGGATAAGCGCGAATATATGGTCTTACCGGAAGCGGGTCTGAGTTTGGTGTCGCGCGGGTACGAAGAGAATATGGCTCATTGTTTGCTGCTTGCAGTCGATCAACCGCAAGCTTGCGCTGGGCAAATTTATAACGCAGCCGATGTGCAGCAGTTGTCTATGGCGCAATGGGTGCAGCTCATTGCAGAGCGTATGGGGCATACGCTTGAGTTGGTGAGTGTGCCTGACGCGGTCGCGTCAACGGCACGAGACTTGATCCCATTTCGCGGTAGTGCTCATCATCAATTACTTGACGTGCACAAGGTGCGCCAACAGCTAGGGTATTCGGATATCGTGCCGGTGCCGCAAGCGCTGGCACGCACGGTTGATTGGTTTGCCGCGAACCAGCCTAGTGAAGATGATGCTATGCGAGAAGAAATGCGCATTCATTATGAGGTTGAAGATGCGCTCATAAAAATAAGCAAAGACGCGCACGCGCGCATGGCTGCGCTCAATCATTTTAATCAAGATTACCATCACTCTTACGCACATCCGCGCAGCCCGGGCCTGGACCGCGACCATCGCAATCGTTAATCGGCGCACCGGCACACTGGCGCGATGGCGGTAGCTTGCTAGGTTGTGCTTGTTGGTTTCGGCCAGCCCATCAGCAATTTCGACCAAGCGCAGAAACTCTTGCCGGTAACCGCGTTGGTAATACGTTGGTGTTGCAAACCGCGCGCAGAATCTAACACCACCCACGCGCCATTAGCGTAGGCAACAATACTGACAACATCTTTAGCTCGCAGTTGCTTGCTCTAGCGCTTTAGGGCGGGCTTCAACAGCGCGAGCTTGTTCCGAGCCCGCATTGACCCAGACACGTCGATTAGAAAAACCAAGTTGGCTGGCGGCAAGGCCTGCGCGGGCTCTTGGTAGGCTTTGATAGCGACTCTTAACAGATGTGAGTGTGGCTTCCACGGATTGATGGCAAGCGCGGTATGCGTCGTGAATGGCGCATGTGATTTATTGCGGCCGCGATAGTCATAGGCGAAGTAATTGACCATCTCCTCTAGGCGCACTGTTTCCGGCGGCGGTAGTTGACCTGCATTTTAAAGGCAGCGCACGTTTGTATAAGCGCCGGTATCCACATCGATACTGAAAGTTGATAACGGTGTCTTACGCACGCTGTGTGTCGGACTGCTTGCGATTGCGCCAGCGCGGCCGTGTGCGCAGCAATCGGGTAGGGGTCGCTGTGATGTTCGCTTATCGGTGCGTTGCGGTAATTCTGTGATGAGCCGCAAACGGCAACTAAGACACACTGCGCCAGTGCGATAAGCGGGATGCAAATGCGGCGTGTGCAGGGATCTGGCAAGCACCTGCGAGTTGCGTATCGGCTGACAAGGTGTGGCCGAAAACCGATTAGATTGCTGCGGACTGCAAGTAGACCTAGCGAGTTGCTCATCTTTGGATTGCCTAAAACATGGGTAAAAAAACCCAATTTTATTGTTTGGGCAATATATCCCAAATATTTGCCGTGTCAATGCATTTGCAGCACAATGGCCTTATTCGGATTGATGTGAGCGATGATTTGGGCGCTGAGACAGAGTCGTTGACCTTGGCCGTGCGGCGTATTTTGCGGCCCTTAGTACGATTGTTGCTGCGCCACGGGGTTTCGTTTCATGCACTGAGCGATCTGTTGAAGCAACTCTATGTCGAAGTTGCCGAGCACGATTTTGTGTTGGCTGGCCGCAAGCAGAGCGCATCACGTATTTCGACACTAACCGGGCTGCCGCGAAAAGAGGTTAAGCGCGCGCAGGACCGCGCCGCAGTTGACCTCGGCGCCGCCAACCAGCAATACAATCGTGCTGCGCGGGTGCTTACGGGTTGGAGCCAGGATGCGCGTTTCCACAGTGAGCTCGGTGGTCCGCGTACTTTGCCGTTTGAAGGCGAGCTCAGCTTTACTGCCGTGGTGCGTGAATTCAGCGGTGACGTGCCGCCGCGCGCGATCGCTGACGAATTACTGCGCGTTGGCGCCATCAAAAAATTGTCGGATGGGCGTTTGCAGTTAATTGAGCATGCTTATGTGCCAGGAGATGACGTGGGCGAGAAATTGCACATCCTAGGCACCGATGTTGCGGCACTGATCGCCACCATTGACCACAACATTTACGGCGGCGCGCCCGCGCGATTTCAGCGCAAAGTTGAATACAGCGCAATTGCCTCGGCGCTGATGCCGGAAGTAAGGCACGAGATTGCTGCGTTGGCGCAAGCGTCGTTGGAGCAAATGGATGAAGTTCTGCAAGCAAAGTTTGTGCTCGCGCCTGATGCCGACGATTCGACCCGAACCGGTGTCGGCATCTACTATTTCGAAGAGCGCAATGATGGCGATACCTAACTGGCCCAGATTGCTGCTAGGAGTCTGCCTGGCTGCAGCCATCACCTTATTAGGCGCTTGTTCCGCTGGTGGTGAGGCGATCGAGACGAAGGGTAGGGCTGGCGTGGTTGAGCCGCCAGAATCGCGCGCCACAACACCCGCTGGGCAAATTCAATCGCAGCAACGCAAGCCCGGCACAGGCAGCGATCGTGGTGGTGGTATTGGCGGCACCGGCATTAGCCAGTGTGTGGATCCCAGCCTAAGGCCAGCAACTTGCCCGAACAATTTGTGAACGCGTTATTGCCAGGGCCTGGTTATCTTGCGTGCGCGCCGCTGTTGTGCACGATCTCATCGAAGGGATAGGTATGTTCGAGTCTTTGCGAAGGCAAAATATCGTTGGCGCCGCCATTGCCTCACCGCTTGATGAAAGCGGCGGCGTTGATACCGTTCGCTTAGTCCACCACGCCACATCACTTATGCAAGCTGGCGTCACTTCAGTCGCATTATTCGGTACCACCGGCGAAGGCAGCGCGTTTGACCACGCCACACGCCTTGCTGTGGTTGAAGCCAGCGTCGCCGCGGGTGTCACGCCTGGTGCACTTGGTATGGGTACGTTCGAGCAATCCAGTTCGGCGTGCGCGATGCATATTCGAGACGCCTTTTCTGCCGGTGTTCAGTATGCGCTACTGTGCCCACCGTTTTACTTCAAAGGGGTCAGCGATGAGGGTTTGTACCGTTGGTTCGCGCAAGTCATCGATGGCGTTGGTGCCACACCCGGCGAATTTGTGCTCTACCACATACCACAACTAACTCAGGTGCCGCTCAGCGATGCTCTCATTGCCCGACTGCTAGCCAACTATCCAGAGCGCATCTTGGGCCTTAAAGATAGTGCTGGCGATTGGGATGCCTCGCGCACACTGATCGAGAGATTCCCGGATACCTCAGTTCTCGTTGGCTATGAGGGCCACATCGCCGCTGGCATGCAAGCCGGTGCACGCGGCAGTATTTGCGCGCTGGCTAACGTGATGCCTGAAGCGCTAGCGGCATTAATCCAAACCGCTACGCAGGATGAGCGTGTCTGCGAACTCATACGCGTTGCCGGCGAGACCTTCCTTATCGGTGCGGTTAAAGCCCTCCTAGCGAAGCGCTATGACGACAGCGCTTGGGAGCAGGTCAGTGCGCCATTGGATGCGCTGCCCGAGTCAGCACGCGCGCGTGTGCTGCAATGTTGGTCGACCTTGCGCCACTAAATGACCGCTCTCTTTGACTGCCGTTATTGCCGAACGCCGGGCAGTTGGCGACATTTCGGCAACTGTAACCATCGCGACTACTGCAAGGCTGTTGGCGGACACCGCGTAGGCATAAACACGGCCTAGGTTCACCCTTAACTAACGGTCGTCTGGGCGAGCCGCCTGCGTTATGGGCGAGACACGGGCGGTGTTGGACTATCAAGAAACGGTTGCCAAACCGTGCTAGGCGCTTGCTGATCGCGCCCTTATTGCGAAGAACCTGAACATCTGCCGCACGATTTCATAGGCGTTTAGCGCATATGCGTCATGCGCGGTCGTCAAATATGCAACAAGCAACCGACCATAGTTGCCAACTGTGACTTGAGCGTAGTGGCGACCCCCGGTGGTCATTTGAAAATTACCAGGAAACCCTCATGCAACGACCGACGCGCCAGAACAAGATGCTGATAGGCAAATCGATGGACGTGCCCGTAATACCGCGTGCGTTCGCGCAGGGTCGCAAATTCATGCGTCTGACCTCGGCTGTTTTGCTTTCACTTGCAACATTATCCGTACACCAAACGGCGTCGGCAGTACCGGTGACCCATGTTTTTACCGCCATCACCTATCTTTCCTTTTTTGGCGTAGATGGCTCCGACGAATTCCAGATGAGCTACACCTATGACACCGACCTGGTAGCCCAGGGCGCTACGGCCGGCTTTAGTCGCTATGGGCCAATAACAGGAAATGTGCGTGCTGATAGTGTTACCGGTGGTTTTGATTTCGATTTCAACGTCGGCAACACCAACACAGAAATTTTGGCTGTGCTCGACAATGCGACCGTGCTTTCTCTTCCGGACCCAGCCGATGTTTTTTCGATAGGTTTCTCTACGACAGACAATTTTAGGTTCGGTGGGGAACTGCTAAGTGGCTTTGGTCTATCGCTTATCGATGAACAAACTACGATATTCTCAGATCCAGCATTGCCAAATGATGTGGGATTTTTCGCCGGAATTGACGCGATCAATTCGCGCTTCAATGACTCCCGTTTTTTCGACGCGGATGGGTTTCCGATTAACTCGACTCGTGCGGGCCTAGGTTTTTTTGTGTGCCAAGGACTGGCGCCAGTTTAACCAGCATCGGGAGCACTCCTGCTCCGGTGCCCGCGGCGCTGCCCTTGCCCTAATGGCTATTTTCGGCTGGCGCAGAGATGCAGGAGCTAGCGTCGAAGCCTAGCTACTGTACTGGTGAAAAGGCCATGGCCTTTTAAGGTAGTATCGAGCTCAGTTGGGGGGCGCACAACTACGCTGGTCGCGTAGATACCGTCTTGCTCATATATACCGAAGGCAAGCCATTCACCGTGCGACCGATACAACACCCGAGCTTGCGCGATCTTATCTGGGCGGTGTGTTCGCCCTCACTGATTGCGCCGCTGCGCGGATGGCCTAACTGTTTTAATCCGGACATGAGCCCTGGGCTCCGTCATCGGCTTGAGCACACTGATACGCATGCATTGGAGCAGCACCTAGCGAGTCGTAACACACGCTTTCTCGGTAGCTATTTCGAAGCGCTGTGGGAATTCTTCTTCGTGCATGCTCCGCGTTTTACGGTGGTCGCGAAGAATTTGCAGATTCGCGACGCGAACCAGACCCTCGGCGAGTTCGACTTCATTATTCTCGATAAGCACACGAACAAACATCTACAATTGGAACTGGCAATAAAGTTCTATCTGGGTTTCCCGCAACTAAATTCACATTCGTATACGGATGGAAAAAACTTGTGGATCGGTCCGCAAGCCCGCGACCGTCTAGATATCAAAGTTGCCCGCGCACTGGAACATCAACTGACCTTGTATCAACATCCGGCGGCGCAAAAACAGTTACAAGATCTAGGTGTAGATGGTTTGGAACCGCAGTTGCTAATCAAGGGCTATTTGTTCCAGCCGCAACAAGCCCTGCCATTGCCCAACTATGTGCTCGAAACAAATGACCACGCACAATGGATTAGTCTCGAACAGCTGCCAGCCGTGCTCACTGCCGATCACCCGTGGTATTTGTTGGACAAACGCCACTGGCCAGCTCCGCCGTACTCGGAGAATCTCAACAGCCCGCTTAGTGTTAGCGAGTTGACGACACAGTTGCACACAATCATCAACCGAGAAAACCGACCGTACCTGATAATTCAAACGGATGGTGCTGCTTGCGCATCGCAGGTATTGAAGCGTTACTTCGTAACACCGAGCGGCTGGCCTCACAGTCTCGGTTACCAGTCGTGAAGTTCGTTCTAAGACGCCGTCGAGATTGTTTCTGGTCGTGCGTTGCGAGCTTTCGTAATTACTTGTGGGCGAAATGCCTCTGCTGCAGATGAGTTTACTCTGAGCCAGTAGAGTCGCGATTTTATAGGCAGCTCTGGCGACGGGGCCTGCGCGACGGCGTGGCCTTGACTCCCATCGATTCCGACGGCGGTTGGAAATCCGGAATGGGCTAATCCGCAACCTTCATACTGCACTAGGCTCCGAGCTAATCCCGCTCGCATTGCGCAACTCCTTCGCCGCGTGAAAGAACATGAGGATGAGGCCAATATCAGCCGCCAGTCCAAACGGTAGCCCTAGCACAAGCAGAATCACCGTGCTCGAGCACACACCGAAAATAATGTTCATCCATGCGAACAACCTAAATCCTCGAAACTGTAATCCAATGGAAAGCAGTCGTTTTCCCAACAGGATTGTGACTATTGTCAAAGCAACTGTCGCGGTACCGTGGGTTCATAGCTAGGATAAATTCCTGTCGTCGTCGAAAAAAA
>Ga0055584_100006854_pt1 | contig 11172 bp, 10 predicted proteins | sample OSDHelmetaG_FD_58716 | JGI IMG/M metagenome (GOLD analysis project Ga0055584, IMG submission 58716) | Pelagic marine sediment microbial communities from the LTER site Helgoland, North Sea, for post-phytoplankton bloom and carbon turnover... | ecosystem: Environmental > Aquatic > Marine >...
CGAACCCACGCCGGGGTCATGGGGAATGACGACCCGCGGAATTGCCAGCTTCTCGGCCATGCGACAGGCGTGCAGTGGGCCCGCGCCACCGAAGGCGATCATGGTGCGGTGGCGCAGGTCCTTGCCCCGCTCCACGGCATGGACCCTGGCGGCATTGGCCATGTTTTCATCGACGACTTCGGAAATGCCCAGGGCGCCATCCAGCGGCTCCAGCCCCAGCGGTGTTGCCACGTGTTCACCGATGGCATTGTGCGAGGCTTGGACATTCAGCGTCATGCGGCCATCGGCAAATCCGTCGGGATCCAGTCTTCCCAGCGCCAGGTCCGCATCGGTCACGGCGGCATCGGTGCCCCCATGGCCGTAACAGGCCGGGCCGGGTTCAGAGCCTGTGCTGTCGGGGCCCACGGTGATGCGGTTCAAGGTATCGAGCCGCGCGATGGAACCGCCGCCGGCACCAATCTCGATCATCTCGATCACGGGAATGCGTACCGGCAGGCCGCTGCCCTTCATGAAGCGTGCCGCACGGGCAATCTCGAAGGTGCGGGCGGTCTGTGGCGTGGCGTCGTCGATCAGGCAGATCTTGGCCGTCGTGCCGCCCATGTCATAGGACAACACCTCGGCCTCGCCGCGCTCGGCGGCAACGGTGGCGGCCAGGATCGCACCGCCGCTGGGCCCGCTTTCCACCAGGCGGATGGGATAGCGGATGGCCGTTTCCAGCGCGCAGACACCGCCGCCCGAGGTCATCATCAGCATCGGACTGGTGATGCCGAAGGCTTTGAGTTCGCCATCCAGGGCCGTCAGGTAGCGTGCCATCAGGGGCTGCACATAGGCGTTGCAGGACGCCGTAGTCAGGCGCTCGTACTCGCGCATCTCCGGGCAGACTTCGCTCGACAACGTAATCTGCAGATCCGGCATTTCGGCCTGCAGAAGATCGCGCAGGCGCTGCTCGTGCGCCGGATTGGCATAGGCGTGGAGCAGGCCGATGGCGACGGCCTCGACGCCTTCCTCCCGCAAGGCCGAGACGATGGCGGGTACGCCGGATTCATCAAGCGGGATCAGTACCTGGCCACGCACATCCATGCGTTCGACAACGGGATAGGTCAGGTGGCGCGGGACCAGAGGTTCGGGCTTCTCCAGGAACACATCGTACTGGTCGAAGCGATTCTCATAGGCCAGACGCAGGGTATCGCGGAATCCGTCAGTACAGATCAGGGCGGTCATGGCACCCTTGCGCTCGATCAGGGCGTTGGTCGCCAGGGTCGTGCCATGGATCACACCGGTGATCTCTTCGGGCTTCACGCCGGCACTCTCCAGAGCCAGGCGGACACCGTTCATCACCCCCTGTTCGGGGGCCTGTGGCGTGGTCGGAACCTTGGAAGTGGCAAGGCTGCCGTCGTCGCGTTCAAGCGCGACATCCGTGAAGGTGCCGCCGATATCTGCTGCCAGTCGTGCCATGGCGTTCCAGCCCCAAATTCGGAGCGAACGTTGTCAGCGAATGGCATGGCTGCCAATCGGAATCGCACATGTCGGCGGTCCAACAGGTGCATTTTTCGTGGGGTTTGTTGCGCGCGATTGCAGAAACCGCGCCGGTCCGTCAGTCGCCGGCGCCCGATACCATCCGGCCATCGACCGGTGCGGGGGCGTGCCGATTGCGATTTACGACCATGCGATCGTGCAAATCCGTGATCGCGGCGCTGCCGGTCTTCACACATGCAAAGGGCAGAAGACCATGAATCAGGCAGGCAATGCCTGCGCCGATCATGCGAAATCCGAACGAGGATGCGACACCCATATGTTCCAGATAGGTCTCGTCGACCGATTTGGGATGGCGGGTAAAAAGATCGAACATGAAAACTCCCGGCGGCGTGAACGGTCTGCCCTGAAACGGGTCCCTTTGCGGAACCTCATTGCCGAAAGTCTAAAGTCCGCGGGCAGGAATCTGTTTGCTTTCTTGCGCACTTATGCGCAATCAGGCAGCATCAGTTTCTATGTCTATGAAACTTTGTGAGAAGTTATGCTCGATGACGTCGACAAGACCATCCTTGGCCTTCTCCAGGCTGACGCCACCTTGTCGCTGGCAGCGATTGCCGAGGAAGTGCATCTCTCCACCACCCCCTGCTGGCGACGCATCCAGAGGCTGGAGCGCGATGGTTACATCGCCGCGCGTGTTGCCCTGCTTGATCCCGACAAGGCGAATGTTCCCATCACCGTTTTTGTTTCGGTCCGCACGGACGAGCACAACGAGGCCTGGCTCGAAACCTTTGCACGCGAGGTCGCCGATGTGCCCGAAGTGGTCGAGATCTACCGCATGGCCGGCGAGATCGATTATCTCATGAAGGTCGTGGTCCCCGACATTCAGGCCTATGACCGCGTCTACAAGACGCTTATCGCCAAGACGCGCTTCTTCGATGTCAGTTCCATGTTCGCCATGGAGCGCATCAAACATACCACGGCCCTGCCGCTTACCTATCTCTAGGAACCTGAGAGTTCGGCCTTCTGGGCATCCTTGAAGCCGACCACGCGGCGGTGGCCCAGATCAAAGACCGGCCGTTTCATGATGGCTGGCTGCGCCATGATCAGGGCATGCGCCTTTGTGTTGTCGAGATCGGCCTTGTCGGAGTCCGACAGCGCCCGCCAGGTGGTGCCGCGTGTGTTGACGAGAACCTCATGGCCCAGTTCTTCCAGCCAGGCTGCCAGGGCATCGCCATCGAGACCATCGGCCCGGACATCATGAAACCGATGCTCCAGCCCTTCGCCCTTCAACCAGGCCAGCGCCTTCTTGCAGGTGTCACAGTTCTTCAGGCCATAGACGACAATCATGCGATTCCTCCCGTTTCAGGGTGAAGACTACTGATGACCTGAAGGCTGCGTCACGCTGAAAGCATCATCGCAATCAGGAACATGCAGGGTCAGGCAGGGAACCCAGCCCTCCGGCACGGCGATGCGGGGATCATGGGTGCTTCCGTCGATCAGGTCCGGTAGCAGATGGGTGTGGGGTCCCTCAGGCGTCTCCGTCCGGGCAATTGGCTGGGTCACGATGATCTCGGCCAGGCTGGTACGGAACAGGCGTGGTGGGCTGGCCTCGACCAGAGCCATCAGGGCCGGGTGATGGGTGCCGACCAGCGCGTCACCCAGGGCGCTGCGTAATGTCGTGATGAGGCCGGGATCCCTCACCATCACCATAGGCTCCAACGAAGACGCGCCTGCGCCGATGTCAAACAGCACTGCGCCATCGCGTTCGCCGACCTCGCGCAATACCGCTGAAGACGCCAACGGCGCTTTTGCACCTGGCAGACAGAACAGCACGCCGCGCACCCGGTGACCATGTCGCCGGCTTTCCAGGTCATAGGGAACCGGCATGACGCCGTCGCGCAGATGGATCGTCATGGCGCCGCCTTCGCAGGATGCGGTCATGTCACGGCGCGTGTCGCTCCAGCTGACGCCGCTCCCGGGTGGTGCGTGAAACTCCGCCACGACGCCGGGCACGCCGACACTCCACGAGACGCCGTCCCGATCTCTCCAGAAGGTCAGCGTTGCAGCAAAGGCGGACTCGTCAAGAAAGGGGTTCATCGCTAAAGTTGGCAACGAAACAGACGACTTCGCAAGGGAATGCACCATGGCCGATGTTTATCTCCAGCCGGTCGAGCATGAATCGGCATGGACTGCCGACAAGCTTGGCTCGATTGATGCGATGACCCTGCAATGGGAGCAGCGTCACATCGATGCGCTGGAAGATGCCTATGCCGCGATCGAAAAACAGGGCCTGACCCTCGATAAGGTCGAACACGAGCATTTCAAGGTCCCGGCCATCGCCGATGAACTGCGTGAGATTTACGAAGAGGTCATGTGGGGACGTGGCATTGTTCTGGTGAACCGTCTGCCGGTCGAGGAATGGTCCCAGAAGAAGTCGGAGATCATCTATTGGGGCATCGGCACCCATCTGGGCAAGGGCCAGTCGCAGTCGGTCATCGGCGACCGTCTGGGTCATGTCGTCAACATCGGCGGCAAGGATCACAACGAACGCGCCTATCGCAACTCCCTGCCACTCACGCTCCACACCGACGCCTGCGACATCCTCTGCATGCTTTCCATCCGCAAGGGTGATTCCGGTGGTGAGTCGCAATACGCCAGCGCGCTTGCGGTCCACAACATCATGCTCGAGGAACGGCCCGACCTGCTGGAGCCGCTCTATCGCGGTTTCCGATATCACCGCTTTGGCGAGGAGGGGCCTGATGAAGCTCCGGTCACCGATCATCATGTGCCGGTGCTTTCCGAGAAGCAGGGATATGTCTCCTGCCGATACGTCGCAGGCTACATCTACATGGCCTATGACGAACTGAAGGAACCACTCAGCCAGCATCAGATGGAGGCATTGGCCTACTTCGACGATGTCGCCCAACGGCCTGAGGTGAAGCTCCAGTTCATGATGGAGCCGGGCCACCTGTTGCTGTGCAACAACCACACGACGCTCCATTCGCGCACCGGGTTCGAGGACACTCCCGGCCCTGAGACCGGACGCATGCTGCTCCGGCTCTGGCTCACTGCTCACGAAGGCGAGCGGCGCCCGATCAATCCCGACATCGAGATGTATCGTCAGGTCGGCATTGCCAAACGTGACGACCGCGTCGACACACGTTATCGCGGCGATGCCACAAGGGCTCTGGAATCAGGCGTCCTGAAGTACTGAAATCGGGGCTGTGATTGCTGACAAACTCTGATCTATAGTTCGTCATGCTTGCTCGTCAGTGGTTCTTCCTCATCGCGTCGATCACCCTGATTGTGATCGCGCTCCTCTCGTTGCTTTGGCAGAACGCCCTGTGGTTGTTCGCCGTGGTCGGCCCGCTTGTCGTATTGGGTCTGCTGGATGCAACCCATTCCAGACACAACGTGCTGCGCAACTATCCCGTTGTGGGGCATCTGCGTTACTTTGCGGAGTTCATTCGCCCGAACATTCAGCAGTACTTCATCAACACCAACCGGTCGGGCCGGCCCTATCCGCGCGAGATTCGCGATCTGGTCGATGCCCGTGCGCGCGGTGCCGAGGCGCTGCTGCCGTTCGGCACGCAACACGATGTTCTCTCGACCGGTGATGAATTTTCTTATCACTCCCTGCATGTGAAACATGTGCCTGAGGAAGACGGTCGCGTGCTGGTCGGTGGCCCCGATTGCAAGCAGCCTTATCTTGCCTCACGTCTCAACATCTCGGCCATGAGCTTCGGGGCGTTGTCGTCCAATGCGGTCATCGCGCTGAACACCGGCGCGCGGATGGCCGGCTGTTTTCATGATACCGGGGAGGGCGGCCTCGCCGACTACCATCTGCAGGGCGGCGGTGACGTCAGCTGGCAGATCGGCACCGGCTATTTCGGCGCACGCACCGAAGACGGCAAGTTTGATCGCGAACTCTTCAAGAAAAAGTCGCGGCTCGACAACGTCAAGATGATCGCGATCAAGCTCTCGCAAGGCGCCAAGCCCTCTCATGGCGGCGTTCTGCCATCAGCCAAGATCACACCGGAGATCAGCAGGATCCGCGGCGTGCCCATGGGCAAAGACTGCCTGTCACCACCCACCCACAGTGCGTTTTCCACACCCCGCGAACTGCTGGAATGTGTGAAGCTGTTGCGGGAGCTTTCCGACGGCAAGCCCATCGGCTTCAAGCTATGCATCGGCAACAGGTCGGAGTTTCTGGGCATCGTGTAAGCGATGGTCGACACCGGCATCAAGCCCGATTTCATTCAGGTCGATGGTTCCGAGGGCGGTACCGGTGCCGCCCCCATGGAGTTCACCAACCGGCTGGGCATGCCGATCAACGAGGCCATTGCCTTTGTCCACGATGCCCTGGTTGGTGCCGGTGTGCGCGACGACATCCGCCTGATCGCCAGCGGCAAGGTCGCGACCGGTTACGACATGGTGACCAAGATCGCGCTGGGTGCCGATATGTGCAGTGCCGCGCGCGCCTTCATGTTTACGGTCGGCTGTATCCAGGCGCTTCATTGCCATACCAACAAATGCCCCACCGGCATCGCGACGCAAAACCCGATTCTGGCGCGGGCCGTTGTCGTGGCCGACAAGGCGCCCCCCGTTGCCAACTATCATGGCGAAACCATCCGGGTGTTGCGTGAGCTGGTCGGTGCCATGGGTCTGGAACGTATCGGTGATCTCGACCGCAGCCACATTCTGCGTCGCATGGATGACACCTCGGCAGACCGTTACGACGAAATCTATCCCCCGCTCAAACCGGGCGATCTCGGTGTTGATACCGCGCCGGAACGCCTGGCCAGGGACTGGGCGCTGGCCGACGCGGATCGATTCTGACGACAGCGCCCCACACATCGGTGACTTCCAGTTGCTCCTCACAAAGACCAAGGTGACGTGATGTGTGAACTCCTCGGAAAATCCAGTAGCCAGCCCGCGACCATCAATCTGTCGCTCAGTGAATTTGCCCAGCATGGCGGACGCACGGGCCCTCACAAGGATGGCTGGGGCATTGCCTATTATGATGGTGCCGACATCCGTCTGGTAAAGGACACACGTGGTGCATCCGAAAGCCCCTGGGTTGATTTTGTGGAAGAACAGGGCTTGTCGGCCAAGACCGTGATCGGCCACATTCGTAATGCGACCACAGGCCATGTCGCGATTGCCAACACACATCCTTTTGCACGTGAACTGGGCGGGCGCATGCACGTCTTTGCCCATAATGGCGTCGTCAATGGCGTGCTGGGTGGCGGATTGTCGCTGGGTCGCTTCCATCCCATTGGCGAAACCGATTCCGAACACGCGTTCTGTGCCATGCTGAAGGAACTGGAAGACCTGTGGTCCCGTGCCGATGGGGTGCCATCGCTGGATGCGCGTCTGGATATTCTGGAAGCCTTTGCCGAAAGTCTGCGCAGTTTTGGCCCCGCAAACTTCCTCTATGCCGATGGCGAAACGCTTTTCGCCCACAGTCATGAGCGCCACCAGGATGACGGCACCCGCCGGCCACCGGGTCTCCACATGCTGCACCGGACCTGTGCCACCGACACGGACGGTATTGATGGTGGTGGGTTGCGGGTTCACAAGGTGGAGCAGGGCCAGTCGGTGATTGTTCTGGCCTCGGTCCCGCTCACGCGGGATGAAGCCTGGATGCCGCTTGCTCCAGGAACACTGCTGGCCATGGAATCGGGCGCAATTGTCGCCACGCGCGAACAATGAATTTCAGGTAAGCTTGAATCTGGCAAATCGGGCATAGGGATTTGGAATGGATGATCGACCGCTGAAGGTGCGGGTCCGCGGGTCTGCCTTGCTGGCTGATCCGACCCTGAACAAGAGTACGGCGTTCACGTTTGAAGAACGCGATGCCTTCGGGCTGCACGGTCTGCTGCCGCCCGATGTCGAGTCGCTCGATACGCAGGTCAAACGTGCCTATGCCGCCTATCAGCGCAAGGTGACCGATATCGGCCGCCATATCACGTTGCGCCAGCTTGAGGACACGAACGAGACAGTCTTCTATGCGCTCCTGCGTGAACATCTCCAGGAGATGTTGCCCATCATCTATACGCCCACTGTGGGCGAGGCATGCCAGCGGTTCAGCGAAATCTACCGGCGTCCGCGCGGACTCTTCATTTCCTATCCCATGAAGGATCGGATCGAGGAAATCCTCGATCACGTACCCAATGACGAGGTGCACGCCATCGTTGTCACCGATGGCGAACGCATTCTCGGGCTGGGCGACCAGGGAGCAGGAGGCATGGGTATCCCCATCGGCAAGCTCTCGCTCTATTCTGCCTGCGGCGGCATCAATCCCGCCAATACGTTGCCGATTCTTCTTGATGTCGGGACCAACGATCCTGACCGGATCGAAGACCCGATCTATCTGGGCTGGCGGAACGAGCGCATCATCGGCCAGGACTATGATGACTTCGTCGAGGCCTTTGTTCAGGCCGTCGAGAAGAAATTCCCGAATGTTCTGCTGCAATGGGAAGACTTCGCCCAGCATCATGCTGCACCCCTTCTGGAGCGTTACCGCGATCGACTCTGCACCTTCAACGATGACATCCAGGGCACGGCAGCGGTCGTGCTGGCGACGCTCCTGGCTGCGGCACGGGTATCGCACAAGCGCCTGGTGGATCAGCAGGTCATCGTCTTTGGTGCCGGTTCTGCTGGTTGTGGCATTGCCGAGCAGATTGTCCGGGGCATGATTCATGATGGATTGAGCGAGGAGGAAGCGCGCGAACGGGTTCACATGATCGATCGGGTCGGATTGCTCCATGACGGCCTGACCGGCCTGCTGCCAATCCAGAATCGCCTGCTGCAATCCTGTGACAAGGTGATGCCCTGGTCTTCGGACGGGGAGACCGTCAGCCTTCTTGATACTGTGACCAATCTCAATCCCACGGTCCTGATCGGGGTCAGCGGGCAGCCACGCAGGTTTACCGAAGAGGTTGTGCGGGCCATGGCAGCAGGAACCGAACGGCCGATCATCTTTCCGCTCTCCAATCCCACCAGCCGTGTTGAAGCAGTGCCCGCTGATCTGATCGAATGGACCGATGGTCGTGCGCTGGTCGCGACCGGCAGCCCCTTTGATCCTGTTGAACGCAAGGGTACGCACAGTCACAAGATTGCCCAGTCCAACAATGCCTACATCTTCCCCGGCTTGGGGTTGGGCGTTCTGGCCAGCCAGGCGCGTCGCGTCAGCGACGACATGTTCATGGCTGCTGCCGAGGAACTGGCCGAATGTGCGCCTGCCATCAGTGACCAGGTGGACCGCCTGCTACCGCCGGTTTCCGAACTGCCGGCCGTCAGTCGGCGTATTGCGGTTGCGGTCGGTCGTGCTGCTATCAGGGAAGGCCTGGCGCCTGAACGCAGCGAAGACGAACTTGGCGCAAGAGTAGACGAGACCTTCTGGGAACCACGTTACAGGCCCTATGAGGCGGCAGACTGAACCGCCTGATTGTTGGAATTTGTGTAGCGGTGCAGTTTTCTCTTTCTGCGAAGTAGAGTTGCGCCATGAACCGCGAGGAACGCAGAAGCGCAGAGGTCAACTCCGTGCGCGCCTATCGCGAACGGGGCCTTCCGGCATCGTTCGATTTCCCTGCGATGTTCGCTCATACCCGTATGTTGATGCGCCTGCTGGGCAGGACCCCCGACAAGGTCCGGTTGCTGAGGGCGACACAGGCCTACCACGCCGGGTTTGAACGTTCCCTGCAGGCACATCCGTCACAGAAACCGGTCGCCTGTCAGGCCGGTTGTTCCCTGTGCTGTCACAACTGGATTTCCGTCACGATTCCCGAGGTGCTTCTGATTGCCGGTGAATTGCAGGACCGCTCCGATGATCCATTGGCCCGAAAGGTTGCCGAGGCTGCAAGTGCAGGCATGAACCTTGATCGTGACCAGCGCCTGGAGCGCCGCCTGGCCTGTCCGCTCCTCGTGGATCATCTGTGTTCCATCTATGCCGTGCGTCCGCTGGCCTGCCGGTCGTTCTTTTCCCTGTCGCTTGCGGCCTGCCAGGCTGTGTTTGATGGCACCGATGAGGACGTACCAACCCCGCGCGATGCCATGGTTCTGCGCGGCGTCCATGACCGATCCTTCTGGGCTGCACTGCGGGCATCCGGCCTTGGTCACGAGGCTGTTGAACTGAACCACGCCCTTGATATCGCCCTGTCGCATGAGGACGCTGTCACGGCGTGGCTGGAAGGGCTCGATCCCTTTGCCTCGACCACAGGCGATGTGCCCCATGATGCTGAGGAGTTGCTGTTTCTCGATGTCCTGATTGCTGGGGCCAGGGAACGCAAGCTGCCCGAAAACCCGTGGGTTACGTGATGGCCGATCGGGGGTAGAGTTCGCGTCCAACCACCCCGGTTCCCCATGCTTGCCACGCTTCGCTCTCTTGATGACAGCCGTTATGCCTTGGTTGTGGTCGCCGCCTCGTTTCTTCTGCTGGTGATCGCCAACGGCGCATTGTTCCTGCTGATCGTGGCGATGAAGGATATTGCCGCGGCCTTTGACTGGCCGCGCAGCATTCCCTCTACGGCATATTCCCTTCAGTTCATCGGTGGCGGCCTGGGCGGCATCGTCATGGGCTGGTGGCTCGACAAGGCCGGCATGGGCAAGCCCGCCATGCTGGGCGCGATCACCATCGGTCTCGGCTCGGTCGCGGTCAGCTTCATCGAAACGGCCTGGCAACTGTTTGCCGTCTACGGCCTCATCATCGGCATGATCGGCAATGCGACGATGTTCTCGCCGCTGGTCGCCAACGTCACCCGCTGGTTCCATCGCAACCGGGGCATGGCAGTGGGATTGGTCACGAGCGGGCAGAGCATCGCCGGCTTCATGTGGCCGCCGATCTTCGAATACGGGCTTGGCACCATTGGGTGGCGTGAGACCTATCTGATCTATGGCGTGTTCTGCGTGACGTTCATGGTGCCGCTTGCCCTGCTGCTGCGCAGACGTCCGCCGGAACGGGTCGCGCGCTCGGGTCCTTCTGTTCCCGAAGAGGTCGAGGAAGACGCGCCCATCCTGCATATCCGGCCCAACACGCTGCTCGCCCTGCTCTGCGTTGCCATCGTGGGCTGTTGCATCGCCATGTCGCTGCCGCTGGCGCATCTGAAATCCCATGCCACCGATATCGGTATCGAGCCGATGCAGGCCGCCACCATGCTGTCGATCCTGCTGGGCGGTAGTTTTGTCGCGCGCGCCTTTGGTGCGGGCCTGCTGATGGCGCGCATTGGCAGCCTGAAGACCCTGTTCGTCTTCTCTTCCATTCAGGCAGCAACTCTGGGCTTCCTGCCCTTCATTGATGGCATCGCGGTCCTCTACGTCGTTGCCGCGGCCTTCGGGTTTGGCTACGGCGGCATCGGGCCGACCTATCCCGTCATCATCCGTGATTTTCTCTCGGAACAATGGGCAGGACGCTACACCGCCATCGTCATCATGTTCGGCACCTTCGGCATGGCGATCGGTGGCTGGATGGGCGGATTTGGCTTCGATCTCACGGGTAACTACGATACCGCGTTCCTGTTGGGCGTTGGCTTCAACCTGATCAACCTCGGCATTGTTGCCTATCTCATCACGGCAACACGCAAACCCAATCTGATGGCGGTACCGGCTTCATGAAACGTCTCTCGCTCTCTCTTGTCCTTCTGGCCCTGGCGGCAACGACGGCACGTTCTGATGTCGAGTTGCGGGAAACAGAGTGTT
>Ga0055584_100006855_pt1 | contig 11172 bp, 13 predicted proteins | sample OSDHelmetaG_FD_58716 | JGI IMG/M metagenome (GOLD analysis project Ga0055584, IMG submission 58716) | Pelagic marine sediment microbial communities from the LTER site Helgoland, North Sea, for post-phytoplankton bloom and carbon turnover... | ecosystem: Environmental > Aquatic > Marine >...
ATCCGACTGAAAGACATTTCATCTATCTCGACGACAAAATGCTCGTCATTGTCCTCGCTCTCTATCAAATCAATCTGTTCTTCCCAAGGATCCGCAATATCCTCAACGTCCACGGTCAAAGTGGTTGCAGGACGAACCTCTCCGCCGGGCAATGTATTCCGGTAGGCCAAGTTTGGATGTGGAATTTTACACACGACTCCCCAAGGGGTGGCTTCATAATGCACCTCATCAATCCGTTCAAACATATTGTTGTCGGAGGCACCCAGCTCTTCACCGGCGGGCTTGAACGTGGTTCGATGTGGACGACCGTGCGTGGCCCAGATAATATTTCCATGGAAGGCGCTGATTCCCGGTGTGGGTGGTTCATCGGCACAGCGGGTGACAAAACAATAGCGGGTGGTCAAGGCGTCTTCGGGCCTCCATCGCACGCGGACAAAGTGAGCGCCGATCCCACCTTCTCCGGAAGGATCAAACAATGTTTCTGCGGCAAGATCGCCCTCCAGTAATTGCAACAACTGACGCTTCTTGATTTCTCTTTCATTCTCCAGACCCGTTTCCGGGTTTAATTTTTCTTCAATCACCAGATAACGAATATCAGAACGCCTGAAAAGATCCCGTAAAATATTGGCGTCCAGTTCGGAACCAGAGACAAGACCGCCGGGCAAGGCCAAATCGGCTTCAACAGCGCCTTTATCCAGCGCGGTGATGGCATTGTCCCATGTGTATAATTGAAGCTCATTCAAGTGCTGGAAACACAATTGCCCAATTTCATCTTCATCCTCTGCGCGTTGTTGCGTGATGAAAATGACGGCTCTGGGGTCGTCCCATTTGCTACCGGTCCAAACTCCATATCGCCAGGGCACGGTGAGATCTCCTGAAGTTTGAAATGCCATCCAAGTGCCGGATTGATTGCCTTGATGAATATGGTAATCCATCAAACGGGCATGCCGGGCCAATGAAACCCGCTTTCGGGCACGACCAAAATAAGCCTCCTGCATGACACGGTCCTGAAAATCGCTAATCTCATCTCCATCGGCAGCAAGCAGATCGAGAAACACCATGTCGAGATCGGCCTCGCTGGTCGGTTGCCAGTCCGGCACCCGCTCGCGCATGGCATTGATCAATACATGTTTGAAAGAATCAAAATCCTTCGCCAAATAGTCAATAACCGGTTTGTCCTGTGGAATGTTTCCTTTCTTTCCCTCCGGAGCGCAATTAAGATTAAAGCAACCAGGTCGAAACTTAAATTGAATCTCATCCAGCAGGGGATCGATCAAATCGTCACCCAAACTACCGGCAAACTCAACGTGAAGAGTGTAAGTGGAATAATCTCCGATAGGCTCCACCCGCACTGACAACACTTCATCCACTACACTCAGCACCGCTGTCACCTGAACTTGCCCAAACTCTTGCCCACCCTTGATTCGGGTGCCACCGCGAATGGTAAAAAACTCAGTGGGTAGCGTTCCGTCGGTATTTACCGCGTTAAAAATTTCAGGAAGCACATTGCTATTGTAAAACTCCAAATCCAGTCTGGCGGAAGTCGGGTTTACGCCAGGTTCTAGCGTGACAAATACCAATTTTAGTCCATTGCGATCGCCGAGTTCTCTAGCTCGCTCTTCAAGGACTTCTGTATGGATTACTGTGTTGCCAGGTATAGCCACCCTCAACCTCCGTGTTCAAAACGTACTAATTGTTCTTCCCCTGAGTCAATGACTCGGTACTTTAGAGTCACCGAAAAAATTGCGTTCTCGGCTTTCACTTCCAGTTCAAGCAGTTCGAGTCTTTCCTGCAACCAGAAGGTCAGTGCCTGACTGATCCTTGCCTTGGCCACTGCAGCGGTGTAATCATCATTTCCTTCAAAAACCATCCGCCGCAAACCGCCACCAAACTCTGGCAGAAAAGGACGCTCTCCTTCATTGGTCAACAGTAACTGGACGACTTCTCCCTTCACATGGTCGGGCAAGGTCGCTGGCGTAGCCGTTCTACCGTCCGTTCCTATCTGAAATGGGAATGCCATATGCCTGCCACTCATGGGTGCAAGGTCCCCGCGACTTCCAGATCATTAATATTTGAGGTCGCAGAGGCACCAGCGACTCCGCTAACTTCAGTGTTCACCTTAAAGGAATCCAGGTGATTTTTTAAATGCCGGACCACTCCTTGGGCAATGGCGGCAAATAATATACGGCGATCTTCTATCCCCATAGTTGGTAATTGCTGGCCAACTTTCACCGTTTCATATTCTATTCTCATTGCCTCTTCCATTGCTTCGGCCATACTGCTTTCAAAATCATTCACGGTTCCTGCTTTTATTGCCATTGTTTCACCCCGATTTCACTATATTGGAAAGTAAGCTGGTCTGCGGTATTGGGAAAACCTGTGCCGGGACCATGGGTGTGACCGGAAACACACCCAGTGCCATTTCTCCAGGATGCGTGTGGGTCTGAATCATGGTGACCAATTGAGTGAGGTATTGAAGCAACAAGTCGCCGAATACCACCGGATGTGTAGAGTTTTCTACAAAATTTATGGCCGGAGCATCGACTACCACCTGAGAGGTTCCCATCAATTCAATATTTCCGCTCTGGGCTTCGATCTTCAAAATATTATTTCCGTTTTGATCGCTGACGCTGATGGTTTGCCCGTCATCATCCATACTCAAAATCAAACCGTTTTCTGTACGAATAATTTTCATATCCGCCGTTTTTCCTGTATTTGACTGATTGACTGGGATTTGGTCCTGTTTCCACCAGCAACCCGTCCATATCGGGCGGGCTGGATCCCCCGCTTCAAATTCAATCCAGACACCAGTTCCAACAGAAGGCACGGTGTATTGTCCAGACCCTTCTCCGGCATAGGGTGTGCAAGGCAGAGCCCAGGGAGATACCTCGTCGCCCAGAACTTCTTCCACTTCTGCTTTGATTCTCCCCATATTTTTTGGATCTTCATTGTCAGAAACGATGCCGCGATATTTCCCATAAAACCTTTGACGCGTCTGCTCCGCAATTTCGACCACCAACCGTTCAACCGAATCCGCTTCCATTAAAAAATTCCTCCAGGTATACCACCATTCCCACCTGATCCATCGGAACGGGCATTACGGCGCAGACCGACTTTTTGACGATATCCACCGTTACTAAGCGTGTGAGTAACGCGGCTGACCATGTAGTCCCCACTCAAATGTCCGCCCGCGCCCCCAATGCTAACCACTTTGAATGGAGCCAAAACTGCGGGAAAAATTGCGGCATCGATCTCGATCTGAGCCGAATAGGCCCATGAAGAATAATCCACTGCAGCTTGTGCCGCCGCTGTTACATCATTGGCTTCTTCACGAGTGCGTGCCAACAATACCGTTCCCGGCTCAACCAGATCATGCGCGCCCATTTCGCCAAGTGGTTCTTGTGTGGGCAGAAATGCCTCTGAGGCAGAACCGCTTTGATCGGCCGCAATCACGGTGCGACTTGAAGCTTCAACCGGTCTTAGACCATCGAATTCCACATTCATTTTGTTAAAGTTTCTTTCAGATCCCAGTAATATCAACTCCGGATAGTCCCTCGCACTCAAATCAGGCTTACCAAAATAGCCGACGCTGTTTCCGGGCGTTTCTCCGGCCTTGACGTAAACATACATGCCGTGACGCCGTGCCAACTCACGAAGTAACTGCATGGCGGTTCCCCGTTGCACAATGGTTCGTTCCAGGGTTGCTCCGGGATCATCCACCGTGTCCACCTCGGCAGTAAACCCCTCTTCCTGGAACAAGAGCATGGCAATATCAGAGGCGGTTTGCTCCTCAAACAAACGAACTGTCTCCCGCCGATTCATCAACACGCTGTCATCATGAACAATCAGGGTCATTTTGCTTTCGCAAGGAGTCGCGCTCACCTCAAACCGTTGACCTACAACCGGCCCATCTATCAATGGTCGAAAATCATCTTCTCCCACTTTCACTTCGACTCGTATTCGTTGAAACGGTTGTGCAAACTCCTCATTGATTCCTGACCAACGCCCATTTTCATCCGGTGAAATTTCCATTTCCATTTCGGCCTCGGTAGCCAAACCTATAGCCTGGTCCACGCGTATTTGGCCGAACGCGCCAGTTTGTTCTTCATCCGCCTGTTGATTATTCAAAAATATGCGGAATTCTGCTGGCATTACCAGATAATCTCCCAAGTTGTAATGATTTGAGTATCCAGGGAATCCATATGTAACAAAATCATTCTCTCCGATTGAAACTCAGTCGGTACCATTTGATCACTCCCAGATCATTTTTCAATCAACGCTCCGGCATTCGTAAAATTCGACTGGTTTTAACAACCAACTCATTGGCCTCCAACTCCGTATTGGCATCGGCCACATGCCAAAACCGGGTGGGATCTTTAAACCGTTGAGCGCTCAATACATCAAGCTGATCACCGCCAGTCACCATGAAAGGTTTTCCCATAATTTCAGGCAAGCGTCGCAGTTTGACCGCGGTCACTGATCGACCTTCTTCCGTAGCAGTGACGGTTCCCAATCCAAAATAGCGTGAATTTTTACTAAACATTTCCGGCCTTTCTAAAATGAGATGATATCTGCGGCCAACTCTACCGCCTTGACCAGATTCGCGGAAGCCTGGACTTCTTTAACTGTACTCGTGATTTTGAGCGCTCCATACCCGACCGGGTCTTCACTCCGAGAAGGCGACTTAACATCTAAGGTCAATTGCACTTGTGCCTGCACGGGGTTCAGAAGGAAATCAAACTTTTGCTCGGTAATGGACAAAGATTTTATTTTTACCGGTAGAATACGAGAAGGTCCCCAAATAAACAGTATTCTGGGACTTCGCTCCGGCGGCACCTCCTGTTGTGCTCCGCCTGTATTCAGGGCGGATCCAACGACATCGACTACTGCGCCAATGGCCTCGCTGATAAATCCAGTATTGGGATAAACCATTTTTTCGATCGCTGCCAACTGAGGACCGATTCCAAATACTCGCGGTACAGCGGAAACAGACCCACCTTTACCCAAATCGTCTGCCGCCGAAAAATGCGCATTCACTTGAATACTTTCGGTAGGCGGCCCGCTTACTGTGTCTTGTTCGCGTTGACGGCAATTTTGTTCAGGGGTCGCTGTTGAAGGTGCCGGTGGTAAATTAATAGTTCTAGATAACTCTTCAGGGTTGAATTGAAAAACCACAATATTCGGCAACGGCCCCAAAAAATTGGACCCATACTCCACCAGAGCGCCACGAATCAGGATTGTCATGGCTCCACCGCTTCATTCTTGGAGTTATTATTGAAGAGTGCGGCCACCAACCGATCAGCCAACAATCCACTTAAGGACGCGGGATCCAACCGAGTTTTGCTTCGGATGGGATCCAACGCTAACTCCCCGGCATCAAAATTGGCGAGATCGCTCAAGCGTTGCGTTCCCAAACGTCGGCGGAGTTCCATCTTTAAAAGTTGCACCGCTTCCTCCACCACATGACTGGAGACCCCATGCAATGATATTTGCAGTCGATCAATATCCAACCGGACCCCGCTCACAGTGTCACCTTGGTCAGAGTTTCGGCGTAACGACCAAACTGATCGTTACCCGAAGTGCGATTCAACTTTTGCAATTCCCGTTTCACTTGCAATAAAACGTCAACCATGGTTACCCTTCCGGCTTTGCCAGGTTGAGGCAACGGTCTATTCGTTTCTCCCGCCGCCTGCAAGCAACTGTTGAAAATAATGGATCGAATATGGCCTCCGGAAAAAACAAACTGCTTTGCAAGATAACGAAAATCCAAATCTGAAGTATCGACCTGATTTGGAAATCCATTTTCCCAAATACATTCTCTTTCATTCGCTTCTGGGATGGGGAATTCCAGGATGTAACGCAACCGCCGCATGAACGCCTCATCCAAATCCTTGCGGCGATTTGTTGCCAAGATAGCAAGCCCCTTAAAACGTTCCATTCGTTCCAGTAGGTAAGATATTTCTATGTTGGCAAACCGGTCATGGGCATCCTTAACGTCTGTTCGTTTTCCAAACAAGGCGTCACATTCGTCAAAAAATAAAATGCAATCGCTGTTCTCTGCGGCATCAAAGATACGTTTCAAGTTTTTCTCGGTTTCTCCTATGAATTTGTTCACCACCTGCGACAAATCGACACGATACATATCCATTTGCAAAGCCGTGCTGGCGGCTTCTGCTGCCATGGTTTTTCCTGTGCCGGGAGGCCCGCAAAATAAGACCGCCAGACCGTTTTCATTCCAACCTTGCGCGGTTCCCCACTTATAATGAACTTTAGCCAGAGATTTCATTGCTTGCAAAATTTCTCTATATTGTCTGGCTCTGGAGTCGGATAATACCAGGTCTTCAGGTTTAAACCGGGCTTCGACGCGTTGCGCCAGGTCGCCTAACCGGCCATCCGCCTCCCAACGAAAAGCGGCTATCAAATTATCGGGTGTCAACTGTGACTTTCCTGCCAATCCATGAACGATACGTTTGAGGGACTTTTCCTGAAAACGAAAACGACACGCACATTCTTCTAAAGAAGGCAATAATAGTTCAACGCGCTCACCCACTTCTGTTTTTAGAATATTCAGGCGTTCTTCATAACCGAGCGTATCCAGTTCCACCAGAGGTAGAACAGTGGATGCGTCCAATTCCTTCAAGTGACTTTTATCCTCAATCGGCACATACCAGCGAACAGGCAACGCCTGTACTGAGGAGAACATGTTCTCTTGCGGACTTCCCTGAGAAAAAGGCAAAATTCCCTGCGGCAGTAGCACATCTGCATTCCGCATCCACGCCAAACAGGCGATACTATTAATATTTGTGTGCTGCAGGGCGGATAGTTTTTCAATAACCAGAAGTGGGCGTTCAGTGATAGTGGCAAAACCAGCGGCCCACCCTTGAAAATTTGAATCCACTTTTCCCAACATGGGAAGCATCTGAATTTCTTGTGGCGGGTTTGATTTCAATCGATTCGACACAATCGAAAACTTCTCAGGAATTTCCTGCGGCAGGCTGTCTCCATATTTGATTCCTGCGGGCAGAACTTGATTAGACACATTTGATAAAGCACTCAGCAAGGCAGGCGAAACTTCCAAAGGTTGTTGCCACTCCAAGCTACTATTCAATCCGGCCAATAAATTAAAACGAAACAAAGAGTGACTGGGTCTCAGACAATCTAATATTGCTCCTGGGTCATCCCAAAGACGTTGCGCCAAAGCGGGGGTTGAATAAGGACGAGAAAGGTCATTCATGCAATGAGTGATAACCGGCGCTAACCCCGCGTCCATTCGTTGGGCAATAGCCAATGCCAAAACGAACTGAGCGGCATCATCCAGTTTTAACGAATTTACCAACCAAGCCCAACTGCCCTGCTTTTCGGGTACTGCCAGTGATGGAGGTGGTTGATTAATTATTCGCGTCCATTCTATAGCCGTGGGATGCGTAACAAAGAACTCATTTTTTTGGGTATCAAAGTGATTCCAATCCAGTATCTCTTGCGCCGGGTTCACCACCGGAGGCAAGCTTCCGTTGCCCGGATCAAATTGACCTGTCCGTTGGACCCAGCACCACGCTATTTCCCTTCTCAATCTGGAGGAAACCTGATCCAACCAGTAGGCCAAGAGCATGTCCTCGACACACAAGCCAGGAGTCAGCGATTCAGTTAGCGGATATTGTTCCGAGACGATCATAACCAGTCTATTTCCGGGGAATTGATGGCCTGTTCCCCATTGACCCGTAAAATGATTTGATAAACACCAGGCATTAAAGCGTCATCTGCTGAAACAGGTACCGTGATCAAATTTTGTTCCGTTATTCCGGTAGCCTCCAGCATCAGAACAACCTCTCCATCCTGGTAGAAGGCAACGTAGATCGCGTCGTCCGGTCCTCCCAGGCGATTTCCCGTTAAGATCAAATCTCCAGTAAGCCCCGAAGAACCGGGCGTAGGATCGAGTGACAGGACACCATGCGTCACTACTTCAAGGGTGGGCAACAAGCGACCCAATACAGCATTGCTACTCATCCGCCTGCCTGCAACGGTTTCACGAACTGCCGTTATGGCGTAGGCTCCGGCAGAAAGGGTAGTATCCGACGGCACTTGCACCAGCAACCTGCCCGCTGGCGCACCTCTTACCGGATAACACTGATCGTTAAAGCATATTTCCTGGAAAGCGTTGGAAAGCCCGGTTCCGGAAACAGTGATAATGTCACCGGCTTCAAATTTTTCAGGTTCTATTCTATTTAAACAAGGCCCAAGGCTTGGAATCACTACAACCCCTTCATTGCCTGGCGGACCCACTGTTTGAACCAAGGGTGCCAAAGAGGGAGGCTCTGAAGAAGCAATCATGATAGGTCGGACCTGAAAAGCCATGGACAATCGGTAGCTGTCTGAATTGCTTTGCATGAGTTTGGAAAGCAGATCCGCCTCAGCCGGATCAAAAGTAATTTTAAGAGGTTCTGGATTGTCGAGTAGAGCTGCAACTGAGGGGTTTAAATAATTCATTTCTCTCAGAGCCAATATTCCTTCTCCAAGTAGTCCATGGGCTTGAGCACTATCGCTTTCATTATTTGCATCAAATGCTGTTAGCAGATAATGCAATACCAGCCAAATAGGCGGTGGCTGTCCAGAACCAATATCATGCTCTCGGAGGTGGCCATCAATATCCACCTGGTATAAAAAAATATTCATTCTTGAGCCACCCCCGGCGGTGGCCGACTGTTCAGGCCGACCAACATTGACAACACTTACATCGCCATGCGCTGCTGAGAGTCGTTCGCATAATAATTGACTGACCGCTCCTATTGCGGTCGAGGTATCTGCTAACGCCACAATTCAATATCCTCGCAAATAATGCCGGTTTAACTTCCCTCTCTGGAAAGAAGTATTTTCCCTTCCAGGTTGGCTGGCCAATTGAGGTTGAGGCCTTGCTACTACCGTGGATGTTTCCTGACGCACATCCACAATCACTTTCCCAATATGCACATCTATATTTGTCAGTGAAGTGTTGCTTTCGCGTTGTTTTCCCACCGAAATGGGGGCTGGCAAAGAAATATATTCCGCTTTGCTTTCTTCAATGCCTGAAGCATCTGTGCTATTGCTTCTAATATAAGTTTGAATATCTTTCTCAACTGTCTTCATTTTCCGCCGTGCCGAGCGACCTTTCTGTGGCGACACTTCCTCTTGATCCACTTGTTTTTCTAAATTTTTTTCTAAACCATTAAATATTTCATGCAATCCTGTTAAGGGGACTTGTTCAGGTTTGTCGCCTCTATCAACCCGGATTTCTGAATCATTCTCTCTCTTGGAAGAAGATGAAGTCTCTATGAGTTGATCGACGACCAATGGAGTTTCCTGGGTTGTTTTAAGTGATTTTGTTTTTTTCTCTTTGGATTCTGTTTTTGCGACCTCTTCTTTGCGCTCATCCTTAGATGTGATGTCTGGCTTTGGAGTAATGTCTGATTTGAGTGATTGAGGTTGTTCAATTCCCAGATCATAATATTTGGTTTTTATGGGTATTGATTCCTTTGGGGTTGGCTGACTGATAAAAGAATCGACCGGAGCTTTCATTGGCTGAAAGTTTATTTGAGGAGCTTCTACTGTGATGACCTCTTCCATTAAGGCAGTGTTCAACGGTGATGAGGTCGCCTGTGATATTCTTTGAGAGTGGGCTTGAGGTTTGTCTAACCCTGTCCGGTGGGCCAATCGTGAAAAATATTTGCTCATGTCTACCTAGCCTCTTCAATGCGATCCAAATAATATCCACGGCGTTGTGCAGGCATCTTAAAAATATCTGACTCCTTCCAGTGATAGCTCATCGCCAGATGATGAACCTCATCCAGAAGTTGATACCACTTTTGACGGACGGATTTGAGCAAAAACTCTTCGAGGTTAAATCTCGCAAGAAATTTATTTTCACAAAAAGGGCATTGAGTTTTTAATTTAAAATTGGTGAAGGGATCATTTTGATCCAACGCTTCACTGATCGCTTCCAGCCATTCGCTGGCGAGAGACTCACCCAAATTCGGTTCTTCACCATTCACTTTTACGATCAATTCCTTTGCCATTTGAGAAGGCGATGGAGGTTTCGCTGCATCTGCTTTCTCAAGCCAATTGACTTGATCCAGTCCTGTTGGAAATCGCAAGGTCAACACCGTCCCTTGCTCTGGCGCAACTTTCACAAAAAAAACTTCATTGGACTTCGTAAACGCATTCAAATTGAGATCCAAATCCAGAATTTCTGCGCAATCTTTATTGGTGCAATGTGTGCTCAATGAAAGATTGTTATCACGAGACGCAATCGTGACCGCCAAGAGTGCCTGCAAACGACGGTTGATTGACCAATCCAAAATTTCCTGATTTGAAATGGGCTGATGATCCCTGTTTCGCAAGCAACTTTGCAGAATCATTGAAATGATCAGTGGGGGTGCCTGGCCAAAGTCCCAATCCAAATGACTGGGATGCCCCCCCACTGGTAAAACCCGAACTCCCTCTGGAAAACTTTGGTTATAGGATGAGCTCTCCAATTCCCTCGCCCAAGCGGTCATCACTCAACCTCCTAACCTGCCTCTTTCGGTTCTTTGGTATCGGGATCAGGCTCCCATCCCTCGAGTTCCACTTTCATGCTTTCAATAGAAACCGCATTTGCATTGGCATCCAAATCAGGCATGGCCGTATAATCCGCCACCCAACAGTTATGCAAAAAATACCGAAAAGCCACCTGGCTCTTTTCGTTCATAAATTCGAGGGTGAGCTCTTTTTTGTAGTTCGCAAGATCCATTAGCGGATCGCCATTCCAATTGTGAACAGAGCTGGCCCAAGCCGCGAATTCAGGGTCATGAGTCAACCCGCGTTCCAAAGTTATTGCTTCGTAGGAAGTACGACCGGGCGATTTGCGATCATGGCTGTTCTCACCGCCATGCCGGTGCTTGACCACTTCCGTAGTTCTCTTCAGCGCACTGACTTTACTGATACCCATAACGACTTTGTTGTCCCACAAAATTCGAAACTTGAAATTTTTGTAAGGATCAAAGCGTTTAGCATTTACTGAAAACCCTTCCGCCATTGTCTAATCTCCTTCCACCTTAAGTTGGAATGTCACCAGCGATTTGCTGAATTTTGATGACTACAAATTCCGCAGGCTTTAAAGGCGCAAAACCCACTTCGATATTTACAATTCCCAAATTTCTATCA
>Ga0055584_100006856_pt1 | contig 11171 bp, 8 predicted proteins | sample OSDHelmetaG_FD_58716 | JGI IMG/M metagenome (GOLD analysis project Ga0055584, IMG submission 58716) | Pelagic marine sediment microbial communities from the LTER site Helgoland, North Sea, for post-phytoplankton bloom and carbon turnover... | ecosystem: Environmental > Aquatic > Marine >...
TTGAAATAGCTCATCAGGCATGAAATTTTTCTTGGATGACATTGTGTTAACTCTTTAGTTATTAATAAACTAGTGTGTCTATTAGTTGCTTCAGTATGTTTTTCTGAGCCTGGCTAAGATTGTCGCTAACGTTTTTGTGATGGAGGTAATGAATCGGTAGCATTAGTGTAGACCAGTAAGAAAAACCTGCTTTCAGAGTTGAAAACCGGATTGAATTATATTTATATTACACGTTAATCTAAATGATAATCAATATCATTTGCATTTGCGTTAAGGTGGGGTATACTGGCCGCGTCTGTTAATTAATGTTCTTATGTTGGAGTTTGTTGTGCTCTTGTCCTTTTCTAAATCTTCTTTGTTGGTAGTGGCTTTGATCACTGGTGTTGCGGTACCTGTGCAGGCGGCCGTTGACGTTTATTCTTCGCGTAAGGAGGCCTTGGTCAAGCCATTGTTCGATCAGTTTACTCAAGCTACTGGTGTGCAGGTAAATTTAGTGACAGGTAAAGATGATGCTTTGCTAAAGCGTCTGCAAGTAGAAGGCGATGCTAGCCCTGCGGATCTGTTAATTACCGCTGATGCAGCGCGTTTGCACCGTGCCAAGACTGGCGGTTTGATTCAAGCTGTGGATAGTGATCTATTACGTCAGGTGATTCCTGCCCAGTGGCGTGATAGTGACAACCAGTGGTTTGGTTTGACTAGCCGTGCACGTCCTATCATTTACGCCACGGATCGTGTTGATCCGGCTAACCTAAGCACCTATGAAGCCTTGGCGGACTCCCAGTGGCAGGGACGTATCTGTGTACGTTCTTCTAGCAACGTGTACAATCAGTCCTTGGTTGCCTCCATGTTGGCGGCTGGTGATATGAGTAATGTGCTTGAATCGGTGACAGGCTTGGTCAATAACTTTGCTCGCCCGCCAGCTGGTGGTGATACGGATCAATTGCGCGCCGTGGCAGCCGGTCAGTGTGATGTGGCTTTGGCTAACACCTATTACCTAGCTCGTTTGGCCCGTAGTGATAAGCCTGAAGACCAGGCTGTTGCTAACAGTTTGTCTGTGTTCTGGCCCAACCAAGACGGCCGTGGTGCGCATTTCAATATCAGTGGTGTGGCTTTGACTAAGTCTGCCAATAGCCAGGCCGAAGCTCAGCAGCTGATGGAGTTTATGGTGTCCCGGCAAGCTCAAGATTGGTACGCGCAGGTGAATAATGAGTACCCTCTAGTTGCCGATGTGGCTGTGGCTGATGTGTTGGCGGCTTTTGGTAATGCCAAGGCTGACACTGTATCCATGCAAACCTTGGGTGATCTGAACAAGAAAGCCCTGATGGTGATGGATATGGCTGGCTGGCGCTAGTCCCCCTGAGCTTGTTAAAATGCCTGTTTTGCCCACGTGAGGCTTGGTTTGTTTAAACATATAAACTGGTTCAACAGTGCTACGGTTATCGTAGCGCTGTTTTTGTTGTTACCGGTGATGGTCATGTTGTACCAGGCCATTTTGGGCGACTCTGAACTTGGCTTGCATATGCTGCGCGTGCTGTTGGCTGAATATGTCAGTAATTCGTTATTGCTGTTGTTGGGTGTGGCTGTTGGGGTGCTTATGTTGGCCTTGCCTGCTGCCTGGCTCACCAGCATGTGCCGCTTTCCGGGGCAGACATGGTTAGCTTGGGCTTTGCTTCTGCCAATGGCTATGCCGGCTTATATCATTGCTTATACTTATACGGGTATTCTCGACTTTGCCGGCCCTGTGCAAAGCTTTATTCGCGATTGGACCGGTTTAGGTTATGGCGACTACTGGTTCCCTGAAGTGCGTTCCCTCGGCGGTGCCGTGGTAATGCTTTCTTTAGTGCTTTATCCCTATGTTTACTTGATGGCTCGGGCCGCTTTTGCCCAACAATCGGTGACCAGTTTAGAAGTCGGGCGCAGTCTCGGTTATAGCCAATGGCAAGCATTGTTTTTCTTAGCAATGCCTATGGCGCGGCCGGCTATTGCCGCAGGCTTAGCCCTGGTGATGATGGAGACCTTAGCTGATTATGGCACCGTGCAGTACTTTGGCGTCAGTGTGTTTACCACAGGTATTTTTCGGGCGTTTTATGGTTATGGTGATACCGCTGCTACGGCGCAGCTAGCCACGGTGCTGTTGGTGTTCGTCGTCGCTCTGCTTGCTATGGAGCGTCTGTCTAGACGTCGCGCAAAATATCACTCCGTGGCAACCACAGACAAGCGTGCTGAGCCCATTGAGCTTACTGCTGGCAAAGGCTGGTTGGCTTTTGTCTTGTGCTTGATTCCTTTCGCTTTGGGCTTTTTGATACCGGTTTTGCAGTTGACCTATTGGGCTGTGTTTGAGTCCAATGAGTGGAACTGGGACTTCTTTTCCCTAGCATGGAATTCGTTTTACCTTGCTTGTTTGGCGGCTTTATTGGTTGTTGCACTGGCGTTATTGCTGGCTTATGCGCGGCGTATTGAGCCGGGGCAGCCAGTGAAGGGGGTGGTGGCTATGGCTGGCTTTGGTTATGCCATGCCCGGCACTATTATCGCCATTGGTGTATTGCTGCCATTGGCGTGGATGGACCAACAGATCATCAGTTGGATTCAAGGCTTAGGCTGGTCTTCACCGGGCTTGCTGTTGTCAGGTTCGTTGGTGGCATTGTTGTTTGCCTACAGCGTGCGCTTCATTGCCGTTGCTTTGAGCTCCGTACGCGCGGGTTTGGACAGTATCAAGCCCAGTGTTGACTATGCCGGCCGTTCTTTAGGTCATGGGCCCTGGGGTTTGCTGCGACGCATACACGTGCCCATGATGCGTAGTACGGTACTAACGGCTTTGTTGATAGTATTTGTCGATGTGTTAAAAGAACTGCCAGCCACTTTGATATTGCGTCCGTTTAATTTTAACACCTTGGCCGTACGGGCCTACGAGCTAGCTGCCGACGAGCGTTTAGTTGATGCCGCGCCAGCCTCCATTACCATTGTTATGGTTGCCTTGATTCCAGTATTGGTGTTGCACCGCGCCATGAATAAACGCCCCAAACAGAACTAATTAGAGATTATCCATGTCGATTTTAGCCCAACAATCCGCCCACCTGCAGTTACGCGATGTGTGTTTGGCCTATGGTCATCAGCAGGTTGTACATCATGTGGATTTGGATCTGAATAACCAAGAAATAGCCTGTCTGTTGGGGCCTAGTGGGTGCGGTAAGTCTACCTTGCTACGCGCTGTAGCTGGTTTTCAGCCTTTGGCAAATGGCACTATTAGTCTAGATGGCAAGCTGCTTAGTAGCGACCAGCAGGTGGTGCCGCCCGAGGCGCGACAAGTTGGTATGGTGTTTCAGGATGTGGCATTGTTTCCGCACTTGAGTATTGCTGATAACGTGGCTTTTGGGTTACAAAACTGGAAGCGCCGTGAACGCAAGGCGCGAGTGCAGCAGTTGCTAGCTTTGGTTGATTTGGCGGGTTACGAACAGCGCTATCCTCATGAATTGTCTGGTGGCCAACAGCAGCGTATTGCCTTGGCTCGAGCCATGGCGCCAAAACCGCAGTTGTTGTTAATGGACGAGCCTTTTTCCGGCTTGGATGCCATGCTGCGTGAAGAGCTGGTGCCCGAAGTAGCTACGGTGCTCAAGCAAGAAGGTATAACGGCCTTGTTGGTGACCCATGATCAAAACGAAGCCTTTGCCATGGCCGACCTTATTGCGGTAATGCGCCACGGTAGTGTGGAACAATGGAATACGGCCTATAACATTTACCATCGACCCGCTACGGCCTTTGTCGCTGATTTTATTGGCGAGGGAGATTTCTTAGTCGGTACGGTAGTTGATGCACAGCAGGTAGAAACGGCAGTCGGCTTGCTACGCGGCCCGTGTGACGGCTACGCGGTAGACAGTCAGGTGCAGGTGTTTATCCGCCCAGATGATGTGTTGCATGATGATGCCAGCAGTTTGCAGGGAAGGATTGTCAGTAAACGTTTCCGTGGTACACACTTTTTGTATCGTGTTGAAATGTCTGGTGGGCAGCAATTGTCTTGCTTTACGGATTCCCATCATGATCACCAGATTGGTGAGAACATAGGCATCAAGCTGAACTTGGATCACTTGTTGTTGTTTGGGTGATATATTTGGGGCCAGGCCTGAGACTAGGCCCCGCGTATTTTGAATTTAGATAAAGCGCATGGATAGGTCGATAGACTGACAATCCTTAGTCAGTGCGCCAATCGAAATATAATCCACACCGGTTTCTGCAATAGGAATTAGCGTGGTGTTGGTAATGCCGCCAGAGGCTTCTAGCTTAGCCAAGCCTTTAGCAAGGGATACTGCAGCGCGCATGTCTTCTAGGCTAAAGTTATCCAGCATAATAGTGTCGGCTTTGGCTTCTAAGGCTTGCTTAAGTTCAGCCATAGTTTCCACTTCCACTTCCACAGGTTTACCAGGTGAATTGGTACGCGCAGTGCTTACTGCTTGGGAAATACCGCCACAGGCAGCAATGTGGTTCTCTTTGATCAAATAAGCATCATACAAACCAATACGGTGGTTGTAGCATTGGCCACAGCTCACAGCGTATTTTTGCGCTTTACGCAAGCCAGGAATAGTTTTACGTGTGTCTAGCAACTTCACCTGAGTATGGGCCACAAGGCTGGCATAATAAGTAGACGTCGTTGAGGTGCCAGAAAGACACTGTAAGAAGTTCAAGGCACAGCGTTCAAAGGTTAGCAAACTGCGTGCCGAACCTTTGGCTTCAAACAAGGTTTGATTGGCTAAAGCTTTATCGCCATCGGCCACATTCCAGATTACTTCTAGGTTCGCGTCAACCTGCTTGGCAACTTCGTTTACCCAGTCTACACCGCAAATAGTAGCGTCTTGGCGAGTAATCACACGGGCGTGAGCCTGTTCGTCCGCAGGGATCAAGGCAGCGGTGATATCGCCATCGCCTAGATCTTCTACAAGGGCTGCAGTAACGTTAGCGATTAGGTCCGCTTTTAAAGGATGGGTCATGGGTGCGCTCGTATTAATTCAATGGCCGTTGAAATTAGGCGCGCATTGTAACATAAGGGAGGAAGGAGGGTGTAGGTCGGGTTTTAACCCGACACTAGATATATGGGGTCAGGATTGAAGCCTGCCCCCGCTTGTTTATACGCCTGTGCCGTATGCTACAGCAGGCAACCACAAGGAAATTTGTGGCCACATCAGCAAAGTGAACATGCCGATTAGCTGTAGGATGATAAAGGGTACTACACCCTTGTAGATGTCCGTTAGTTTGACGCCAGGTGGGCATACGCCCTTTAGGTAAAATAAAGCAAAACCTACGGGTGGTGTTAAGAAACTGGTCTGTAAGGCCATAGCCACCAGCATCACAAACCACACTAGCTCTGGATTATCCACCACGCCATAACCATTAATATCCAAACCTAAGGCGGAGATTACTGGCGCTAACAGCGGCAATACAATCAGGGTGATTTCGATCCAGTCTAGGAAGAAACCTAATATGAAGATGATACCAAGGATAAATAGAATAATACCGTAAGGACCAAAAGGCAGGCCTGTGAGGAAGGATTCAATTAGCTCATCGCCGCCTAGTTCGCGTAGCACTAAGGCAAAGCAGGTAGCACCAATGAAGATAGCAAAGATATAAGCCGTGGTGTTGTAGGTGCCTTGTACCGCTTCTTTAAGTACACTTATTTTCAGCTTGCCATTGTAAGCGGCGAGCAAGGTTGCACCTAAAGCGCCTACTCCAGAGGCTTCTGTAGGTGTGGCGATGCCTGCAAAAATGGAGCCTAGGACGACAAATATCAAAATTAGAGTTGGTAGTACGCTCTGAATAACACGCCAGACTACGGCCCAGTCAGGTGACTGCGCATTTTCAGGCAAAGGCGCGTAGTTGGGTTTGAAAAAGCCCACTCCCAAGATATAAATAATGTACAAGGTACCTAGGATCAGGCCTGGGAAAACAGCGCCCATGAACAGGTCGCCAACGGATAGACCTAGCTGATCGGCCATGATTACCAGCATTATGCTAGGTGGAATCAAAATACCGAGGGTACCGGCGCTAGCAATAGTACCTAATGCCAAGGGCATGTTGTAACCTTGCTTTTGCATAGCGGGTAGGGACATGACCGCTAGCAATACCACGGAGGCACCAATGATGCCTGTGGAAGCCGCTAAAATAACACCGATGCTAACCACAGTAATCGCTAAGCCGCCACGCACTTTGCCAAACATGTCTTGCATGGCGTTCATTAGACGCTCGGCAACACCGGACTTATCCAGCATGATACCCATAAAGATAAACATGGGTAGGGCAACCAGAATCCAGTTGTCCATAATCTTGTAGACCCGGTTAACCACTAAACCAAGGGTGGTCATATCTAAGCCAGTAAAAGTGTCTAGGTATATGTCGGCTAGATAGCCCACCATGGCAAAGATGACACCAACACCGCCTAACACCCAAGCTACAGGTACACCGGTAAAAAGTAATAATATAAAGCTGCCAAACATGGCGAGCACAAGGATTTCGTTGGCTTCCATTATGCGGCTCCTTGCAAGTCAGATTCAGGATGGCGTAGCAAATGAATGCTGCGCGCTAGTCGGGCCACAAAAGCCAGTAGCAACATGGCGCAACTGGCAGGGATTACGCCTTTGATTAGCCAGCGCCAAGGTAAACCAGAGGGGGAGCTAGATTCCTCATTCACTCGCCAAGCTTCGTAAACAAAATCAAAGCTGTTGATAAAAACGGTGCCAATAAACGGTATGGCCAGGAATAGCAGGCCAAAAATTTCGATCCAGTATTGGGTGCGAGGACGCAAGTTTTGATGCACGATATCCACGCGCACGTGGCTGTCCATAACTTGGGTGTAAGCCATGCCAAACATTACGCCCACGGCGTACAAGTGCCACTGCAGTTCTTCTAAGGCGATTATGCCGCTATGAAAGCCTCTGCGTAATATGACTTGTGCGATGATGGCAATGATTAACAAAATATAAGCCCAGGCAATGACATTGCCTATGCGTTTAATGCCTGTGTCGATGTTATCGGCAAGGCTTAACAGCAACGGTTTGTGCATAAGAGTCTCCGGAGGAACGGGGCAGAAATAAAAACGGCGTAGCTGGCTGCAGAAAATACCCTGAGCGAGATACGCCGTTACTTCAAAGACTAGTACAAATTAGTCTTTTATAGGCTTGGCTAACTAGAAAGTTAGTCCTACTGGCCTTTATTGACCCTTGCGAGGCAAGAAGGCGTTGGCTTCCCAAAGGTCGTAACCTGCACGGAACTCTGAAAGGTCAGCCCATACCTTAGCAAAGAATGGGTCTTCTTGTGAAAACTCAACTGCTACCTGATCCCAAGTGGTTTCGAAGGTATTTAGCATGTCGTCGCTCCAGTAACGGATTTCAACGCCGTTTTCAGCTGCTTTAGCCATTACAGGGAACTGAGATGCTTCACCTTCGGCAAAGGAGTTGGTCAAGGATGCGCGACATGTGGTTTCTAGTACACGTTGCTGACGGTCGGACATCTTCGCCCATGCATCACCGTTGATTAGCAATTCAAATACGGTGGCTTGCTGGTGCCAGCCAGGGAAGTAGTTGTACTTAACAATCTTGTGTAGACCAAGACGTTGGTCGATTGCTGGTTGGGAGAATTCCGTGGCATCGATAGCGCCTTTTTCAAGGGCACCAAAGATCTCGCCGCCAGGTAGGCCAACAGTGCTAACACCTAGCTTTTCCATAACCTTGGCACCGAGGCCAAAGAAGCGCATGTTCAAGCCCTTTAGATCTTCTGGGGAATTGATTTCGTTAGCAAACCAACCAGAAGTTTCTGGAGACAAGATGGAGCAAGGTAGTACGTGGACGTTGTAACCGTTGGTGTCGTACATTTCCTGGTATAGCTTGCCGCCGTTACCGTACAACATCCAAGCTAGGTATTCACCGGCTTCTGGGCCAAATGGTACCGAGGAGAAGATAGGTGCAGCAGGCATCTTGCCGGCGTGGTAACCAGCGGTAGTGTAACCGGCGTTTACCTTGCCGCTAGCAACAGCGTCTAGGATTTCAGAAGTAGCAACAAGCTTCTTTGGCTCGTAGAACTTCATTTTAAGAGTACCGCCACCCAACATGTTAACGCTTTCGGTAATATCGAGAATAGGGCTGCCCAAGGCAGGTAGAGTCGATGGGAAAGCAACCGGGGTTTTAAGTAGGATTTTGTCCTCGGCAACAGCCGCGGTAGTTACTGAAGCAGCGACTAGGGTAAGTGCCGTTGCAGTCAAAGTATTCTTGAGTAGCTTCATGGTGATCCTCAAAAGGTTTGTTTGTTCTTATTGTCATGCAGATTCAGTCTGCCGACTTGTTATGCCAAATGGTGAATTGGTAATACCAATGTACCGATCGGTCGTAACAAGGTAAAATGAATCGACATTGTTTGTCAACAATTATTTTATAGTCAGTATTTATAAGCATTTAATGATTTAATCTAAAATTAGAAAATAGTTGACCAATTGTTATAATTTGCGTAGTTTAATTTATATATTAAATTGGTATTACCAATATTCAGAAATAATAATATTAGCGAATGCTAAAAGGGTGCTAAAAGGCTGCTAAGGATCAAGGCGGAAAGCTTGTTGTTAGTGGGTCTGGGTATTAAACTGGCGAGAATTGCTAGCAAATGAAAACGAATTACATGGCTTATCAGCGCGTTAAACAACCCAAAATTTCAGATGTCATCATGGAGCAGTTGGAGGCCATGATATTGGAAGGGAGTCTAAAGCCTGGGCAAAAACTATTGCCCGAAAGGGAGCTGGCATTACAATTTGAGGTGTCTCGTCCGTCGTTGCGCGAAGCACTGCAGAAGTTAGCAGCTCGTGGCTTAATTAATAGCCGCCAGGGTGGCGGCTCTTATGTGGCAGAGAACGTTGGAAATAGTTTTGTTGATCCATTGATGGAGTTGTTCTCTAGTCATCCAGAAGCTCAGTATGATTTGCTTGAGTTTAGGCATGCCCTAGAAGGTGTGACAGCCTATTATGCAGCTTTACGCTGCACTGATGCTGATCGTGAGCGTTTACGTGCTTGTCATGAGCATTTGCAAGAAGCTCATGATGCCAAGCAGTTCACTAAGGAAACCAAGGCTGATGCTGATTTTCACCTGGCTATCGCCGAGGCATCTCATAATGCGGTATTGCTGCATACCATGCGGGCATTATTTACCTTATTACAGAAGAACATCTATAGTAACTTAGAAAGTATTTACCCCAAGCGAGACACTCGCGCTTTGATTCATGATCAGCATAGTGTTTTATTGCAGGCTATTTTGGATGGGGATGCCGAAGCGGCACGTAACGCAGCCCATGATCACCTAGCCTTTGTGGAAGATGCTATTGTCGAGCAAGGAAAGGAGAGTACGCGTTTGCAGAGGGCTATGCGTCGCTCTTCTGTGTAAGGGTTTAGATAATAGTTTTATTTGTAAATATATTACATTTTTGCAAAATTATAGTCTCCATCTAGTCTTTTTTAGACTAATGTTGTAATATATTTACAAGAACTTGAGAGGTCCTATTACGTATGGGGTCTTTTTGTATGCAAAAACAACTGCCGACCCACCCTAAACCGAGCAGTTTATATCGTTTTTGCGCCAGGCTGGCCTTCAAAAGGGGCCAGGTAAAGCTAACATAGCCGTGGATACCCTACGGTCGTACATACATAGCAGGAGAAGTGTGTGAGCTCCCCATCTGATATCGATCCAATCGAAACACAAGAGTGGCTAGACGCCCTAGAATCTGTCATTAAAAACGAAGGTGCCGAACGCGCCCGTTACATTCTTAGCCAGCTGGGCGAAAAAGCTCGTGCCGAAGGTGCTGAGCAAGAATGTGCCCTAACTACTTCCTATGTAAACACCATACTGCCCAAAGACGAGCAGCGTATGCCTGGTGATTTATTTATGGAGCGCCGCATTCGTTCTTTGATTCGTTGGAATGCTATGGCCATGGTGCAACGTGCCAATGACAATGATGACGGCCTGGGTGGCCACATTTCCAGTTTCTCTTCTTCAGCTACTTTGTACGATATTGGTTTTAACTACTTCTTCCGTGGCACTACGGACCAGCAAGAAGGCGACTTGGTATTTTTCCAAGGCCATATTGCTCCAGGTATCTACGCTCGCTCCTATCTTGAAGGTCGTTTGACCGATGAGCAGATGGACAACTTCCGCCGCGAAGTCGACGGCAATGGTTTATCCTCATATCCACATCCTTGGTTGATGCCTGATTACTGGCAGTTCCCAACTGTATCTATGGGCCTTGGCCCTATTCAGGCTATTCACCAAGCGCACATCATGCGTTACCAGCAAAACCGTGGCTTGGTTGAGAACGGTGACCGTAAGGTTTGGGCTTTCTTGGGTGACGGTGAAACGGACGAACCGGAAACGCTAGGTTGTATTTCTCTAGCTGGTCGCGAAAAGCTAGATAACCTAATCTTTGTAGTTAACTGTAACCTGCAGCGCCTAGATGGTCCGGTGCGTGGTAACGGCAAGATCGTACAAGAACTAGAAGGCATCTTTAAGGGTGCCGGTTGGAACGTTCTTAAGGTTATGTGGGGCCGTCATTGGGATCCACTATTTGAAAACGATCACGATGGCTTATTGCAAAAGCGCATGAACGAAGTAGTGGACGGCGAATTGCAAAACTACAAGGCCATGGGTGGTGCTTATACTCGTGAACACTTCTTTGGTAAGTATCCAGAGCTAAAAGAGCGTGTAGCGCACCTTTCTGACGACGATATTATGAATTTAAACCGTGGTGGCCACGACCCTTATAAGGTGTACGCTGCTTACCACGAAGCCACTCAATGCTCAGATAAGCCTACGGTTATCTTGGCGCAAACGGTGAAGGGCTATGGTATGGGTAAGTCTGGCGAAGCCAAGAACCCAACCCACTCCCTGAAAAAGCTAGGTATGGACGACATGATGTCCTTTCGTGATCGCTTTAGCATCCCTTTGAATGACGAACAATTGAAGACGGTACCTTACTACCGTCCTCATGAAGATTCGCCAGAAATGAAGTACATGCGCGCCCGCCGCGACAGCCTAGGTGGTGCATTCCCATCCCGTCGCGCTGATTTTACTGCTTTGGAGGTACCTAAGTTAGAAGCTCTAGGTAGTCAGCTAAAGTCCAGTGGCAAGCGTGAGATTTCTACCACCATGTCCTTTGT
>Ga0055584_100006857_pt1 | contig 11171 bp, 9 predicted proteins | sample OSDHelmetaG_FD_58716 | JGI IMG/M metagenome (GOLD analysis project Ga0055584, IMG submission 58716) | Pelagic marine sediment microbial communities from the LTER site Helgoland, North Sea, for post-phytoplankton bloom and carbon turnover... | ecosystem: Environmental > Aquatic > Marine >...
CACCGGCACCGATGGCAAGACATCGGTCACGATGTTGACCGTCGCCATGCTCGAGGCGTCTGGCGTCGCCGCCGCCGCAGTTGGCAACACCGAGGTACCGCTCATCGACGCGATCGATGATCCGAGCTTCGATGTGTTCGTCGTAGAAGCCTCGTCGTTTCGCCTTGCGCACTCGGAACGCTTCGAGCCGTCAGCTGCAGCCTGGCTCAATTTCAGTCCCGACCATCTCGACGTACACGCCAGCTTGGACCGATACGAGCGGGCCAAGGCCAAGATCTTCGAGAATCTCGGGCGAGATGGACTGGCGGTCGTGCCGGTCGACGACCCGGTGGTCTTGACGTATGCACCCATCGATCGCCACACGGTCACGGTGGGCCTCGTTGACGATCACGGCGCGACAGCTTTCGTTGAGGACGGACGCCTCGTGCTCGAGGGCGTGGACATTGCAGGTATCGAGGACCTCGAACGGTCGTTTCCTCACGACATCACGAACACCCTTGTCGCAGCGGCACTGGCGATGCATCTTGGCGCGACCATACAGGGCATCCGAACTGCGCTCGCGACGCATCGGCTGCCCCCTCATCGGATCCAGTTCGTGGGCATGAAAGACGGAATCTCGTTCTACAACGACTCGAAGGCAACCGTTCCACATGCGGTCATCACGGCTGTCCGTTCGTTCGACTCAGTGGTGCTCATCGCTGGTGGACGCAACAAGGGGCTCGACTTGGGAGCATTGCGCGCCGTATCCGATCGAACCCGAGCCGTCATCGCAATGGGTGATGCGGCTGCCGAGGTCGCAGAAGCCTTCGCTGGAGCAGTGCCGGTGCACCGCGTGTCTGGGATGGACGAGGCCGTGAGGGTCGCACGCTCGCTCGCGGAAGTAGGCGATGCTGTAGTCCTGTCACCTGGGTGCACTTCATTCGACGCGTATGCCAACTACGGGGCTCGTGGGGATGACTTCATCCGTGCGGTTCAGGAACTCGTGGAGGTTTCATGACACGAACAACGACGAAATCGGCGGCGCGCTCCGAGGTCGGTCTTGGTCCGAGTCGTGGCCGCCCACGCCCGAAAACCGACCGTTCACACGCAACTCGTCCTCGTGCAGGAAACCGGACGAAGACAAACTCCGCGCACACCATCAGCGCCACCTCGACACCATTCTTCGTCTTGCTCGGAATCGTGATCTGCTTTTCGCTCCTGGGTCTCACCATGGTGCTCTCTGCCTCATCGGTGACGTCGTTGACCGAGACCGGCTCGCCATGGGGAGAGTTCACGACACAATCGATGTGGCTCGGGCTCGGCGCGATTGCTTGCCTCTCGATGACGATCATCGACCACAACCTGTTGCGCCGGCTAACGGTTCCCGCACTACTGGTGTCCTTCGGCCTCCTGATCATGGTTCTGCTCCCATGGTTCGGAGTCTCGGTGAACGGAGCACAACGTTGGCTTCGAATCGGCCCTGTGCAATTCCAACCATCGGAGCTCGCCAAGTTGACCTTGGTACTTTTCGCCGCTGACAATCTGGCGCGCTCGAAGACCGTCGACATCGAACGGTCGCTCCGCCCGATCCTCGTGGTCTTGATGGTCTACGGCGGCCTGATTCTCATGCAACCGAACCTCGGGACCACGATCATCATCTTCGTCATCGGGATATCCACGCTCTTCGCAAGCGGTATTCGGTTGTGGGTGATCGCCATGATCGGCACGCTGAGCGCTGTGGGCGCCGCCTTGTTGGCATACCTCGCGCCATACCGCAGAGATCGGCTCCTTGCCTTCCTCGATCCATGGTCGGACCCGCTCGACGAAGGATGGCAGACGATTCAGTCTCTGGTTTCGGTCGCCAACGGTGGGATTCGCGGAGTTGGTATCGGTGAGAGTCGTGGCAAGTTCGGCTTCCTTCCCGAGGCTCACAATGACTTCGTGTTTGCGGTCACCGCCGAAGAGTTCGGCTTGGTGGGAGCATCGGTGGTTGTTCTCGGATACGTCCTCTTTGGGTTTGTTGCCCTGGTGATCGCCCGCCGAGCAGAGCGATTCGGGGCGTTGCTCGTCATTGGAATTGCGTCGTGGATTCTCGTGCAAGCCTTCATCAACATCGGGGCGGTGCTCGGCGTGATGCCGATCACCGGAGTGCCATTGCCCTTCATGTCCGCGGGAGGAACCTCGCTCGTGACCACGTTGGCGGGCGTCGGCGTGATGTTGAATGTTGCGAGGAGCGCCCGTTGAGCTCGGCTGCAACATCGGTGATGATCGTCGGCGGCGGAACAGCTGGTCATGTTCTGCCTGGAGTTGCGATCGGAAAGGCGTTGGTGAGACGCGGGTATCTGGCCGAGTCGATCCATTTCGTCGGTTCGGAGCGAGGCGTGGAACGGACGCTCGTTCCTGAGGCGGGATTCGGCCTGACCGTACTTCCAGGTCGAGGTATTCAGCGTCGACTGACGAGAGAGAACCTCGGCGCCGTCGCTGGCTTGGTGCGTGCGTTCGCCGTCTCGTTCTCGCTACTCCGTGCGCATCGACCCAGCGTTGTCGTCGCACTCGGTGGGTATGCGAGTGTCCCCGCGGGCCTTTGGGCGGTTCTGCTCCGGGTGCCAGTGGTTGTAGCCGAACAAAACGCGGTGCCAGGCCTTGCCAATCGACTCATCGGCAGATTCGCCAAGGTATGTGCAGTGTCGTTCGACGGGACAGATCTGCCTCGAGCTGTCTGGACCGGGAATCCCGTGCGTCCTGAGGTATTGGCCGTCGGGTCAACCGAGTCTGGTCGAGCAGTCGCACGGGAGAAGCTCGGCGCGGATCCGAAGCGCCACCTGGTGGTGGTGTTCGGTGGCTCGCTCGGTGCTCGCACGATCAACGATGCCGTTGTTGGTTCGCTCGCGTCTCTCGGCGATCGAGATGACCTCGAGATCCGCCACATCATCGGGCATCGTGATTTCGCAGATGTGAGTGCTCGGGTGTTCTCCGAGACGCTGACCGGCTTGTCGTATACCCCGGTCGAATACGAGAGCGACATGGCCACGGTGTATGAAGCAGCGGACCTCGTCGTCTGCCGCTCCGGGGCCACGAGTTGCGCCGAGCTTGCTGTGACGGGGACACCGTCGGTCCTGGTGCCCTTGCCGGGTGCCCCTGGCGACCATCAAACAGCGAACGCCCGTGCGCTTGAACGTGCAGGAGGGGCCGAGCTCTTGGCCGATTCCATCTTCGACTCGCAGCTGTTCATCGATACGGTGCTTCGGCTCCTGTCCGAGCCGAACATCCTGCAATCGATGAGCGTCGGGGCCCGTCGCATCGCACGTCCAGACGCCGCCGAAGCGCTTGCCGATTTGGTCGAGCTCCATGGATCGCTCCAATGACAGCGGTGGTTGATCTCTCCTCTCCGAAGAGCATCCACATCATCGGTATCGGTGGTGCGGGAATGGCGGCAATCGCCGAGGTTCTGCACGGTATGGGGCACACGGTCAGCGGCAGCGACATGGGTGCGTCGAAGGCTTTCGATCGCCTGGTCGCAATGGGGATCGATGCAGTGGTGGGACACGATGCGTCGAATGTGGACACGCCCGACGTTGTCGCTCGATCCACAGCAATCCCCGATGACAACGTCGAGGTGCAAGAAGTCCACCGACGCGGACAAGACGTGTTGCGCAGGGCAGAGATTCTCGGGTCGATCGCGGCTCTACGAAGAACCGTGGCGGTCGCGGGCACGCACGGGAAGACGACCACATCGTCGATGCTCGCCGTGATCGCACAGCAGGCATTGGTCGATCCATCGTTCATCATCGGCGGCGACGTGACCGAACTCGGCACGGGGGCGAACTGGGGAAGTGGGGGTTGGTTCGTTGTCGAAGCTGATGAGAGTGATGGAACCTTCCTTGAACTCGGACACACGATCGGCATCGTGACCAATGTCGAGCCTGACCACCTCGAGTACTACGGCAATGAAGCCAACATGCGCGCCGCGTTCGCGGATTTTGTTTCAGCAGCACAGGTCTCGGTGGTGTGCGCTGATGACGAGGGTGCGCGTCGCCTGTCGCACGCATCGAACGTCGTCACCTATGGGGCAGCGGACCACGCGACGTATCAGATGGTCAATATTGAACGCAGCCCCGAGGCCACAACGTTCGATCTCCATCGATCTTCGGTTCTTCTCGGCAGGCTCAGAGTGCCGATGCCAGGGCTGCACAACGCACGCAATGCGACAGGGGCAACCGCGGCTGCGATGGAGATGGGGTTGCCGTTTCGGGCGGCGCAGGCAGCCCTTTCCAGTTTTGGTGGAGTTGGTCGTCGTTTCGACCCGCGAGGTTCGGCTGCGGGAGTCACGTTCATCGATGATTATGCCCATCTACCGACCGAGGTCATGGCAGCGCTCGACGCCGCAATCGACATGCGACACGAACGTGTCGTCGCCGTCTTCCAGCCTCACCGCTTCAGTCGCACCGAAGCGCTCTGGAGCGAATTCGAGAACGTGTTCGATGCTGCAGATGTCTTGGTCCTGACCGATATCTACCCGGCTGGAGAGAGCCCACGACCCGGCGTCACAGGCGAATTGATCGTCGAGGCAGTCGAACGAGGTGGATCGCACCCCTCGATCGTCTATCACGCCGACCGGCAAACGCTGGCCGATCACATGCTGACTATCTTGCGTCCTGGCGATCTGTGTTTGACGCTTGGAGCTGGCGACCTCGTGGCCTTGCCTGACGAGGTGCAGTCGCTTCTCGAACCTTCTGCACAACAGCCATGACCGCACACTCTGGCGACGTGAACGATGTCGACTTCGATGCGATGGAAGTTGAGTTCTCGAACATTGCTGATGTGGTCGTTGAGCGGTCGGTGGCCGCAGGTGAACTCTGTACCTACCGCGTAGGCGGTCCGATACAACTGCTGGCACGGATCGAATCAGTCGAAGCGCTCGCCCACGTGAGTGAAGTTCTCGCCGATGCGAGAAGTTCGTGCCTGCCGATCGGGAAGGGCTCGAACCTCCTGGTCGCCGACGATGGGTTCGATGGCGTCGCAGTCGTGCTGGGTAAAGCGTTCGATCAGGTCTCGATCGACGGAACGACGCTTGTCGCTGGTGCGGGAGCCTTTCTTCCCGTGGTTGCCCGAGCATCGGTAAGCGCTGGCCTGGCGGGGTTCGAATGGGCCGTGGGAGTGCCGGGCTCGATCGGTGGCGCCGTTCGAATGAATGCTGGGGGTCATGGATCGGACATGGCAACAAATCTGCGGTCGATTGATGTGGCGGACCTCTCCCTCGGTGGAATCGTCACCAGGGGAGTCGAGTCACTCGATCTCGGATATCGGCGGTCGAACCTCGCACCGTGGCAGATCGTCGTGTCGGCAACGCTGGATCTCGCTCAGGCGACGTCACCGGCCAAGGGTCAACAAACGTTGCGCGACATTGTTTCGTGGCGGCGCGAACATCAACCAGGTGGACCCAATGCGGGCTCGGTGTTCACCAATCCGCCGAACGATTCTGCAGGGCGACTGATCGACGAGGCGGGTCTGAAGGGATACCGGATAGGGACAGCAGAGGTCTCCGAGAAACATGCGAACTTCATTCAGGTTGATCCCGGCGGCTCTGCGAACGACGTGATGCGGCTCATGATCGAGATCGTCGATCGGGTGGACCACGACTTCAACATTCGGCTGCATTCGGAAACTCGCCTGGTCGGGTTCGCCCAAGATCTCGTCGACCATGTTCAACCGGCCCTCGACGACGAGGGACAATAGCGAGATGGCCGAGCGCATCCCCGATCGTGTGTCGCGCCCGCGCCCGGGCCCTCGCCCCAAGACAGCAAATCATGGATCGACCCGTCGCCGCGTTGCATCGCGAACACCAACGGTTTCCCCGCGTCCGCCTCGGCGAGCGGCGCGTAGCGAGTCCTCGAAGCGGTCGAAGCAACGGCCGAAGGAACAGCAGACGCCCCGGGTCCCGAGGTCTCGATCGGTGAAGCTTCGTTTTTGGTTGGCGGTTGTTGTGATGGGCGCAATTGTGCTCGTCGGAGCACTTTTTCAGGCATCGTTCTTCGCTGCCTCAAACGTGCAAATCAGCGGCGCGGCGCGAACGAGCGAGGGTGCCATTCTGGACGCGCTTGCAATCGACGAGGACCAGCCGCTGATCTCCTACGACATGGGCAGTGCACGGAAGGCCGTTGGGGAACTTGCCTGGGTCGAGAGCGTGATGGTCACGCGACAGTGGCCGTCGACCGTCAGGGTCGTTGTCCGCGAGCGCACCGTCGCCGCTGCGGTCGGTCGGCCAACCGGTTCGGAGTGGGCCGTGATCGGTACCGATGGAGTGGTTGTCGAGTACAGGATGACACCGCCCAGCGGCGTACCACTCATCGTTGCCACGAACGAAATCATCGCTGCCTCGTCGATCGGTCAGGTGATCTCCGGCGTGGATCGAGCGCTCGAGATCTCGCAAGATCTGCCACTGCAGCTCGATCCGTGGGTCACCACGTGGAGCTCTGATGCAGATGGTGTCGTTGTGGCTGAGCTCGTGGGTTCAGCGAAGGCAGATTTCGGGACGGTCGACGATCATCGGACGCAGTTCGTGTCACTGGCCTCGATCCTCAACGGCGGGGCAGAACTGGTCTGCCTCGAGACGATCGACCTCTCGATCGCGGACACGCCCGTGCTCGAACGCAACGATCTCTGTATGGAAGCGAGTCGCGCGCTTGGCTGAGATCGCCTCGACGATCGATAGAATAAGTGTGACTCGTTTTGCAAGTTCACGCGATCTGGGGTTTCCTTTCTCACGTGGGGTGCTTACTGCACCACACACAGCGAGTAGGGGCCGTGAGGCGCATGTACAACGCAAACGGTCATCCGCTCAACCCGCATGGGTTGGCGGGTGGTCGAATGCGATCATGGGCCACACGCACAGAAGTCTTACGCGATGATCGGGACCGGAGGAAGTAGCCCCATGAACGGAACACCCCAGAACTATCTTGCAGTGATAAAGGTGGTCGGCGTTGGCGGTGGCGGTGTCAACGCCGTGAACCGGATGATCGATGCTGGCCTGAAGGGCGTCGAATTCATTGCGGTGAACACCGACGCGCAAGCACTCTTGATGAGCGATGCGGACGTGAAGCTCGACATCGGCCGAGAACTCACCCGAGGCCTCGGTGCCGGTAGCGATCCCGAGATCGGCCGACAGGCCGCCGAGGACCACCGCGATGAGATCGAGTCGGCCATCAACGGCTCCGACATGGTGTTCATCACCGCGGGCAAAGGCGGAGGAACTGGTACAGGAGCAGCGCCGGTCATCGCAGAGATCGCACGGAGCGTGGGCGCCCTGACCATCGGCGTCGTCACCCGCCCGTTCGGCTTCGAGGGCCGCCGTCGCGCAGTCCAAGCCGAACAGGGCATTCAACGCCTCAAGGAGAACGTCGACACGCAGATCGTGATCCCGAACGATCGATTGCTCACGGTGTCAAATGAGAACACGTCGGTGCTCAACGCATTCAAGATGGCCGACGAGGTACTGCTCCAAGGTGTGCAGGGCATCACGGATCTGATCACCACGCCAGGTCTGATCAACACCGACTTTGCCGATGTGAAGATGATCATGTCCGACGCTGGCTCGGCCCTCATGGGCATCGGCTATGCATCGGGAGAAGGCCGTGCGCTCGCCGCAGCGCGGGCGGCGATCAGCTCGCCACTTCTCGAAGCATCGATCGAGGGTGCTCGCGGAATTCTTCTCAACATCTCGGGTGGTTCGGATCTCGGGCTCTTCGAGGTCAACGAAGCCGCCGAGGTCATTCACGGTGTTGCACATCCCGATGCGAACATCATCTTCGGTGCGGTCATCGACGACGAGATGGGTGACGACGTGCGAGTCACCGTCATCGCTGCTGGGTTCGAACGTTGGGAGAACACCACTCCTGATGTTGGTGCCGCAACCTCGGGGGCCACGATGGCCGACCGGGCGCCGATCGGTGGCTCGAGCCCTGGCGATGGAGCCGAAACACCGTCGAGCTCTTCGCCATCGACGTTCAGCGTCGGTCCCAACTCCGCAGATGACGATCTCGAGATTGCAGATGTCTTCGCAGACTCGGACACCGAATCGAGCGATGATGACGACGGTCCTGACGAATTCGACGTCCCATCGTTCTTGCGCTGACTGCCCCCGTTGATGTGAGCACAGCCCACCACTTCTTCCGCGAAGATGGTTCGGTTGTGGAGGTCTGCGTTACAGACCGGTCCGACGGAGACTTTCACATCGCGTCCGACCCTGCACGGCTACGCGAGCGGCGGGCCGAGATCATGGAAGGCGAGTGGGCGGCCGTCCGACAGGTCCATGGGGCCCGCGTAGTCGACGCAGATCCCTCGAGCACCCCAGACGCCGATGCACTCATGACCGAGACTCCAGGACAGCCCGTGGCGGTCCAAGGAGCAGATTGTGCTCCGATTGCCTTCATCACCGATGTCGGCCCAGTGGCAGTTGCACATGCAGGCTGGCGCGGTCTCGCTGCAGGAGTCATCGAACAAACGGTTCAGCGATTGTCCGAGCGTGGAGCGACAACACGTTGTGCAGTCGTTGGTCCCGTCATCGGACCCGAGTGCTACGAATTCGGATCCGACGATCTGGCGGCGGTCGTAGCGGCGCTGGGAGAAGAGGTTCGTGCGACGACATCGCACGGATCGCCAGCGCTCGACCTGCGGGCCGCGATCACCAATTCTTTCGCTTCGTCCGATGTGGCCGATGTTCGCTTCGTCAGTGGCTGCACCGCCTGTGAAGGCGCAGGCTTCTCACACCGTGCACGCAGTGAACGCGAACGACATGCCCTTGTTGCGAGAATCCTGCCTGTCGAGGACCACACATGAGCGACCGGGAGATGGGCCTCGCGGACGAGATCGTCGCAGAACGTCTCGCCACGGTGCGAGGTGCCATCGATGCCACTGGCCGGTCGAATGTCGAGATCATTGCGGTCACCAAAGGCTTCGATCGTTCTGCGATCGAATGTGCGCAACGTATCGGTCTCACCCACATCGGTGAGAACTACGCCCAAGAGGTGGAGGAGAAGATCGACGCAGTCGACGAGTCCACCTCCGTGCACTTCATTGGGCGAATTCAACGCAACAAGGTCCGCAAGATCGTTGACCACGTCGACCTGTGGCACAGTGTTTCACGTCCTGAGATCCTTGTTGAGTTGGCCAAGCGGGCCGATTCACCGCAGGTTCTCCTGCAGCTCCGGGCCGAGAACGATGAGACCAAAGACGGTATTCGTCCTGAAGAGTTGGATTCGATGCTCGAGGTTGCCGAGAACCACGGGGTGAACGTTCGAGGACTCATGACGATCGGTCTACTCGGCGACGCGGCGGCGACCCAACGCTGCTTCGTCGAACTCGACAGGGTTGCCGAACAGTTTGGGCTGGCCGAGCGATCCATGGGCATGAGTGGCGACTACCTCGATGCCCTGGCGGCAGGTGCCACGATGCTCCGGTTGGGATCGATTCTCTTTGGCGACCGGCCGGCCCGTTGACAGGTGTCGTGGCTGGGTCGTTGGCATTGGACAAGGTAGTCTTGAACAACGGGAGGTCCTGATGTCGGGCTTTTACAAGAAGGCAGTGGTCTGGCTCGGTCTCAACGAGGAATATCCAGACGACTCAGCATCGATCGACGCTGGGGTAGCGGGAGGTTCCATGACCGAACACCAAGACTCTTCGTCCCCACGCCCGGTCGGGCCGGAACCACGCACTGACCGAATGCCGCAGGGTCGACGCGAGGATGGTCGTGTTCCGGACCCGCTCGCACACAACCGAAATGCACCCGACCGCTCCGAGGGGACCGTACGTGCGGTGCCGATGGACGAACCAACTGTCCACCGAGCAATCGGGACGGTCAGGGCGGTGGCAGCTTCCCGAACAACCAAACCGAAGACGATCGTGCCCAAGTCATTCAACGACGCCCAAGAGGTTGCCGATCACTTTCGTGAGCTCACGCCAGTCATCGTGAACATGCAAAGTGCCGAGCGCGACTTGGCCCGCCGGTTGATCGATTTCAGCTCAGGGCTCTGCTACGGGTTGGGCGGACAAATGGAGAAGGTCGCCAAAGACGTCTACTTGCTGACGCCCGATGATGTCGAAGTTGCCGACGAAGAGCGGCAGAACTATTCGCCTTGACGCACAACTCTGATCGGGGAAAACCCGATCGCAACCGACCCGGAAAGTAGGCTTTGGACATGGATCTGGTTCGGGAACTCAAAGATGTACGGTTCGAGCTCAGCTTGCGGGGATATGACTGCGAAGCGGTTGACGCGTTTCTCGCGAAGCTGCGAAGCGACATCGCCACGTTGCAGGACGCGAATGAGTCGTCGGCGGCACGAATCAGCGAACTCGAGGTGGCCGTGCAAGACGGAGGTGGCCACAGCGAAACCGAAGGCACGCTTCGCCGGACATTACTTCTCGCACAGCGCCTTGCGGACGAGACAGAAGTAGAGGCGAAGAAGGCTGCGTCCGAAATGGTCGAAGCGGCCACCGCTGAGGCCGAACAGATGCGAACCAGCGCCGAGATGGAGGCCCGTTCGATGCGAGAAGAGGGCCAGCGCGAGCTCTCGAACGCACGAGATGAGGCTGCGTCGATTCGGGAGACGACCGGCGAGGAGGCAGCCCGAGCCCGCTCTGAATCGCGCATGAGGAGCGAGCAGATCCTCGCCGAAGCAGAGCGTCGAGGGATGGAGCGCGTCGCAGTGCTCGAGCAGGCGGCCCAGGTCGCTGCAGCGGCGATGCGCGATCCGATTCGAACCGAGGTGAGCGAACTCGAAGCAGCGCGTGCGCGTGTCATGGCTGACATCGCTGGCCTTGAAACACACCTCGAACAGCAACGGGTCCGTGTGCGAACTGCAGTGGAAGCACTTCGCGCTGGAATGTCAGGGTCGATCGAAGATCTGGAGCGTGTTGCCGACGACGACGATCTGTTGGCGACCGAACCGACTCCTCAGATGAGTGGCGTGTCGGCTGATGACATAACCGTCGCGCCAAACATCGACATCGTAGAAACGGTCGCAGCGCAGGCCCCGTCTGCCCCGACGGTAGATGATGTTGAAGAAGCGGTTGCGGCACGTGGTGTCGAGGCAACCGATGTCGAGGCAACCGATGCGTTCGTCGTCGCGGAAGAACACGTGGCTGAGGTCGCGGAAGAATATGTGGCTGAGGTCGCGGAAGAATATGTGGCTGAGGTC
>Ga0055584_100006858_pt1 | contig 11171 bp, 9 predicted proteins | sample OSDHelmetaG_FD_58716 | JGI IMG/M metagenome (GOLD analysis project Ga0055584, IMG submission 58716) | Pelagic marine sediment microbial communities from the LTER site Helgoland, North Sea, for post-phytoplankton bloom and carbon turnover... | ecosystem: Environmental > Aquatic > Marine >...
CGACCACCATCTCGTAGGCGGCACGATCTTGATGACCGCGAGCAACCAACCGGTCGCCGAGGCGGTCGAGCAGCGGGTCGATCTCGTCCGCGTGTCCGCCGCGATGATCGCCGACCACAGCGGCGCGAAACGGCACGCCGTCCGCGGCCAGGCGAAGGAGCGCACGGACAACCGATGCGACGTCCTTGTCGTGGTGCCAGCGTTGGTTGCTCAGGATCAGGGGCGGCTCGGTGCGTGGCAACGACTCGGGAATCTCGACGCCAACGGGCAGCACGCGGATTCGCTGGGCCACACCTTCGAGGAGGTCGAGGTGGTTGTGGTCCGGTACGGCCTCGAGGAACGGCGGCAGGGCCGCCAGCAGCTCGTCGCGATGAAAGGCCGAGTTGATCCAGATCTCGTCGGCGAGGGTCAGATTGCGCCACGTGATCCAGGCAAGTCCCGCGTCGAGATCTTCGCCCGACTGGCGCGGATACGTCAGCTGATTCTCGTGGAGATACAGCGCCACCGGTGTCTCGGTGTGGGTGGTGCGCGTTCGAGCGAGCAGGTCGCCGAGGTCGATCATGTCCGACACCACCAACAGGTCGGCGGGGTGGTGCTCATGGGCCTCCACGAGCATGGGGGCGAGAGTCGACGATGCGCCTCTCATCCTCCATCGCCATCCCGACGCAGGCATCGTGTGGCATCGCACCTCGTGGTCGCTGTGGGATGCCCAACCGTCGGCCCATGCCTGATGCGAACCGCCGTAGAACGGCTCGACGAGGTCGACCGTCAGCGTCATCGGATCAGCGCTGCGCCTGGAGATCGGCCATCACCACGGGAAACAGATCGGCGACTTCACCGGCGACGAGCCCGGGGCCGAGTCGGGTCCCGGCCATCCCGTGGATATGTGCGGCGATCGTGGCGGCGTCGAACGGTTCGTAGCCCCGGGCGAGCAGGGCGGTCACCGCTCCCGCCAGAACATCTCCGGTCCCGGCGGTGGCCAACGCCGCCGATCCTGACGTGACAACCCGCACCGAACCTGAGGGATCGGCGATGACGGTGCTCGGCCCCTTACGGACAACCGTCACTTGTTGCGCCTGAGCGAACGCCTGCGTCGCCGCGAGCCGGTCGGTGTCGTCGGTGCCGGCCATGCGTCGCCACTCCCCATCGTGAGGCGTGAGCACCGTCGACTCAGCGCGTTGGGCGAGCAACGCCACGAGCTCGCCTTGAAGGGCATCCCCGTCGAGTACGAGCGGACACTGCACCGCGCAGGAAGCTTTGAGCGCCGCCGCATCGACGAGTCCGAGCCCGGGACCGACGAGCAGCGCCCGTATTCGATCATCCATCTCCGAGAACGCAGCCACGGCCCAGTCGTGGAGAGGAATCGCATGACCGACGGATTCCACCGGCCCCTCGTCGCCCCGAGCGCCCGGCATGGCGAGTTGGACGATTCCGGCGCCCACGCGCTGCGCAGATCGAGCGGCCAACGCCGCCGCTCCCGTCATTCCCGGCGATCCCCCGACGATGCGGACGCCGCTGCGCCACTTGTGGTCGTCGGCCGGCCGGTCGGCGAGCATCTCGGCAACGTCGGCGTCGGTGACCGCATGTGTGCGCACCTCTCCGGGGTCGAGCCCGATGTCGACCACCTCGACCGTGCCAGCCACGCTGCGGCCCGGCTCGAGCACGAGGCCAGGCTTGAGCGCAGCGAAGGTCACCGTTCGATCGGCCCGAAGTGGCCGGCCGAGGGCCACCCCGGTGAGCCCGTCGATGCCCGAGGGAATGTCGACAGCAAGAACTGGAGTGCCCCGTTCGACCGTCGGCGCTTCATAGGGGCGACGCAACCCGTTGCCGAATGCGGCATCGATCACGAGATCGGTGGTCGACAGTCGAGAAGGCGCAGCGAGCGCATCGACGATCTCAACGCGCACACCCCGACGTCGCAGATGATGAGCAGCGACGCGCCCGTCGGCACCATTGTTGCCGGGTCCGGCCAGCACGATGACCCGGCGGCCATAGGTTCCGCCGAGCATCGCCAGCGCGGTGAGGGCCACCGCTCGTCCGGCGCGATCTATCAGCTCGTCGATCCGCGCGGCCTCGGCTTCGTCGATCTCCGCCATCCTCGCCGGGGTGACGATCGGGATCATGAGGCGAGCGCCACCACGGTCGCCTGAGCGAGATGATCGGTGTGCGAGATCGTCAAGAGGAAACGATGGGCGCCGGCAGCTGCGGCGGTCTCGGCAGCGGTGCCGTGCAGTCGAAGCTCGGGCTGACCGTTCTCGTGCTTGATGACCTCGATGTCAGACATCGCCATCGCCCCGAGTCCGAGGCCGAGCGACTTCAACGTCGCCTCTTTCGCGGCGAACCGAGCCGCGAGCCGAACCGTCGGGTCGACGGCTTGGTTCGCATACTCACGCTCGCCGTCACGAAAGACCCGCTCCGCAACTCCCGGGGTGCGTTGCAGCACCTCACGGAAGCGGTCGATGTCGACGAGGTCGGTGCCGATGCCGATCATTCCCGGACACTACCGGGCACGGCGGGCTGCGCCGGTTGTCGGCGTCTATGCGCCGTTGCCGACGCGCCAGCGGTCGGCCAGCACGTTGATCGGCAGGGTCAGAAGCTCAGCGACTTCCTGCTCGCCCAAGATGTCTTCGCGGAACGCCTCTTCGGTCTCCAGCACTGCGTCACGCAATGCGGAGTAGCGATTGCGGTATCCCTGGAGCACACCGCGCGCCGCCCCGGGCGAGAGCTCATCGGCGAAACGCACTTGGAGAAGCGTCATCCCGGTGGTGACGTTGTCCTTCAACTCGGGCACAAATACGAGGGAGCGCCCGTCGCTGCGACCGAGTGCGACGAACACACGACGCTCCAGCGCCACCTGATGCTTGGTGCCTCGCAACGTCGGCGAGCGGTCGGTGCGTGAGGGGATGCCCTGACTGATGCCGCCACGGTCGACGACGACTGCCGTCGCTTCTCCATCGCCGTCTTCGTCGAGACCCTCGATGCGATAGCGGGTGTGGCCCAGCACTTCTGCCACAGCGGGATCGAGATCGGCCAGCGTGCGCAATGATGCGTAGCTGAGTCGGTCGCGAGGCGCTCCGGCCTCGAGCGCCGCCCGGGCCAGGGCGACCTCGAGCAATGTCTCGTCGGAGCGGGAGATCCCGACCGTCACGGTCTTCGCCTGGTGCTTGATGGCGTCGATGGGACGGGTGAGTTCTTCGATTCCGAGGGTGAGCGCAGCCGCGAGATCGTCGAGCACGACTGCAGGCGTGCCGACCTTGCCGTATTCGATCTGGTACGACTCGAGCGGCGACGAGCCGAGGGCGAAGCGCAGCAACGAGCCAATCTTCACCGCAGTGCCGGCTTCGAGGTGGCCGTTGTAGGCGCCGGTGCGCGCACCATCGAAGAAGGCCGCGGCAGTCCGCTCGAGCACGGGCTCCACCACCGAGAGGGCGGCTTCGCCATTCACATCGACGCGAGCGGCAACCTGTTCGATCGCGCTGCGGGCCTCACGCATCGGCATTGCCTGCGCATCGATCGCAAGTGCCACTTCGTAGCCGAAGAGGTGACCGGCCATCGCCGAGAGAATGAACCCGAGACGGGAGTCGACGGCCGGCACCGGCAGAACCGCCAGCGCAGCGTCGAAACGTCCTTCGCCCTCATCGGCGATGACGATCGGGGCGGCCTTGTGGGCACGGAAGATCGCGACTTCCTTGGCCACGTCGTCGGCGGTCGAACCCGAGAGACCGGCTGCGCAGACGAGAATCAGCGGTTCCGACGAGAGATCAATGTGCTTCTTGTCTTCGGTGCTGTCGGCAGCGATCGACTTGTAGCAGAGCTCGGAGAGCTTGATCCGCACTTCCTGCGCAGCAATGCGGTTGCTGCCGTTGCCGACGAGCGCCCAGTAGCGGCGGCTCGGCGCGAACTGGCGAGCGGAGTCGCCGATCACGTCGCGGCGAGAGATCACCGTCTCCATCGCGGTCGGAATCGCGGCAATGCCCTCGAGGAGGACTCGACGGTCATCAGCCCCTTCGCTTCCCAGCAACTCGTCGGCGATGGCGATTGCCAGGAGAAGCCCCGCGGCGATCTGGCTGTAGAAGGCCTTGGTCGACGCGACCGACATCTCAACGTCTCGACCATCGGATGTGTAGAGCACACCGTCGGCGCGATCGGTGAGATCGCTCCCGCGGCGGTTCACGATGGCGATCACCTTTGCGCCACGATTGCGGACGATGTCGACGGTGCGATTGGTGTCGGTGGTGGTTCCCGACTGGCTCACGGCGACGATGAGTGTGTCGCTCATGTCGGCGCGCAGCGAGAAGCCCGAGAGCTCGGTGGCGAGGATCGCCTGGCTCAAGATCTGACCATCAGGCACCAGCACCGCGAGTGCAGCAGCGAGCGACTGGCCGGCAACTGCGGCAGTGCCTTGCCCGATCACGAGAACCCGCGAGATCGAACCGTCGGCGAGCCCAGCCCGCACCTCGACAGGGATGATCTCCGGGCCGAGAGAGACCTCGGGACCATCGGGGCCCTCGATGACCTTGCCCCGCAGCGTCTTGCGGAACGAGGTCGGCGCTTCACCGATCTCCTTCATCAAGTAGTGAGGGTGATCACCGCGGTCGATGTCGCGTGTGGTGATCTGCGCCACCGCCACATCGTCTTCGTGGACCGGCAGGTCGGTGCCGTCGTAGGACTTGCGCAGGATGCCCGACAGCGAGCCGGCGGCGTTGCCGTCGAGCTCGATGATCTGGCCTCGGCTCGCGTTGGGGTTCTCGAGATTGCCGGGAGTTTCGCCATCCATGCGGATGTAGCGGGCGGTCTCCTCCACGACGCCGTAGGGCTCGCTCGCCACGATGTAGGCGTCCTCGGCAAGTCCGACGTAGAGCGCCTGGCCACTTCCGCGCAGGGCCAGCTGAAGCCGGTCGGGTGCGCTGGCAGTGGAGGCGCCGATCGCGACCGAGCCTTCGAAGGTGGCGACCGTGCGCCGAAACGCTTCGGCTGATTCGAGCCCGTCGGCGAGACGGCAGCTCATCAGACTCGGGATGACCTTGGCGTCGGTGGTGATCGAAGGGGCGATCGTGACGCCTTCTTCGGCGATGAGATCGGCGAAGTTGTCGACATCGCCATTGAGCGCGCCGACCACGTACGGACCGGACGCGCCGACGAGTTCGCTGTTGAGCGGATGAGCGTTGGGTTCGCTGATGATGCCGATCGACGCCCAGCGAGTGTGGCCGAGTACCAGGGTCCGGGCGGTGTCGTTGGCGAGCGCTGCTCGGAGGATCTCATCCTCGGCGATCGCCCTGCGAATGACCGATGAGTTGTCACCGAGCTCGCCGATCTCGGCGGCCGTCTTGTGGACGACGCTCAACACGCCGTCGACAATCCGAACACTGCCAGAGCCGAAGTTCTCGTCGCCGGAGCGCGCCTCGATGGCGGCCAGGAGCGCGGGATCGTCGAGATCGAGGGCGTGGTCGTGGACGAGCAGGTGCAGGCCCGCGGAGTCACGGCCACGTACCTCCAGGCGATCGATCGCGCTCAGAGCCTGATGAACCGAGAGGAGCGCCTCGAGCGCACCGGCGTCGCGACTGTCACCGGCCAGCATCGCCACGGTCTCTGCCGCCCGCAGGCGGTCACGGGTGATTGCCCAGACACCGTCGCGCACTCGGATCAGTTCGTGATTTCGGCGTTCGAGCTCGGCGGTCGGCAGCGCCGCGCCGGCCTCCATGGCCGCTTCGATCGCCTCGACCGCCGCATGCACCTCGCCACAGTGATGGGCGAGCGCAGGAGCGACGGTTGCATCCTCGAGCAGGAGCCGCACGCCGGGAACGCCACGCAGAAGCGCGTCGACGATCGAGAGTTCGTCGGCAGCCGCTCGAAGCGCTGCAGTGATGTCGTCGGCATCTCGCAGCGTCGCTGCGAGACCGATCACAGGCGTGACGACTTCGATCCCCGTCGGCGTGGATCGAGTCGAGGGCCGCCGAACAACGGCGATGATCCCGCACATGCGTTTGTCTCCAATACAAGGCTTCTATGCCCGTCGGCCGCCAGGCCAACGCAGTTTAGGGACCCTGCCGGTGATGCCTCGGTCACCCTCCCCCAGAACGGGAAGGCGTGGCGCCGCGGCAGGCATGCGGGTGCCGCTCAGCTGAAGAGCGATTCGACCGCGGCCACCAGCGCGTCGGCCTCTTGTTGGGCCTCTTCATCGGTCTCGGCTTCCACCATCACCCGGATGAGGGGCTCGGTTCCCGACGGCCGGATCAACACCCGACCACGATCGGCCATGCGCTCGGTCGCTGCCGCCACGAACGGTGCGAGGGCGGTATCGACGTCATCGGGACGATCGGCCACTCGCACATTGCACAGCACCTGAGGGAGACGAGTCATCGCGGACTCGGCAAGATCGCCGAGAGTGCGCCCGGTGCGGACCACGACGTCGAGGAGCTGGACCGCGCTCAACACACCGTCACCGGTCGAGGCGATTTCATGAAAGATCACATGACCTGACTGCTCACCGCCGAGGCTGTAGCCGCCGGAAGCCAGCGCTTCGAGGACGTAGCGGTCGCCCACCTTGGTGTCGATGACTCGAATGCCGGCATCGGCCATCGATCGTCGAAATCCGAGGTTGGTCATGACGGTGACGACCACGGCGTCACCCGCGAGCGTGCCTCTCTGCTGACGATCAAGGGCGCAGATCGCGATGATCTGATCGCCGTCGACGATCTCGCCTGCGCCGTCGACAGCCACGAGACGGTCGGCATCACCGTCGAACGCGACTCCCAGGTCGGCACCGGTTTCGCGCACGACCTCCTGCAGCGTTGCCGGATGGGTCGAGCCACAGTCGTCGTTGATGTTGCGACCGTTCGGGTCGGCGTGAATCACTGTGACGTCGGCTCCGAGTTGCTCGAAGACCGAAGCGGCGACTGTCGATGCCGCGCCGTTGGCGGCGTCGGCCACGACGCGCAGCCCTTCGAGCGACCGGCCCTGCAGACTGCCGACGACATTGTCGACATGGCGAATCACTGCTGCCGCTTGGCGGTCGTCGCCCTGCGCCTGCACCGGAGTGTCGCCGGAGACGAGCAGCTCATCGAAGCGCACCTGGATGCGGTCCTGCACGTCGTCGGAGAGCTTTTGGCCACCGGCAGCGAAGAACTTGATCCCGTTGTCGTGCCAAGGATTGTGACTGGCAGAGACGACTGCGCCGGCAACGTTTTCCTGGGCGCACCACAGGGCGACGGCAGGAGTTGGAACCACGCCCAGGTCGACGGACCCTCCCCCCGCCGCCTGCACGCCCGCGTGCAACGCGGCCGCGAGGGAGGGGCCCGACTCTCTGGTGTCGCGACCGACGACGAGGCCGTCGGCACCGAGCACCTCTGCGCCGGCGCGCCCGAGAGCGGCCACCACGGGGGCGGTCAGTACGTCGCGAGCGTCAGCTCGGATTCCGTCAGTGCCGAAGCGAAGGCTCACGGCGTCTCCATCGGCCGGGGAAGTCCCCGCCGACAGTAATGGCTCGCAACAGCGAGACCGCGACTAGCGCTTGCTGTACTGCGGCGCCTTGCGGGCCTTCTTGAGGCCGTACTTCTTGGACTCCTTCTTCCGCGGGTCGCGGGTGAGGAATCCGGCGCTCTTGAGTGCAGGGCGATGCTCGGGATCGAGCTCGATGATCGCACGGGCGATGCCGAGGCGCAGCGCACCGGCCTGGCCGGTGGTGCCGCCACCGTGGATGGTGGCATCGACGTCGTAGGCCTCGCTCAGCTCGACGATGGCGAGCGGCTGGATGGAGTTCTGGCGGTGCGTGCGCGACGGGAAGTACTCGTCGAGCGGCTGGCCGTTGACGATCACGACGCCGGTGCCCGGACGAAGACGAACGCGAGCGACAGCCTTCTTGCGGCGACCGGTGGTTTGGCTGAGGGGTGAAGTCATCGAGCGATTCCTCGTCAGGCCCGCGGCCGCGCCACAGCGTGGGCGATCTCGAGCGGCTGGGGGTTCTGGGGAGCGTGTGGGTGCGTCGGGCCGGCGTAGACCTTCAGCTTCTTGATCTGGGCGCGACCGAGGCGGGTCTTGGGGATCATGCCCTTGATGGTGTCCTGCACGGCCTGTTCGGGCTTGCGGGCCATCTTCTGGGCGTAGGTCTCGCTCTTCAGGCCACCCGGGTAGCCGGAGTGACGGTGCACGAGCTTCTTCTCGGCCTTACCGGCGGTGAGCACGACCTTGTCGGCGTTGACGATGATCACATGATCGCCGGTATCGAGGTTGGGCGTGTAGATCGCCTTGTGCTTGCCGCGCAGGATGTTGGCGACTTCAGTCGCAAGCCGGCCGAGGACGAGACCCTCTGCATCGACGACGTGCCAGGAGCGCTTGATCTCGCTGGCTTTGATTGAGGTGGTGGACACGGAACTCTCCGAGACTGAGATCCGATGAAGATCGGATAGGACCGTTCAAGGCTAGGGCGCGCATTCAGGAACGACAAACACTCTGCCGCGCGAAAACGCGTCATTTCCTGGGTTCGTCGTAGTGCGCGTCCCAAAGAACGAGACCAGTGGGAGGCGCCGGACTCGGCGCAACGCTGCGGTCCATACCCTCCAGAACCGACGCGAGGTCGGAGATCTCGCGCCGGCCGAGACCGATCGCGACGAACATTCCGACCAGGCTGCGCACCATCTGATGAGTGAACGCATTCGCCGTGATATCGAAGCGGATGACGTCGCCGCGACGCACCCACCCGGCCTTGTGCACGCGGCGAAGAAACACCTCGGTGGGCCGCGACTTGTTCTTCTTGCTGAACGCGGTGAAGTCGTGCAGACCGATCAGCGGTTCCGCCGCAGCGTTCATCGCGTCGATGTCGAGAGGCTCGGTCACGTGCCACGTCACATGCCGGCGCAGTGGGTCGCCGACCGGTCGGTTGAGGACGTGGTAGCGATAGCTACGCGCGGTGCAGCTCAGGCGAGCATCGAACGTGGGCGGTGCTTCCTCGATCTGGTCGACGGCGATTTCGGGTCCCAGCTTGCGGTTGAGGGCGCGACCAAGCGCATGCGCATCGAAGTGACGCGCGTCGGCGTCGAGTGCGATGACCTGGGCTCGGGCGTGGACGCCCCGGTCGGTGCGCCCGGCACAGCTGAGCTTCACCGGATGGCGCAATGACTCGAAGAGGGCGGTCTCGAGTGTCTGTTCGATCGTGCGCGCCTCGGGGTTCTTCATGAAGCCGGAGAAGCCGCTGCCGTCGTAGGCGACCCGCATCCGGATCCTGACATATCCGTCGGCGGGAGGTTCCGGCAAGCGCTCGACCATGACGCTCAAGGATACGGGTTCGAAAACGGCGAATGCCCCGCCGGTGACCCGGCGGGGCATTCGATCAGCGTTTGGTAGCTCGGTCCGGCTTCGCCGGTCGAGCGGAGTCATGGTCTGCGCATGAGCGACACCGTAGGTGTCGCGAACTCGCAGGATGAATCAGACGAACTCGATGCGCGCCATCGGGGCGTTGTCGCCCGAGCGGTTATCGAGCTTGATGATGCGAAGGTAGCCGCCGTGACGCTCCTCGTAGCGAGGACCGATCTCGTCGAACAACTTCGTCGCCATCTCGCGATCGCCCAGGAACTTCACAACCTGACGATGATTGTGCACGCCACCCTTACGGGCCTTCGTGATCATCTTCTCGGCGACGGGCCGGAGCGCCTTCGCCTTTGCTTCGGTGGTCGTGATGCCCTCGGCCGCGATCAGCGACGCAACCAGGTTGGCCATCATGAGCTTGTGATGCTGTGAGCTACCGCCGAAGCGCTTGCCCTTGCGTGGTCTTCCAGGCATGTCAGTCTCGGTTTCGCAGCGTCAGGCCACGCTCGTCGAGCTTGGCGATGACTTCGTCGAGGCTCTTCTGGCCGAAGTTGGTGATTGCCAACAGGTCGTCTTCGCTCTTGAGCAGCAGCTCGCCGACGGTGTTGACCTGGGCGCGCTTGAGGCAGTTGCGAGGACGCTCGGAGAGCTCGAGGTCTTCAATGGGCAGATCCATGTCGGGGCCGCCGGTGGCGACCTGGACGGCTTCGCCGAGTTCCAGACCCTGGGGCTCATCACTCATCTCCTCGACCAGCTGGACGAGTGCCCGCAACGTGCCACCGGCGGATGCCAGTGCGTCGCGAGGAGTGATGGAACCGTCGGTCTCGATCTCGATCACGAGGCGATCGAAGTCGGTCGACTGCTCGACACGGGTGGGCAGGACCTCGAACGACACCCGACGAACGGGCGAGTAGATCGAGTCGACCGGAATCACACCGATGGTGGTGCTGGTGTTGTTCTTGTCGGCCGAGACGTAGCCGCGGCCGGTCTGCACCGTGATGTCGATGGCGAGGCGGCCCTTGCCGTTGATGTTGGCCAGGGCCAAATCACCGTTGAGCACCTCGACGTCGGGGTGGGGTTGGATGTCGGCGGCAGAGACTTCGGCAGGGCCACGCGAGTCGAGCCGCAGTGTGACGGGCTCCTCGCTGTGGACCGCGAGCACGAGGTCCTTGAGGTTCAAGATGATGTCGGTGACATCCTCCGCAACACCGGTGATGGTGTCGAACTCATGGAGGGCATCGTCGAAACGAACCTGGGTGACGGCGGCGCCGGGAATCGACGACAGCAGGGTCCGCCGAATCGAGTTGCCGATGGTGTGGCCAAAACCTGGCTCGAGGGGCCCGATGGCAAACCGCTGAAGGTTGCCTTCTGGCTCATCGATGGCTTCGACGGTGGGACGCTGAATGACGAGCATCGTTGACCTCAGCTACTTCGAGTACAGCTCAACGATGAGCTGTTCGCGGACGGGAATGTCGATTTGCTCACGAATCGGGAGCTCACGAACGGTGATCTGGAAGTCTTCGCCGACCTCGAGCCACGCCGGAGGCGTGCGATCGAGAACGTCGGAGTTCCACTGGACGACGGTGAAGTCACGAGCCTTGGTACGCAGCTCGATGACATCGCCTTTGCGCACGCGGTAGCTCGGGATGGTGACCCGGCGACCGTTGACGTTGAGGTGTCCGTGGTTGACGAATTGGCGTGCCTGCGGACGGGTTGCACCCCAGCCGGCGCGGTACACCACGTTGTCGAGACGAAGCTCGAGGAAGCGCAGCATGTTTTCGCCGGTGACGCCCTGACGGCGGCTTGCCTCGGCGAAGAGGTTGCGGAACTGACGCTCGGTCAGGCCGTAGGTGAAGCGAGCCTTCTGCTTC
>Ga0055584_100006859_pt1 | contig 11169 bp, 4 predicted proteins | sample OSDHelmetaG_FD_58716 | JGI IMG/M metagenome (GOLD analysis project Ga0055584, IMG submission 58716) | Pelagic marine sediment microbial communities from the LTER site Helgoland, North Sea, for post-phytoplankton bloom and carbon turnover... | ecosystem: Environmental > Aquatic > Marine >...
TGTACCAACTTTTCTATAACCTTTCCAACAACTAGAGTTTTTAGAGTTAGCTCCTTTAAATGCTGGTCCTTGACTTGATTTACAGTACTTTTTTAATAATGGTGATTTTAACATAATTTATTTAATTTATTTTCTTGTTCTTCTTTTTCTTCTTGATTTAGTTTTTCTTTTAGAGCTTTTTCCAGATGAATATGGGTTTAATCCTAAGCTCCATTGATCCCACCCTAAAACCAAAGCTATTGACTGCCACATTTCAGTATCCTCTTCTGCTGCAGTTCTTAAATTGTCTAATTTCATAAATAATCTATCAGCTGGTATATTTGTTAAAGCAGATATTATTTTAGTTGAAGCTAAATAAGCTGGATTATCTAAGCTTAATCCTTTACTTCTAATATCATCTCTATTGTATTGCCAGGTTTTTGCAGCAGATCTTAATTTGTTTATTTTAGAAGATATAGGTGGTGATATAGATAAAGCTTGTAAAGCTGCGTTTTGATAATCAGGTCTACTTTTTTCTGATTGCCTTATAGCTTCAAGAACCATATTTTTTCCAGCAGAAACAGCGGCACCATATATACCTAACCCTCTAAGTAATGAATCAGCCATACCGTTGGCTATTCTACCGCCTTTAGGATCTAACTCTTCATCATCATCAAACAATAAAGCAAATAATGCATTTTGTAAAGCATTAAATATTAAGTTCTGAACAAAGCCATAGTATAAAACTTTACCCATGTTTTCTTTCCAATCACCTCTACCATTTATTAAATCTTGTATGGCTCTTTTTTGTAATCTAGTATATTGCATTGGTGTATTAGCAAAAGCCAATATAACTCTACCTAGTGGTCCCGCTTGTTGTTGACTAATTTTATCAGGTCTACTTGATTGTTGTGCTTCTTCAGACAACTCTCTCCATTGTATCATTGTTTCAGCTTCTGCTTCAGATTTAGTCATACCTTGCTTCATTAAAGTATTGATTCTATTTCTATAAAAAGTAGCGCCACCTGAAGCTATAGCAAAACTATCTGCTATTTGTGTAGGTAAAAAACCTTTAGTAAGTAAATAATTTAATGCTGCTTTAGCTTTATTTCTTTTACCAGCTATAGCGCTAGCAAGTTCTGCAGCGTTTATATCACCTTGCAAACCAGATCGTCTTTGTTTTAAAAAGTCTGAATTAAATAAAAAAGTAAAATCTGCCCAATATTGCTCTGTGTTTGCAAAAGCTATTCCTGCTTTATAAATATTATTATCTGTAAAATTAATAAAGTTAAATGCAGATATTGTTTGAAGAACAGCTGATCTAGCATTAAAAAACATAATTGCACCAACAGAATTATTAACCCAGTTCATAAAGCCATTAGCTATTCTATTTTTAGGCCCACCTTCTAATCTATTACTACCAGTTTCCATTCTTGTTAAGATGTCTTCTAATGCTTCTCTAAAATCTGTACCATATAAAGCTTCAATTTTATTTAAATTGTCTTTAGAGAATATCTCGTTCTTGTTTTTAATCCATGTTTCAAGATATTTTTTTCTACCAATACGTTTTGTTATAGCTTCTAAATCGGCGGGTATACTTTCTGTTAGCCAAAACTCTCCAGGCTCTATATAAGCTTTTTGTTGTTTTGTTATTCTACTTAAGTCTTCAGCAAAAGCTATTAAACTAGGATCATTCTCTACTACAGCGTTTAAAGCTTCTAAATCTCTTTTAGATAAACCAGGTATACTAAAGCCAGCTTTATTAAATAAATAAACTCTTACAGCACTATCAATTGTAAAGTCTCCATATCCAGAGTCTTTATTTATAATTTTTTTAACATTAGGATATTGTTTTAATAAACCTCTATAATCATTACTTAAAGCTTGTCTAGCTGTATCAATGCTACTCATAGCTTGCGCAAAAGGCCTAAACAAAGTATCGTTAAAAAACTTTAATTGTTTTTCACCATTTTTACCTTTACCTATAAAAGAATATATTAAACCTTTAAAGTCTTCTGCTGATGGATCCATTATAAATGCCCATTTTCCTCTATTTTTTCCTTGAGCCATTGCTCTTGCTCTTGAATAAATTTTTTCAGCACCAACACCTTTTGTTTCTTCAATAATAACGTTAAACTGATCACTCATAGAAGCTGTAGACTCAGATGATCTATAAGGATAATTTTCTTCAAAATAATCTTTTCTATCTTTTTGTACTAAAGCATCTAATTTTTTTGCTTCATTAATTGTTTCATCTATCGTTATACGTTGATTACTTGGTGTTGATGATCTAAAGACACCTGAAGAATCCAATATTTCTTTATTAAAATTTAAAACTTTATCTAGTTCTGCTATAAACTTAACAGCATTATTTAATCTTATTTTATCAGCTTCTTTAGCAGCTTTAGTTGCTTCTGGCCCTAAATTAGCTGTAACAATTTTATTAAATCTTTCAACAACAGTTGGTTTACCTTTAATATATGGTTTAGCTTTTTTATAGTCTATAGTGTTAGCAAATTCTTCACCAAAAACTTTACCAGTTTTTAAGTCTATTAAATTTAAAGTAAACTCACCATAAGTTTCTAGGTTATAATATCTTACCATGCCTGTCATACCTGGTCTCCAATAATTAGGCATAACTTGTTTATAAAATTTATTTATAATAGTGTCGTAACTTTCTGGAAGATAAGTCGTCTTATAATCTTTTAAAGTTAAATCAAAAGCATCTGTTGCAATAGGTGCGAGCACGTGATCTAAAGCAATAATACTCATTGTTACCGCTTGTATTATATGTTCTAACACCATAGTTTCATTAAACTCTCCATCAGGTATATAACCTAATTCAGCTGCTGTTCTAGTTATAGCTTTAGTACTAGCATTCATACTTTTAAATAAAAACAACATGGTGGCTGGTGTTATTGTACCATTGCCAGCTGGACCTAAAACTCTAAGTTCTTTTATTAAATAATTGTAAGCTTTTTTACTAAACTTACCTGCTTCAACTATTTCTGCAATTTGTTTATCAGAATACATTGTACCTTTCTTAGGTGGTTTAGATAAGTTTGTAGGTAAAGTTTTTCTACCTGTTGCAGTGAAATAATCTAATCCTTCTGGCATAGATTTGCTTTCTACACCTAATAAAATATTATTTTCTAAATCTAGTGCATTTTCTATAACCCCATACCTTTGATCGTTAGATCTAAAGTTACCATCAGGTTTTTTAATTCCTTTACCGGTAACGTAGTTTTCATTTGTTTTTACACCTAAACCATCTGGAACAAATTGACCTTTAGATATTTTACTAGGAGAAGTAAAGCCTGGAGCTAAATAAAGTATAAAAAACTCTCTACCAACTTTTTTAGCTATTATATTTAATGTTTGTCTAGCTTTTTCTATATCAGCTTTACTGTCATAATTAAAATCTGCATCAAATCCAAATGCTAAAAACAAATCTTTATATGTATTAACTTCTGATTTACTTTCTAATTGACTAGCTAAAAAATCGTTTAAATCATATCCTTCTAGTTGTACGGCTCCTTCTGGTTTACCAATAACAGAATCATATATTTCTTGAAGTTCTTCTGCAACTTTATTTATTCTCGTTTGATTTAAAACGTCTGTACCAGCAAATAATCTTTCAACAACATTAAGCATTGATCCATTAGAGTCTGCAACATATTGCACGGCTTTATCACTTCTTAAAGCAGCGGCGACAGCAGCTTGAGCTTCAATAGGTAAATTTCTAACCGTACTTGCAGAAGATCTAAATGAATCAAAAGATTTTTGTTCACCTAATTTTCTATCAATTTGTTCAGCTATATTATCTAAAGTATTTTTAACACCAACAGCAGCATTAACATTTTGATCAGGAGTTAATTGTTTTAAAGTTTCTGGACTATTAGATAAATCATTTAAAACTTTTTGAGTTAATGCAGCAGCTATTTCGCTTGTAATTGAGTTTTGTCTTTCTCTTAATGTTGTATACTTAATAGCTAATGATGTAAAAAACGAACCCCACGCTCCTCTACCTCTTGATTTTATATCAAATATACCTTTGTTAAAGTAAGTTACTTTGCCTGTTTCAGGATTTATTTTTTTAACTTTTTCTTTACCTTTTTTACCTGGTCTTTGCTTAACAATAAATGGTGCATTTTTAGCTCTACTATATTTTCTTTTAATAACATCAACAGATAATGATTGCATTGCTCCGTCGTATATTTCTGTTATAAACTTACCATATTCAGGACTAATAACTGTTTTACCATCTACTTGATTTACACCTTCAGTACTAGCTTTTATTATGTTTCTTATATCAGAAGAAACTAAGCTTTCTATAACCTCTAGTATACGCTCAGGAGTTACCTCTTGCTCAGAAAACAAATTAGAGATAGTAGATACTAAAAGATTCTTTATATCATTAAAAACAGTATCACTTACTATATTAAAATCGCTAAAACTTTTTAATACTCTCGCTTTACTATCACTTTCAATTATTTCAAACTCTGGATCTGATGTTAACTGCTGTGAGTCATTGAGATTTTCTATAGACATGTTTGAAGCAACTAGATTATCTGGCATTGCTTCTAATAATCTAACATTAAAAAATGTATTTATGTAAGCAGGTAGAGTTACACCTTTGTTATCAGTTTCATTATATTTTTCTACTAAACCTTTTATACCTCTATTAGAATATTTCATATCTGAAACAGTGTCTTGTTGTATTTCTTCAGTCCATCCGTCCCATTCTGTAGGTCTTGTAAAAACTTTACCTATTCTAAAGCCTTTATTTAATCTAGAGTTTATTTCATTTTCGTATAAATCAGCTATTAATAATCCAGCTGTAGATTTATCCTCATATTGATTATATATTTCATTAACGTTTTCATACAAAGTACTTTGTGAAGATCTAACATTTGGCCCTTCGCCAGTTTGATCAACACTCATAGCGTTTATTTCATCTGCAAATATTTGAGCTTGATTACCACCTGTATTATAAGCTCTTTGGTAAGATTTTAAAAAATTAAAAACTTTTTTAGCATCATACTCTCCAGTTTCTTTATTTTTTAAATCAAAAGCTGGTGGAATTTTTTTACCAAATAATTTTCTAAAAAAATTAGCAATCATTGTACCTAAACTCTGTGCAACTTCAATAAAACTTTTATCATACTTAATACTACCAGCTCTCATTAACTCACCTATAGCTGTAAGATACTCATCAAATTCTCCAGCGTTTTTGTTTCTAGCAAAACGTAAGCTTAAAGCAGCGTAGGTATTTTCATCTAAATTTTGTTGTAAAAATGGATCTAATACATTATATATTTGTTCAAAAGCTTTTTGATCGGTGCCTATAGCTCTTCTCAGTACTGAATGTAAAACCTCGTGATTAGCCGCAACCGCATCAATAGTACCACCTTTACTTATTTGGTCATTGTTTAAAACAATAGCTTCACCACCACCTTTTAAATATAATATATTAGCATTAACACCACTAAATCCATCTTTTATTTTTTGTATTTCTTTAGCTCTATCTTTTTCATTTAAACCTTCTAAAGCACTTATTAAACCTTTACTAGCGTTTTCATCTACAACAGTATCCCAAGCTGCTTGAGCCTCTGCAGTTGTATCGTAAGCTTTAGCATTAATATTGTCTAAAGCATTCACCATTTCAACCATTTGTTTTTGATCTTCAATAGTAATTTTTCTTAATCCAGCTTTACCAGACAAAATAGTTAAATCAAGATTTATTTGTTTTATTCTATTTTTATCTTCTTGACTAATTAACTCAGGAGCAACATCTTTATTTTTATCAACTAATTCTTTTTTTTCAACTAAAAGCTCTATAGATTTTTGTTTATCTTCAACATTATCCATGCTTTTTGGAAGCTTATTATTAGCGTTTCTAACCTGACCAATATTAATTATTTTATTTCTACGCTCCTGCTCAGTCATCGGTTTTTGATCAGGATTGTTTTTTTGCCATTTTTCAGAATTTTCTTCTTCAAAACGCTTATTAACACCAGATTCCATTTCTTTATAAAGAGCCTCACCATATGCATCATTTCCATATTTTGCAGAAATTTTTGCAGCTGTTGCTCTATATTCAGTCATACCTTGTCTTGCAGCGCCACCAGCTAACGGAAATAAAGTACCTATTACAAATCCTTGACCAGCAGATTCTAATATTTCTTCAAAGTTAAAAGCATTTTTTTCTCCAACAATACTTTCACCAATTTGACTTGATATAGCTTGACCAGTTTCTGTTATACTTTCAAAAAAACCAGCTTCTAAAGCTGCCGCACCAGTTTGTAAAGCTGATATTCCAGCTTGCTTAAATTGACCACGAACAAAACTACCAACCATTTCTTTTCCAAACAAAGCAGCTGTAACAGCTTTTTTAGCACCTATGTATTCTAATGCGCCCGAAGCTATACCACTAATAACGGCAACAATTTTATCATCTTTGCCTTCTTCCATTAATCTTAACATTTGTTCTTGAGTAGGCTCTTCTCCTTCTTTTAAACCATATTCTTTAATAGCTAAAGCTTTTAAATTTTGACCATAATTACCACCTGTTTCTTGTAAAGCTGCACTCATTCCAAAAGTAAAATAAGCCAATGGAAGTTGTAAAATTTGTTTACCTGCCATAGTAGCAACATCACTCATCGTTAAACCATCTTCATCAAAAATTTTTGCTTCTTTAGCCCATTGAGCTCTCCACTCTATTTTTTCTAAATCTTCAAAATTAACAATTACATTTTCTTTCATTTCTAGTTCCCTAGCTTCCATGTAATTTAAAGCATCTTCTATAGTTCCTTCTTCTCCTATTTCTTTTAAAGCCTTGTATTCTACTTGTGTAGTTGTTTCGTAGTTATTATTTATAAAATTTTTATCAAATTTATCGCTTAAATTAATATCTTGCGAATTTAATTTTTCTTTTAATATGTCTAATCTAGTGCTTGACTGATTATAGTCACCACCTTCTATCATGTTTTGCAGATTGTTCCAAACTCTAGGAATATCTGTAGTTACAAAATCACTTATGCCTTCTAAAACACTAGTAAATAAACCTTGAGTTTCTTCATCGCCTAATCCTAAACTTGTTCTTGTAAGTTTTCTCGTCTGTATACCAGCTTCTTTACTAACGTAGTTTTGATAAGTTTTTATTATATTTTTATACTCATTGCTTTTGTTTAACTCTTCTTCAATTTTTTCATTAAAAATAGTCGTAAACTCTTCCTGAGCTTTAATCAACTGATCAGGATTTGTTAAATCATATTTAGAATCAATTTTATTTTTTTCTTCAAATAAACTATCTTTAATATTTGATACAGCTTGAGGTAATAATTCTTCTTTTATAGTTTCATTATTTTTAATTAAATAAGAAAACATTTTATTAGATTTTTCTTCAACATCGCCTTCAATATCTATTTCAAAATTTACATCTTCAATATTTTTAACTTTAGGTTTGTAAGTTTTGTTAAATAAATCAATTTCTTTTTCAGTTTTTTCATCTAACAAAAGCTGTTCATAAGTGTATTCTTCTAAAGTATCTGTGTTTTGTTTTATTTCATCTAGTGAAATATCATTAATTTCATCACCTATTCTAGTAGGAATATAATCCGAAGAACCAACCTCCGAGTTGGATGCCGTATTTTTTTCTGGTGTTACAGACGCATCCGTCTCCGCAACACCGTTTTCCTTTACTTTTTCAACGCATTCGCCTTTAGTATTTTTTTCAAAACCATCAGGACATTCGTTGTTAGCAACGTTTATATTATCTACAACTGTTTTTTCCGTTTTTTCAAAAGGTGCAAATGTAGCTAATTCTTCTTCTGTAAAAATACTTGACATAATTTAATTTATTCTTGTTTCTTTAATTTTAAGTATATACCTAAAGCTTTTACTAATTTTGGATTATAATTTGAACTATTTTTTTTGCTTGATAATTTTATTAATCTATCTATAACTTGTTGCTCAGTTTTAATACTTTTATCTCTTTGCTGAAGCATAGGTATTGATTGCTCAATTATATTTCCTACTTCTTTTTTAAGTCTAGTTCTACCTCCTATGGTATCTAAACCAGAACTTCCCTCATAATCTACTAATAGATCACCTATTTTGTTTTGTATTAAACCATAATTTTTTCCTACTTCAAGTTGTTGTTCTTCAGAAAGCTCAACTTGTTCTACTTCAACACCTATGTTGTCTATTATAGATGTAATAAGTTTTCTATCTTTTTCTGTGTTACCTATAGTAGTATCATTGTTTACTAATTCTCTTACAAATTTTTCTACATCGCTAGGATTAACGTAAGATCCATCATCATTTTTATTAAAATCATAAGATTCATCTCCATCAATCAATATACCATCTTCCATTACAGCATCAGCATCTGGAATTATAGAATTCCATCTATCCACTGGATCATCAACTATTTTTTTATAATAATTTTCAGCAACTTCTGTTGGATTTTCGTCTGTTGTTTTTAAATATTCTCTTTTTTCAGGTGTAATAGCCGTGGCGTTAGCATAAGCTCCAGCTTGTTGTAAATACTGGTATTCTGTAAACTTTATATATCTTTCATATTCTTCAGGGTTGTAACCATCTGTTTCTTCAGTTCCAGTTTCATTATCTTGAGTCATTAACCCTGATACTGAATCTCCTAAAATAACTTCAGTTTGATTTACAAATTGCCCTTCACCATTTCTTTCTCCATCTCCAACATCTGTAAAATAATATTGAGTTACTGATCCATCTTTTTTAGCAACAAATTTACCATCTACAATTTCTCCAACTCTTGACTGAGCATTAGCTCTTATATTAGAATTAGCTGTTATACTTGAACCACCTAAGCCTAGCTCTGCTTGCGCTGACGATTTAGCTGTTGGACCAATTGCACTTTTAATTCTTTTAGTATTAGGCCATGTTTTCTGTTGCATGTATGTTCCTTGACCATCTGACTCTTCATACTGGTTTCCCTTTGACATATATCCTCCAACTCCATTTTCATCAGGTTGAGTAATACCACCACCATCTGTTGTTACACCCAAGCCTTTTAAATCTTTTGATCTTTCACTTGTGTTATCTGGAACCAAACTATAAGGACCAAAAGTGTTAGGATTATTATCATCATCATTTAAAAAACCAGAAACTTGATCATAACTTAATTCATAAGAATCACTAGCATCCTCTAATTTACCTACTTTACCTCCATTCTCCCAATTAAGTTGTCTTATTTTTTCGCTTCTAGCAACTTGATATAATTGAACTTTACCACCAGGTCCAGTTCTACTTTCCCAGCCAACACTTCCACCATTGATACCTTGACCATTGCCTTCACCTATATTCATCATAGCCGCAAACAAAGGATCTGTAGAATTATTATCTATACCACCAGGTCTGTCTCTTAATTTAAATTTTTCTTTCCAAGTACTAGTTAACAACTGCATGTTTTCAAAGTTTTCACCTAAACCATTTATAAAAGCCGTATTGTTTCTAATAATAGCTTCATCTTCTTTTCTACCTTCATAATCACCTCTACTTTGTGCTAGTCTATCTTTAGCATTATATAAGTCATCTATAACAGTTTTAAAACTACCATCTAAAGATGCCATGTCTATATTATTACTCTTTAAAGTATTATCAAAGTTTATAACAGTTTGTGTTCTTTGGCTTTCTACTTCTTTGTGTATTCTCCAGTTCTGTTCAGATCGTATTCTAGCTTGCTCGGCTTCTTTTCTTTTTCTTTCAGCAAGTTCTTTTTGAGCACCTGCTATTTTTTCGGCTCTTTGTGACACAGCACCACCTATTTGCTGGCCTATACCGGCTATGGCTTGACCAATCATTTGGCCTGATCTTCTATCAACACCTACGTTAACATCTGGATTTTCGTATGACATAATTTTATTTATTACGGATTAGCTATTCTTGCGGCTTCAAGTGTTGAATTAGCGCTTATTGCACTAGCACCTAAACTTCCTAAACTGCTAAACATACCTGTTATTGCGGCGGTTCCATCAGCTCTTGCTTGAGCCTCTTGGTTAGCTGCTCTATCAGCTAAGCCAGCAACTCTATTTATTTGAGCATTCTGTCTAGTTTCAGTAGCATTAAATACAAAGCTTTTACCAGCCGCATCAGCTTGTTGAGTTCTTTGTCCTTCACTTATTTGTGTGTTTTGTATTCTTGTTTGCTCGGCCATTTTCATTCTTTCTAAATCAGCTTGCCCTTGAGCTTTTAATTTTTCGTTAGCAGCCTCTTGTTGTTCTATACTAGCTGACACGCTTTTTTTACTTTGTAATGCAGCTTGAGCTAAAGCAGTCGCGCCACCAGCACTTGCGCCTGTAGCCCTTAAAGTATCTAGTGTGTTTGCTAACGCAATATCAGCTTCTTCAATTTGTATTTCAGCAGCCTGTGTAGATACACCTAGGTTTGCATAAGGATTGCTTAAATTACCACTAAGATCTTTAGCCATAGAGCTTAAGTCAGTTACACCAGAATAAGGGTTTACAACCGCTTGTCTATTTTTTTCAAGATTAGCTAATTTAGCTTCTTGCTTCTTTTTTTCTGCAGCGGCCGCACGTCTAGCTCTTCTTGCTTTACCAGAACCAAACAAGCCTCCAACAACAGATAAGGCAGCACCTCCCGCTATTAAAAAACTCATATTATATTGTTTTATTGTTATATTCTTCCATTGTCATTGAAACTATTTCATTTTCTAACTCTTCAATATTTTGAGTGTTAGAAGGGTTTTTGTGAACATTTACAAATACAGAATCTTCTAAAGCATATATTAATCTTTTAGACCCAGGCTCTGATATTGTATAGCAAGGTGCTATGTGTTCTATTTTTTCTCCATTATTATTTATAATAACTTTGCCTGATAATAAAAACCAAGCATGCAGATGATTATGTATAGCGCCGACTATAACATAATCTTTTTTAAGGTTCATTTGTCTTAAATATAATTGATCTGCAAAACTGTGTTTTATAGGTACATCAGGTGATTTACCTATGCTTTTGCCATCACCAAAAAGTCCATCAATATCATTATTTTTAATAATATAGTCTTGTAACGCTTGTACAGATGAGTCTATTTTTTTTAATTTCATTTAATATGATGATTCTACAGTGTCAGATGAAACTGAGAATAATTCTTTTTTAATTGCTGATGTATCAAATTGTGTTATAGCT
>Ga0055584_100006860_pt1 | contig 11168 bp, 11 predicted proteins | sample OSDHelmetaG_FD_58716 | JGI IMG/M metagenome (GOLD analysis project Ga0055584, IMG submission 58716) | Pelagic marine sediment microbial communities from the LTER site Helgoland, North Sea, for post-phytoplankton bloom and carbon turnover... | ecosystem: Environmental > Aquatic > Marine >...
AATGCTTCATGCCTGTTGCGCTCGCTTCTTATATAATGCGCAACAGGAATATATGAATAATGAAAACCCAGAATAACTTTCAACACCGCTTTTGCGTAGCCCCGATGATGGACTGGACTGACCGGCATTGCCGCTATTTCCTGCGCCTGTTTTCCCGGCACACCCTGCTCTATACCGAAATGGTCACCACTGGCGCCTTGCTGCACGGCGAAGCTGAACGGTTTTTGCGCTTTAATAGCACTGAGCAGCCGCTTGCCTTGCAGCTTGGTGGGAGTGAACCGCAGGATCTGGCAGCGTCGGCAAAAATGGGTGAACAAGCCGGGTACAGCGAAATTAACCTCAATGCCGGTTGCCCCAGCGACCGGGTACAGCGAGGAAAAATCGGTGCTTGCCTGATGGCCGAACCCGAACTTGTTGCCGATTGTATGACGGCAATGCAAGAAGCTGTTGATATTCCGGTGACCATAAAATGCCGCACAGGGATCGATGATATTGATTCTCTTGAGCACCTGAGTCATTTTGTCGGCACTGTTGCCCGCTCAGGAACACATTGTTTTATCATTCATGCCCGTATCGCGGTTCTGGACGGACTTAGCCCTAAACAAAACAGGGAGATTCCTCCGCTTAACTATGAACGGGTCTTTAATATCAAAGAACAATATCCCGATCTTGAGATTGTCATTAACGGTGGTATTCGCACTCTGGACCAGGCAAAGCAATTATTGGGGAAGGTTGACGGTGTAATGATTGGCCGCGAGGCATATCAGAACCCCGGAATGCTCGCTCAAGTGGATCAGGAAATATTTAACAGTAATAAGTCTATTATTTCTCAGGAAGAAGTACTGGAGCAGTTTATAGACTATGCCAGAGAAGAAATGATTAGCGGCACAGCCCTCAAGCATATGAGTCGACATATACTTGGATTATTTCAGGGACAACCAGGTGCGAAACAATTCCGGCGCTACTTGAGTGAAAATGCTCATAAAGACACCTCTGGAATCGAAATCCTGGAACAGGCAGGTAGTTTTATACGAAAAAATTCAACCACCACAGATTCAATTTCTCAGGAAGCGCCATGTTAAGCACCATCACCAGTTTTTTTGAAAGTCATTTCAGTTGCGAGGAGGCAAACAGTGAAAAGCACTCTGTCGATCAGCTCCATCTTGCCAGTGCTGCCTTGATGATTGAGCTTTGCAAAGCAGACCGCAATATTGATGAAACTGAAACGGCTGCCCTGGTAGAAATACTCAGAACCCGCTTTGAACTGGATGAAACTGATCTTCAGGAATTAATGGCACTAGCTGAAGAAGAAGTCAGGGATGCAACTTCGCTCTATCAGTTCACCAGTCTTATGAATGAGCGCTTTGAGTATTCCGAAAAAGTCATGTTAATCCATAACATGTGGGAAGTAGCCTATGCCGACGGCCATATTGATCGTTATGAAGAACACCTGATTCGAAAAGTAGCAGACCTGCTTTACCTTTCTCATGTAGATTTTATTAAAAGTAAAGTGAATGCCCGGGACAAGGCTGGCGTTTGAATTTAGCCGCTTGCTTTTAACGCAGACACCAGGTCCTGAAACTCGATACGATTATCTTCGCTTAGTGCCATCAGTGTCTGATGCGCATCAATAACTTTTTTTCTGACCAACTCATCAGGTTCGTCCAATTGATTTAACTCATCAAAATCTATCGCTTTCCGTGCTGACTCTTCGACAATATTGCAGATCAAATCGAAGCTCATGCTTTTCAGAATTCGGGTAATATCAGTATTGGTTGAAATTACTGTAGGACTCACATTAAATCGATTACGTAATTGAATCGCCATCTTCGCCAGCAAACCTAGAGCGGTACTATCAATGCCCTCGGTTTCTGTCATATCAACAATCACTTTATCGAGAATAGACTTTTGATAGAGAGTGGCAAAATAGTTTTCCAGCGCAGCACCCATAATGACACGGACATCGCCGACAAACTTCAGGATGGATACATTTTCTATGTCTGCAACCAGGATTCTTCCGTTACTCATAACTCTGTCGAACCAGGTGTCCTGCTAGAATTTGTACTATGCCTTGCACTAAGCACTGCAATATCATCCGGCACTTTAATGCCACGATGTAAGTTTAAACCTGTTTTGACTTTTTTAAAATCGCTTTTGCATTCATTTATAACTGCCAGCATTTTGGCTTCCTGCTCTGCCATATCCTTGCCTGGCAAATGCTCAAGAATTCCGTCAGAAAATAAAAACAAGGCAAAGTCATCACTTAGCGAAATTTTTTCATTAAAGTAAGTTGCTTCGGCCAGAAGTCCGATAGGAAAACTTCTTTTAACCGGCTCAATAAACCTTGTTGAGCCATTTTCATAAATAATCGGCAAGGGATGATGTCCGGCAATACTGTATTCCAGTGTATTTTCCTTGTCGTCCAGAATACCCATGCAGACTGTTATATGCTTATCCAGTCCGGCATCAAGTAAATCCCTGTTCAACACTTCCAGGATATGTGCCGGAGAGAATTCCTCATCAAATCTGCCACGAATATATTCCCGACGCATTTGTGCGATCCGAAACCTCAATAACACTGTAACAAAAGCAGAGGATGAACCATGGCCCGAAACATCACCAATATAGAAGAGCACTTTGTTTCTGCTAATCAACTGGTAATCGACTGAATCACCGCTCAGGTAAAGCGAAGGAATTACCTGATGATCAAATTGAAAGTTGTTAATGATTTGTGGCGGTGTTGGTAGCATACTTATCTGCACTTGCCTGCCCGCCTGCTGATCCATCTGAAAAATCTCGATCCGCTCTTCAAGTTCCTTGTTAATTTCTTCCAGATTTTTACGATAAAGGTTATTTTCAGCGATCAAGCGAGCACGGTTAAGAGTATTTTCAATAGAGATACTGAGTATCTCCATATCATCCAGCGGTTTAAATAAATAATCACTGACCCCTAATCGCATGGCGCGAATAACTTCTTCTGTATTTCCCCCATCGCTAAGAATAATTATTGCCTGAGTTGGAGAATGATTGAATATCGCAGTCAAGGTATCAAAGCCTTTTTGGTCAGGCATATTGATATCGTAAATTACCAGGACAGGACTTGATGAATGGTAGGCGTCGATTCCTTCCTCATTGCTCGCAGCAAGAACGACTCTGTAGCCATTATTTGAAAGGTAGGAGGCAATACTTTCCCTGACGACCTTATCATCGTCAATCACTAAAACTAAACTATTTTCCTGATTTTTCATTTACCAACAAACTGGATCAATTCTGACGAAGGACATGTCGAATAAAAAGCTTAAATTATTTAAAATGACTGCCGTCAATACAGCTAAAAATTAATCGCTTACACCTTGAATTCACTGCGGTTAGGAGTGTCAAACACATTACTCCCTTCTAGTACAGCCTGCAACATCAGAGCGTTAATAGTTTTACTAAATGGGATGATTAAGATCACAAAATAGAATGATAATGGTCACAATTGAGAAATAATAAGGTACAGTATCTGTCAACTATTGCATTTCTACAGGATGAAATATGGCTTATGCTTATGAAAAACGTGATTTTGAAAGAGTAAAGCTCAAAACTGCGGTTACCCTGTATTATGGTACCCCGCCCAAAGCTCTTGAAGGAATTTGCACAGATATTAGTGATATCGGACTGGGCCTTGACCTGGAATGCGTGATCCCTATTGGCACAGAATGCCGTGTCAAAGTCCATGACGGTCATAAAAATACACAGGCGTTCCAGGCATTAATTGAAATTAAAAATGCTCAACCTCTGTCAAAAGGACGTTGCCGAGTAGGTGCACTTGTTGTCGAAATGTTTTGAAAAAATATTAAAGGAAAAGTCAGGCTTAGAGTCATTGAAAAAACATAAAATCAAAAGTCATCCCATTCATCATATACAACACCATCTGCCACTAAATATTCCCTTCTCTGTAAAAAGGCATCACGGACAAAAGTATATTGATCGCCGCTAACCATGGATTCGGCTGCCAGGTAATACAAGCGAGTATCAATAGTATGCATCGCATAAAGTGTATAGCGTTCGCCTTCATCCTGTAGCCAAAAAATCGGATTCATTAGATAGTCAGGAATAAAACCAATGACATCACGCACTGTGCTATTCCCTAAAAAGGGAATGACTACATAGGGGCCGGAGGGGACTCCCCAATAACCAAGTGTCTGGCCAAAATCCTCATCATTTTTATACAGGCCAAAATCAGATGCCACATCAACAATCCCCCCTATTCCAAGCGTAGAATTGATAAGCAGTCTACTTGAATCCTGTAATGCATTTTTAATTTTAAGTTGAAGCAAATCATTGAAGACAACATTGACATCATCCAGATTATTCAAAAAGTTCGATACACCGCGTTTCCCAAAACCGGGAATGACTATATCGTAGCCACGGGCGATTGGTTGAACAATAAGGTCATCAAAGGCCTCATTCAAATCATATAAGCTGCGATTTACCGTGATGAACGGATCAACATCAGCAGCCTGCGCCTTAATTTGTGGCACAAGCAGACATGCGGCAAGCCCAACTAGAGCTGCGCAATAACTACTGAATTTGTGAATGGAGATAGCTGTGCTCATATTGGCTGATAACACGCCCTATATTCAAAAATATTAATTATTAATATCTGTCTTCAATTCCATCAGTTAAAAACAGGATTACAACAGCTTTATTTTGATTCCCAAGTATTTATATTGCAGACTTGTTACAGGCTTATTTTATTTCAGCCCAGGCTTTTTCCAAACGCTTTTCCGAGATGGGATAGCGTGTACCCAGTGCCTGAGCAAACAATGAAACTCTGAGCTCCTCCAGCATCCAGCGGAAATTTTCCAGTTCAGCGCTGCTTTTATGCTGACCACGAAACAATTCAAACCTCTCTTCATAACGGACCCACCAGGCTTGTAACATTGCCGACAACTCCTTGTCCTTCTGTTTTTGGCGTGGATATTTTTCCAGCCTTTGCTCGATAGCCGAAAAATATCTTGGAAACTCAGCAAGAATTTCTACCGGTGTTTCTGCCAAAAAACCATTATATACCAGAGACTCTAATTGCGAGGCTATATCCTGCTGTAAGGTTAATTCCTCAAGGGCCTTGAACCGACTCAAATTCACAGACAATGTTCCGTAGATCTCAAGTATCTTGTACATTAGTGACTCGAGCCTTGTAGATGTCTCAATTAGTTCTGAGCGACCAGCATTATATACTTCCTCAAATTCATCCCTGTCCTCTGGTAAACGTTGATCTAGCTGGAATGCAGCCTGGTAGCTTGCCTGAATAAGCGCTACGACCAAAGCATCTCTACCACCCAGACCTTTCATCGCCGGGAGCCTGGATGGATCCTGTAAAAGTTGTTTTTGCAGGTATTTCCATTGTTGTCTGTTTTTCAGCATATAGAGTCTGGCGACGCCGGCTCTGGAATGTTTGATGGCGGCAAAGGGGGAGTCCTCCAGTTTAAGAGATACCGAATCTACCTCATCCACCAAAGCGGGCCATGACAATAATGTTAATCCCCCCTGTTTTATTTCATGTACTTTTTCGAGTTTGCCAAAATCCCAGTCAGTCAGACCTGACTTTTCAATAGTCGCTTCAGAGAAACCGGCCATCACCTGGCGCGCCTGCTCGGCAAACTTTTCTTTTAGCTGGCTTAAGCTTCTGTCGTTATCAAGCACGCGCCCATTTTCATCCAGCACATTGATATTCATTTTCAAATGATCCGGAAGCACAAAGTCTCGCCAACTGTCGGGGGGAATAGAAACTGCAGCAAGTCGTTGCAGCTGACTGGCAAGTACTGCTTTGAGGTCCCCCTCACCTTGCTCAATCTGCGTCAAAACCTGATCAATATAATCAGGCACCGGCACAAAATTCTTCCTGATGGGTTTAGGTAAGGCTTTCACCATCGCAATACACTTCTCGCGCAACATGCCAGGGACTAACCAATCCAGGTCTTCTTCCTTTAACTGCATTAACACTGATATGGGAACATCTACCGAAACACCATCAGCTGATTTGCCTGGCTCAAACTGATATTCAAGCTCCAGTGTCAAATGACCGGCTTGTATCTGATCAGGAAATGCTGTCAGATTTAAATCATCTTCTGTTTTATTCTGTAAGTCTTGTCTATTAAAAAGCAGCCTTGTCAGCATGGCATCAGGCAATTTTTTTACCCAGCGCTCCAAACTGGCCTGATCAACTACATGCTCGGGAATCAGCGGATCATATAAGCGGAACAAGTCTTCATCATTAATCAGAATATCTTTACGCCGGGTTCTATCCTCAAGATTTTCAATCTCCTTTATCAGGCCGGCATTATGAGCATAAAATGCGACTCTGGTATTGACCTCGGCCCGGACCAAGCCCTCCCGTATAAAAATTTCCCTGCTAACAATAGGATCAATAAGGCTGTAGTTCACTTTACGGTTTTCTGCAAGTACCAGCCCATAGAGGCTGACTTTTTCCAGAGCTATGACTTTCCCCTGGCGTTTTTCCCAGTGTGGCTCAGCATAATGATGTTTGAGCAGTTTACCTGCCTGTTTTTCAATCCAGAGCGGCTCGACACGGGCATTCATACGTGCAAATAATTGAGATGTTTCCACCAGTTCTGCGGCAAGTATCCAGGGGTATTTTTTATTATGTAATTCGGATCCAGGGAAAATCCTGAATTTTCTGTTACGAGCACCCAGGTAGGTTTTATCTTCCAGACGATTTGCCACATTACTCACCAGACCAGTTAATAACGACTGATGAATCTCTTCATAAATAGCGGGCTCGCTATTTATACCTAGTTTTAATTCCTGGCTCACCAGTTTTAACTGTCGATGCACATCGCGCCACTCACCCATGCGCATATAGGACAAAAAGTTTTGATGACAAAATTTACCAAGCTTATTCCTACCCAGTACCTGCCGGTTTTCTTCAAAAAATTCCCAGAGATTAGTCCAGGCCAAAAAATCAGATTCGGGATGACTAAAACGTTTGTGAGCCTGGTCAGCAGCCTGCCTTTTTTCGGCAGGTCTTTCGCGGGGATCCTGAATACTGAGCGCACTGACAATGATTAATAATTCATGCAGGCAATTATGCCTGGCTCCAGACAGGAGAATTCGTGCCAGTCTGGGGTCAACTGGAAATTTTGCCATTTGACGACCACTATTACTGATCCGACCGTCTGAATTAACGGCCTCTAATTCTTCCAGAATTTTGAAGCCATCCTTTACTGCATTACTTTCGGGTGGATCCACAAATGGAAAGGACTCGATGTCTCCCAATTTCAACACCAGCATTTGTAGAATGACTGAGGCCAGATTGGTGCGGGTTATTTCTGTGTCGGTATATTCCGGCCGACCGTTAAAGTCTTCTTCACTGTAAAGGCGAATGCAGGTCCCCGGGCACAAACGTCCACACCGCCCCGCTCTCTGGTTTGCACTGGCTTGAGAGATTGCTTCAATAGGAAGGCGCTGGATTTTACTGCGCACGCTATATCTGCTGATACGGGCAGTGCCAGTGTCAATCACATAACCAATGCCCGGTACCGTGAGTGAGGTTTCGGCAACATTCGTGGCCAATACAATACGCTGCTTGCTGTGGGACTGAAAAACCCGGTTTTGTTCCTTGTTATTCAATCTGGCATAAAGGGGTAACACCTCCAGATCAAGAGATTTATCCTTCCTGATGGCATCCGCAGTATCCCGAATTTCTTTTTCTCCACTAAGAAATACCAGAATATCCCGGTGGGGAATTGGGCTTTTTTTAGCAATTTTCTTTATTTCCTGGACAGCACCAATAATACGCTCCCCCAACTCTTCAGCAGCGCTCTCTTCAGCGGGCTGGTAGACAAAGTTAACCGGAAAAGTACGTCCGGAAACCTCAATAATAGGGGCATCATTAAAATGTGAGGAAAATTTTTGCAGATCAATTGTTGCAGAAGTAACGATCAGTTTTAGACCAGGCCTTTTTACCAACAATCTTTTCAAGTAACCCAGCAGAAAATCTATATTCAGACTGCGTTCGTGCGCTTCATCGATAATAAGTGTGTCATATTTATTCAGAAAAGGATCTTCACGGATCTCTGACAGCAAGATTCCATCGGTCATTAATTTAATATAGGTATTATCGTCGGTGTAATCCTGAAAACGCACCTGATACGCAACAGCGCTGGTTCCACTCACGCCCAACTCTTCCCCTATCCGGCAGCACACAGTTCTGGCAGCCAATCGTCGGGGCTGAGTATGTCCAATCATCCCTTTGACTCCCAATCCAAGCTCCAGACAAATCTTGGGTAATTGGGTGGTTTTGCCCGAACCGGTTTCCCCGGCAATAACGACAATCTGATTTTCTGATATGGCTTTTTTAATCTCTTCCACTTTGCCTGACAAGGGCAATTCCGCAGGATATGAAATAGCAGGCAAGCGTTTTCTACGAGCCTGAACCTGCGAAATAGAGTGTTCAGCCAGTGACGCCAGTTTCTCAAGTTTTACGGACTGGGTACTTTTTCCATCCAGTCCAGATTCAGCTTTTTCAGCTTGCCTTATTTTTTGTAATGACATGCGCAAGCGGTGCTGATCTTTACTCAGACACTGGGGAATCAGGGATAATATTTGTTTAGGAGATACCGACACTTTAACGCACTTCAAAAAAGCGCAATTATAGCATTTACCAGTAATAAGGTTTGCCCGTTCAGCGGCAGGAAAGTAAGGTCAATTCAAAAAGGTATAACGCTGGTAAAAATAACAAGGGACGCTGTCATCCCTTGCAGAAACTGTTGCCAAATTGACGAGCTGTATTGTCCAGGCTAAATATTTTTAAACTCCCGGTGTAATCTAAATTGATTGGAAGTCACATAAGCCTCCATTTTTTCCAGCCTACCCTGCAAAGTGGTAAATTTTCTGGCGCAATATTTAAATTCCCTGCGCTTTGAATAAGTTCTTGCAGTAAAGGGACGGGCTGATTCCCCGCCGTCTTCAGCAGCATTTTCACCCTCCTGATCTGAATTACCTTCATGCATTTTGCTAAAAGTATCTTCAACAAAATCAGCATGCCTGTTTCTTTTTGCACGCCGACTTTCTGACCTGCGTCTGCTATCAGATCTTGCACCACGCATTCTGGTAAGCGGCTTTTTATCAAGAATGAAATAAGCACCAAAATACACGACCAGAGGAATTGCCGAAGTTAGTATCAACAACACAAGAAATATGAGTCGTACTGCGAAGACATTAACCTCCAGGTAATCAGCCACTCCTGCACAGATACCAAGAAACTTGCCATCTTCTGTATTTCTATACAGCTGCTTTTTATAATCCACTGTTCTGAAATGCTTCATTGGCTGGCTTTCCGCCATATTACTTAACCCCACGCCCGGCTTATCATCAAGACAGAACCATGCGATAAAGTAGATTGGAATCAGAAACCAGCCACCGAATAAAATACTCACCATGAAGACCAAGCGAACCGTCCAGGGTTCAACTTCCAGGTACTCGGCAATTCCTGCACAAACACCAAGAAATTTTTTATGTTCCCTGTCTAGTGTCAATGTTCGCTTATGGGGCTTCCTGTTACTCACCTTGCTGCTCCCTTACCTTGTCACGCCATTCCGGAGTTTCATCATCGAGAATGGACTCAAGAGTTTTTATACGCTCAGCCATACTGTCGGCAACATCCATCAATTCGTCCAACTGTTTGGCTTCTTCCGCACTAATGCTGCCGCTACTGCGTTTATTTGCATATTTGTAATGGAAAATTATCCATACAATCCAGATCGGCATGCTTACTGCAATAAAAGCGATCATTGAATCAAAGAAGCCACTCATGATAGTTAACCCTTATTTTTTGTCTTTGAGTTTCGATTTCAGGTCTTCAAGTTCCTGGTCGATCTTGCCTTCTTTTTCCAGAGCCTCGAATTCTGCTGAAATACCGCGATTACCAATTTCATTCGCTTCAATTTCACCTTCCATGACTTCTATCTTTTTCTCATAGTGATCGAATTTATTGATTGCCTCATCAATAGATGAGTTATGCAATTTGCTGCTCACTGTGTGCCGTGACCTGGTTGCCGTATGACGCATCAATATAGTTTTTTGTCTTGTCCGCGCATCATTAAGTTTAGTTTGCAGTTGTTCAATTTCAGAGCTGAGTTTATTTAATGAATCATCCAGCTTTTCCATATCTTCCTGCACAAGAACCATTACATCATTGACCGCAGATTTCTCGAGTAATGCTGCTTTTGCCAGGTCATCCCTGCTTTTACTTAAGGCCAACTCTGCTTTTTGCTGCCAGTCATCAACCTGCTTCTCCAATTTGCTGTTACGGCGCAGCAATTCCTTCTTGTCAGCGATAATGCGAGCAGAAGTACTACGAACTTCTACCAAGGTCTCTTCCATTTCCTGAATGACCATACGAATCATTTTTTCAGGGTCCTCAGCCTTGTCCAGGAGAGAATTAATATTGGAATTGATGATATCTGAAAGTCTAGAAAATATACCCATGACGATACCTCTTAGTTAATGTCATCCAGAATTGCCTGTTTTGCCAACTCAAATTCAGTGCCGGAAATAACACCGGATGAGCGAGCGCGTTCAAGGTCCAGCAACTCCTGACCAAATGTGGGTTCTGCATTAGGCTGAGCCCTGTCATTGTGTCTGTCATCCTCAGATTCGTTCACATAGATACAGCCAGTGAGTACGAACGCCGAGATCATGACGATAAAGAGTCCTTTGTGCTTCATAACTACCTCGTTTAATAAAACTACTTTATTCCTACTTATCAGAGGTATTGCAGAGGTTATGCCAACTTTACCTTAAATAGACTAACATATTGATATTAAACATTTTATTTATATCACAAGAACATAGTCACTAATGTTTCATTGGGATAATAACCAACTTGTGGTATTTTTCACCGCATCTAATGCTCCTGTATTACTGAACTCTATGGAAGATATCACAGGCAATGACCGCATGATCGGGGAGTCCGGCAACTTTCTTGTCATGCAAGAGCAGCTTTCCCGCCTCGCTCCCCTCAATAAACCTATCCTGATCATCGGAGAACGAGGTACCGGCAAGGAGCTGGTTGCCTCCAGACTGCACTTTCTCTCGAAGCGATGGGAGCAGCCGTTCATCAAGATCAATTGTGCGGCTTTTAACGAGGCCTTGCTGGA
>Ga0055584_100006861_pt1 | contig 11166 bp, 11 predicted proteins | sample OSDHelmetaG_FD_58716 | JGI IMG/M metagenome (GOLD analysis project Ga0055584, IMG submission 58716) | Pelagic marine sediment microbial communities from the LTER site Helgoland, North Sea, for post-phytoplankton bloom and carbon turnover... | ecosystem: Environmental > Aquatic > Marine >...
AAATTATTTTTACTACGCGTCGGGCGGTGTAATTTGCAGGATGGTGAAGCATTCCTCTTGAGTCATACTTCCAAGAGAGCAGATGTTCTTCTTGAGTTTGACGTCATTGCCAATGTCACTGCAGCTTTTGTTTTGCTGAACATCGTGGGTTCGAATTGAGGCCCCCATCGGTGGCAGTTCACTGCTGATGGAGAACAAAAACTTTTCATCAACCATAATGAACGCATCGAGTTTCGCGAGTGCCAGGTCTGTGTTGTTAATAACCTGCACCTTAAACCTGCATCCATTTCCATATCCGGCTGAATAGGTGAAATCCTCACGGTCAACGATTTGAATATCGAGCGAGTTTACCTTCTCAGGTTCTCCACATGCAGCCAGTGAAAATGCTAGGGCAATCCCACCGACAATGCGGGTTAGGGTATACGTCATGGCTGATCCTCTCTTTCCCTCAGGCAATAAGGCTACAGCAGGATACTTGCTGGTACTAGAACCATAGGGATCACATCATGGCACCATGCAGGGTTGGCATGAGGATTTTCAAGGCTTCGATGCGCCTTTTCGTGCTAAACTAATCACCTAGAGAACGAGGTCCGACCCAGCCTGTTGTTGCGGTTGAAGGCATTGTAGGCCTTGTTCATTATTGACAATCTATCCGCGAATAGCGCATCTGACGAAAGGCTCCAAATTATGCTCAATTTGTCTCAGAGAGGCCGTGCTGGCATGCAATTCCTTGGCTCATTGCAGCCCTATGCATCCAGTCGTATCCGAGGAATCGCCAAAACTGCCTTCGAAAGTGATCCAGAGGGTGCAGCAATCGTTGCGGAGCATGAGCGTGGTGGTTCGAACGAACCATGGCCGGACCGCATTGCAAAGGCGAAGGCAGTTGCTGAGAAATCGGTGGCCTATAAACATGAACGTTTTTATCAGCGCTATGTCGCTGAAGAGAATTTTGTAAGAGCAATTCCGGCGATCGAAGAAAAGCGCGCTGAAGCCGAAAAGATCGTGAATGCACCAGTGTCAGATTGTGGTGGCTCGCTCGAACTGGATGAGAGTTTACAAATTCCAGAATATTATGACGGCGTTGAGTGGCATTTGGAACCAGGCGGTTGGGATGGCTACGATTTAGCTGGCCCAATGTTTATGGCGGCAATTGGGCCGTACGTCTTTAGTAAGGGCGGCTATGCTGCTGTCGAGGTCAGTGACAACATTGGCAATCAGAGAGTCGAGGTAACAAAGCAACTTCCTAAGGATCATTATGATCGCATTTACGAAATGGGATGTGGTGGCGCAACCACATTGGCGGCATGCCACAAGAACTATCCTGAGGCAGAGTTGGTCGGTAGTGACCTTTCGCCGGCCATGCTGAATGGAGGCCATAAAGCTGCGCGGGCTATGGGTATCCCCATTACATTCAAGCAACGCGACGCTAGGAATACAGGGGAGCCCGATGAAAGTGTCGATGCCGTCGTATCGTACGCTCTGTTCCATGAAATGCCTGTCGATGTTTGTGTCGAAACGCTCAAGGAAGCTCTTCGCATTCTCAAACCGGGTGGCGACATCATTATTAATGATCCACCACCGTTTGCCGCTGTGCATCCGTTCCAAGCCGTCGTTTTGGATTGGGATACAGACAATCGCGGTGAGCCGTTCTTCTCTGAGACCTGCGCTATGGAATGGGTCGATGTACTTAAGGATATTGGCTTTGTAGACACGAAGGCCTTTGGATTGGGATCGCAAGGGTACCCTTGGGTTAATCTTGGTACAAAGCCCGCTTAAACCTTTGCTCGTAGAGTCGGAGACTTAGATATGACGAAACCACCTCCCAATCCCATAACGGGTTCAGAAGAGATGGATGCTGTAATGCGGATCAATACAGAACTCATGTCTGAGCTTTGGATTTTGAGAGACCGCGTTGCTGTACTTGAGAAATTACTCGATGAAAAAGGTGTGGTCGCGCGTAAATCAATAGATGACTATGCGCCAGAAGGTGACTTCGCTAAGGAACTTGACGAGGAACGTGACCGTTTTGTTCGCCGTGTCGCTGGTGCGCCGTGGGAAGTCGAGTTTACTGTGGAGTCCCTGGTCGAACGGGGCCAACGCTAAGAAAGTATACGCATGACCGACCCAACGCCGGAAACGGCTGATACTGCCGGCGTTTTATCAGGTAACCCTGATCGCACACTCTCTCTCAAGGTCTGCATGGGCTGGGGCGTTGGTAGCCTCGGCATGGCTATCATGTTTGGTCTTATCAATACCTTTGCTTTGTCCTTTATGGTCAATCAGCTTGCTATTGGCGCTGGCATTGCGGGCCTTTTGCTTGGCGTGTCTAAGATTTACGACGGATTCACCGACCCTCTGATGGGTGTAATTTCTGATAAGACGAATACGAAGTTGGGCCGCCGTCGACCCTATCTCCTTGTCGGTGCATTTATGCTCGCGGCGACAATGGTGCTGATGTTCAACGTTCCGGATTTTGCATCAGAGAATGGCTCGATTATTTATATGACGGCGATCTTGTTGCTTTATGCAACAGCTTACACAGTCTTCAACGTGCCCTACTTGGCGATGCCCGCTGAAATGACAGAGGGGTACCACGAACGCTCTTATCTCATGAGCTTCCGTGTCTATGGAATTGCAGGGGCAGGGTTCGTGGGTTTGGCGGCCGGGCCGATGCTTATCGATGGTTTTGGTGGCGGACGTGGTGGTTTTGAAGCGATGTCTTGGATCATGGGTGGTGCTGTGCTTTTGGCATCTCTTCTGTGTTTTTACTTCACGAAAGATGCCTCGTTTAAGAACAATATAGATACGTCACACTATTCAATGAAGGATCAAATTAAACTTGCAGCCCAGAATAGACCATTCTTGTGGCTCATGATTTCGAAGCTTTGTGGCCTTCTCGGTGCTGCTCTTAGTGCCCCGGCTAAGGCGTTCTTCTTTCCCTTGGTGCTCGGCGCAAGTTTGACCAGCTTTGGCTATTATTGGGTCGCGTTCTATTTGGCGATGATATTGTCGCAACCGTTCTGGCTCGGTTACGGCAAGACTCACGGTAAGCGCAATATCTTTATCTTCGCTCTATTGGCGACGGCGATTGTAAATTTGACCTGGTTGCTCGCAACCCCGGCTGAGCCTTATGCAATTACGATTGTTCGTGGCGTGTTCCTTGGTTTCCTGGGTGGTGCAACGTTGCTCATGGGACAGGCCATGCTTCCAGATACGATGGAATACGACCTTCGGCGGACTGGGTTGCGTCGTGAGGGCATTTACGCAGGGTTTTACACGACAATTGAAAAGTTCTCCTATGCCATTGGCCCCGCGATCACTGGCGCTGTTCTAGGCGCTATGGGGTACGTCGCGTCTAAGGACGGTATGGCAGAGCAGCCGGAAAGTGCGATCATCGCTGTTTACATATGTGCAGCTGGGCTTCCGGCATTGATGGGTATCATCGGAGCGGTCTCCCTTACCCGCTACGACCTCACGGAAGAAAAACTTAAGGCGACAAAGCGTGTCGACATTGCGGCATCTATTTGATCGGCCAAGCTTGTGGCGGATATTTACACCCTAATTGATCGTGACGGTACGCCGTTCCAGGTGATGGCTTTTTCTCCGCCAGATGGCCGTAAGCGTGCGGTCAGAATTGTTATCCTGCCTGGCGCTAACTGCGATGCCAAGCGCTACCGATGGCTTGCAGAGCCGTTGTCGGCGGGCGGAGCCATGGTGCTTGTACCCAACCCTCCGCAGTTGGAACATCCGTCGCCTGCTGACCCGAAAGTTAAGAAAAAAGCATCTTTCGTTACGATTGATCAATTGATCAAGACCCTCGCCATGCCCTGGGAAGATGATCAAGGAGATGGCCTAACATTTATAGTCGGGCATTCTTTGGGTGGCTCTATTTTTCTTGAGTACCTAGATCCTGCACAGGCGATGCTTGATCCACGCTCTGGTGTCGGCGCGGGGTATGCGCCTCCTGTTCTAATCCATGGTGGTGTTGTGATTGGTGCGACCCTTCAGGCGGACGTAATGGGAACGACTATTCCATGGCGCCAGAATGATACCGCCCTCACGAAACCGCCAGGACTCCCGTTGCTGTTTCTGGCTGGTGAGTTTGATGGCATGGCCACGCCAGAACTCGTGTCTGATACGGTCTCTCGATACATGGCGCCGACTGCGAAGGTAGTCCAGAAGGGGTGCAATCACTTTGGGTGGACAGAGGGGCCGGGTGAGTTCGACCTGCGTCAACTGGACGGCAAGGCGCTAATCGATGAGCGGCAACAGAAACAACATACGCTCAGATTGGTTGTCGCGTTTCTCTCAACCATTGCCGACGAGCGCCCAGATGCTATCGCGAATGCGCTGAAAAATGCAGCGGCTGACGGTGACGAGGTTTCGGTGCGCTGAGCCTAAAGTGACTTAAGGAATGCCACTAGATCTTCGCGCGCGTCCTTGGGCATGGTCCTAAAATTCTCTTTAGATGTTTCCGCTTCACCACCATGCCACAGGATTGCTTCTTCAAGTCCACGAGCGCGTCCGTCATGCAGATAGCGTTCGTGACCGGTCACTTTCTTCGTTAGCCCGACCCCCCATAATGGCGCGGTGCGCCACTCAGACCCTGTAGCCAAGAAATCGGACCGGCCATCGGATAAGCCTTCGCCCATGTCATGAAGTAAGAGGTCTGTGAAGGGGTGGAAGGTTTGTTCTGCAAGGTCTTGGCTTCTGGGGTCCACACCTGTTTCTAGTGTTGCTATATGACAGCCTTGGCACCCGGCCTCGAGGAATCGCGTTTGGCCTCGAATGACTTCTGGAAGGTTGGGGCCCCGTTGACGGGGTACGGCGAGGCGCCGCGTGTACACATTTATTTGGTTTAAGAATGTTCCGCTCAGCTCAACGCCGTCATGTGTGGCTGCTGCTGCGCAAAGGTCCTGTCCGGCTTCGCAATTGTCACTTGAGCGGACGGGCGTTGTAATTCCCATGTCTCCAAGGGCGGCCCCAGAGTTCTGGTTGGTGAGATTGGGCGCATTCGCTTTCCAGCCAAACTTGCCAGTTGCCATCGTTTTGTCGCGCGCGTCCCACACCACGTTCACGCGTCCTGAGATGCCATCAACGTCTGAATCGTCGGGATCGGCTAAGGCGTAGAGTAAGTCATCGGATACCATTTCCAGCAGGCCAAGCCCGATCATGGGATTGGCCACGCGGGGGGATGTCATGAGGTCTTTGGGCATGGGCCCAAATGCAAGGTCTGCGAAGCGGACGGTTGGTTTGCGCAGCGAGTAAGAGGTTCCGTCGTCATACGAACCAGCAATCTCTTCCCACTCTATAATTGCTCGGCCTTCCGCTGGAACGCCATCAACCCCGCGGTCTTGTAATTGATCCCCATATCCTGGGACACCCTTTGGTCCGCCGTGTTGGTCTTCACCAGGCACACTGATGCGCACCAACATGGAGTCCATTGGTGCGCCGACCTCGGGTGGAGGCAGACCTCTACCATTGTTGATATGGCAGTCTGAGCAGGCTTCTCGGTTGAAAACGGGCCCAAGCCCATCTGTCGTGGTTTGCGGCCCGGGTGCTGGAACCCATACTGTGTTGAACAGTTGGTTGCCAAAGGTGAATCCGCCTTTGACCTTTGAGGGTGCGTTAGCCGAAATGAAGGTGAAGGCCTCTGCTGTTGCGAGTGGGCGGGTCGTGTCGCCACCAAGTTCAGACGTTACAGGTATGGCGAGCAGTCGATCCCGGACATCTGTGTCGAGCGCATAAGCTTGGCTAACGGCGAATGTTGTCGCGATAATTGCGAGGCTTGCCCGCTTCATGGCATAGCTCCTGGAACGGCGTCTGAGTCAGCCCGTTCTTGATCCCATACTTTGGTGTCGAACGGACGGGCTAGGTCAGCAATATGATTGACCCGATACGCGGTTAATTGAAGGCGTTCGAAACGCCGTTTTTCAGCGCCAGGTGATAGCGTGAACACGCTAAACTCGTCACCCGTTGCCATTTCCACGACGACGCTGGCGTGGCCTACACCACGCTCTGGGCCAGGTGCTTTGACGGCGAGGGCCGTGAGTTCGCCGGGCCGGGCTCGGCCGCCGCGATGCCAGACGTGCAGATGGACAATCACTTCGCCATCTGTCGCCCCATCCGCGGCACTTGTCATGTAATCAACATTGAAACTGTAGAGGCCTGGACATAAAGGTTTGTAAAGTGCACCGGTCCACTCACCAGGGTTTGCGTTGACGTTGGTGATCTGACGCCCGGTAAACCATGCACGCTGATGCGGCGTTGTATGCACCAGGTCGCGGGTTTCGACTGATAATGCACGAGGGGAATCTTCGCAGTGCATCGCGATGTTTTCTGCCGAGACCTGTCCGTTATCATCAATCAGACTGAAGAACTCAAAATCCGGTTCTTCCTGGGCGACAGCTAGCGTCTGATGTGCATCCACGGCTGTTGCGGCGAGTAGTGAGAGGCCGAAGGCCGTGGCTGCTCTCATGACGGTCTCCTTAGATTTTCCATGCGCTGATGCTCTGGGCAATTTTAGATCATGACTAATACCATTGGTGTCGTCGTATCCTAATGCACTGGCCATTAATACCAAGGCTCAGTCGCGATCTTTCTAGATAAGACATAGAGTTTTTTCCAACGTGCGAATTAGCGTCTTAGGCACAGGTGTCGAAATTTCGGGATGCCCCGAGAGAATATTCACACCTGATAATTATGGAAACTGTCATGTCTGATATTTTTACTGGTCTCAAAATTGGCACGAAGGTTGCTCTTGGTTTTGGACTAATTTTAACACTTCTCATTATCGTGAGTTCTGTGGGTTACTTTGGCCTGTCGGGGGCAAATGGGAACTTCAAACAGTACCGTGGTTATGCGCTGCAAACGAACCAAATGGGTCGTGTGCAGGCAAACTTGCTGAGCGCTCGTCTCGCCGCTAAAGACTTTATTCTCAACAACACTGACAAGTCGGCGGAGCAAGTTTCTACGCGGGTTGCTGCGACAATCAAGTTAGTCGATGAAGCCGCCGAAATGTTTGATCGTCCCGAAGCCATCAAGCAGATGAAAGAGGCTCATGGGGCTATGGAGATTTACCAGAGCAGCTTCGAAAAGGTCACGGAATTTGCAACACAGCGCAACGAACTTGTTGATCAATTGAATGCGCTTGGCCCAATAGCTGAACGTGCCCTGACGGGTATCATGACCAGTGCCTACGATGACGGCGATCCCAAAGCGAGTTTCCTCGCTGGTACAGCGCTGCGTCATCTGTTGCTGGCTCGTCTGTATGCGAACCGCTTTCTCGTAGACAACGCCGAAGCAAGTGCCCAGCGCACGATGAGCGAAATCGACGGATTGAACAGTGTTTCATCAGAAATGATCGCCGAGTTGCAAAACCCGAACCGCTTGAAACTGGCGAATACAGTAAATGACACAGCACGTTCCTATACTGCGGCATTCACGGACGTCAAAGAAGTGATCTTTGCGCGCAATGTAGTCATTACTAAAACATTGGACGTCGTCGGACCTCAGGTCGCCGATCATATGGAGAGCATGAAACTAGACAACAAAGCACTTCAAGATGAGCTCGGTCCAAGGGCAACAGAAGCGATGGAAACGGCGGTCTCGAATACCCTGCTCATTTCCGTTATCTCAACGCTGATTGGTGTCGTTCTCACATTCTTCATCGGTCGCGCAATCTCTGGTCCTATCGTTGGAATGACTGGCGCCATGGGTTCGTTGGCAAAAGGTGACCTTAAAGCCGAAATCCCTGCTTCTGGTCGCGCCGACGAAATCGGTGAGATGTCTGCTGCCGTTCAAGTGTTCAAGGACAACGCGATTGCTGTTCAACGCATGCAGAAGGAGCAAGAAGAAACTGTGATCCGTACTGCACAAGAGAAACGCAAGCAGATGGGTGACCTGGCCGATTCCTTTGAAGGAACCGCTGGAGCGATCATTGAGTCGGTCGCTGCTGCTGCAACTCAACTTCAATCGACAGCATCATCGATGACGAACACAGCTCGATTGACCGATACGCAGGTCGGAAATGTCTCTGACGCCGCGGAAAAGGCATCTCAGAACGTGCAGACAGTGGCTGCTGCGACTGAAGAGCTGACAAGTTCTGTTCAGGAGATATCCCGCCAGATGACAGAGGTGACCAGCAATGTGTCGTCTGCGGTCAAAGAGGCTGGCACTTCCCGCGAGCACATTAGAAGCCTGCAGGAGACGTCTGAGAAGATCGGAAGCGTCATCGATATCATTACTGATATTGCTGAGCAGACCAATCTTCTGGCTCTGAACGCGACCATTGAGGCAGCCAGAGCTGGTGAAGCTGGTAAGGGCTTTGCCGTAGTCGCCAGTGAGGCCAAAAACCTCGCCGGACAAACGGCAAAGGCGACGGAAGAAGTGTCGGCGCATATTAACGCTATTCAAAGTGCCACCAATGCCTCTGCATCTGCGATCGAAGTTGTGGGTGAAGCTATTTCGTCAATTGAAGGTGCGACCAATACAGTGACTGCAACGGTTGAACAGCAGGCTTCAGCGACACAGCAGATTGCTGAAAATACAACTCAGGCTGCGACTGGTGCGCAAGATGTGACCCGCGGTATTCAGGGTGTCGCAGAGGGTGCGAGCGAAACAGGCCAGGCGTCTGGTGACGTTCTCAATGCTTCCGGAGAATTGTCGGAGCAGGCTGAGACGCTACGTGCTCGCGTCAATGACTTCATGCAAGAGGTGCGTACGGCAGCCTAACGGCGTCGTGGCGATTGTCTCAACTCGTGAGATCAAACTAGATCGAACGGTTTTAGCACAGCCCTTAGCTTTTTAAGGCGTGCGAAACCGTTCGATCTAGACTTTTACAACATTCAAACACAGGAAGCGAATTGAGCAGTTCGCTATCGATAACTCATATGCCGCAGGTGATTGGGTGCGCTTTGGTGCTGGTGGTCAAACACGTGCCAGCAGCATCAAAGGCCATGAGTTGCGTGCAGGATATGCGATTACTAACAACGCAAACGTGCTGACGCGGCTCTATCTTGTTGATGCTATTACCACGAAAGAGAAAGGCAACAGGTTCCGCGTAGACCTAAATATCAAGTTTTAGGGTCTGGAGTTGGGTTTGGACTAGCTAACTCAGTCTCCGTACTGAGCTAGCTGTCAAACCCAAGCGCTCTGAGCGACGACAAATATAGATCTCACAGCTCTATAGTCCCTTTCCGGCGGTAGACCCTGAACCGGTCGGGGGAGCGAGAATGTCGTCTCGACGTTGGGTCGTCCACTCGTAGTCGGGGTTCTCGGGTGGGATGTCCTGGCGATAGCTTTCCCAAGTACCGACACGGTGGTTCTGGATTGGCCAACCGTCAGGAAGGGTTAGATACTCCGGCGCATGCTTCTCAATGTAGTTCAGGAGCTTCGGCCTGACAGATTGCGTGCCGGGCAGTCCTTTCTGACTGAACATACGGCCGATCAAGACGCCGTCCTGATACTTGCTTCCGCCCATTTTCATAAAAGGCCACCAGTTGCACTGACGCGAGAACTCGGCCCTGAAGCGGGCTGCCGGAATACTGCGGTCTTCAACTTCGTTACGATCGACATAGAACAGGAAGTGTTAGGACGGCGTGATGGTCTTGCCGGTCGAGGACTTTGGCCACCCTTCTGGCGTGACTGGATTGGTATATTCGTGGGTGTAATCCCAGCTCAGTAACAGGTCTTCACCGTACTGCTCGAAGGGCAGGAGGAACGGGTACTCACCGTTCTCGTCTGGGAACACTGTGCCTTAGTTCATCAAGGTCGGGCTGTCGCCTGCGCCGCCCATGGCAAACTTAGGAATCTGGGTGCCGAGGCGGCCGCCGAGCAGATCGTTGTAGAAGTCGTAGACTTCGACAGTTTCTTCTGTGAATGGATTGTACCAGTGCTTGAGCGGTTCTCCCGTCTCGAGATCTGTGAAGTAGCCTGTTTCGCGGGATTTGATGTTGAGGAAGCCGTCAGGGTCCCACTTACATTGAAGACAGCCAGTCCCTTCATAACCGAACAGAGGGATCATGCGTTTGTTGCCGATCCGCGCATACAACAGGCCGTAGAAAGAGCCGATCACCGGCTCATCATATCCAGCCCAAATTTTCCCAAAGGCCCACAGGTTGTCTTTAGGGTCACTCCAGTCGAGACCTCCTGACCGATTGTTGACTGCAGCCGCAGCTGGACTGGGCGACAAGGTCGACCCTAGTCCTCCTGCGAGGCCGCCAAGGGCGCTCACCCCCAGGCCTTTCAGCATTGAACGGCGATTGGTCATCAGGTCATTGACGAAATTCGACTGCATAAGAAAAGTCCTATTTTTAAAGTGTGCCCAACCCTAGACCGGTATTCGCAGGTGCGAGAACCACGGTCGCAACCCGTGTCCACAGACCGGCGGCTCGATGCCAGGAAATGGCACAAGTCTGGGACTCCCAATTTTTAGAGCACAAAAATGCTCGGAACGAGCCCATGCACCGTTGGTTCGAAGGGTCGAGCCCATACACGTATGATCGGTGGAACGACCCCATGCACGACTAAAATCGCTGGGTCAGATTATGACCGGCCCTTGCCTTCACGAGATATTCCGGGAACCATGGCGTCGGATTATTGGCGCTGGGGAGGCCAAGGCATGGCAGAGAATACGGACACATCCTGGGGCGGTCGCGCTAAATGGTTGCACTGGCTGATCGCTTTCATGATTCTGCTTGAGGTGCCCGTTGGCTTTATTATGTCGGCCACCTATGGCGCGTCGTTCAAAGATGAGACGATGTTGGGGCTGCACAACCTGATGGCCCAAGTACACATCACCAATGGCATCCTCATTCTCGCCTTGGTGAGTTATCGCCTGTCGTGGCGTTATCGGAATCCAGCACCCGGCTTGCCGGCATCGTTGGAGGCATATCAAAAGTGGATCGCGCGGCTGACGCACGGGTTTCTGTACACGTTGTTGTTGGTGATGCCCTTGTCGGGTTGGGCGGCTAACTCTGTGTTGGGGGATTCGCCCCAATTCGGTGATACGGAGTTATGGTTCTTTGCGTGGGATATTATTCCCCCGATTTTGCCCCAACTGCCGCTAGACCATCAATTTGGCTACGTCTTCTTTGCCAACATTCATCGGTACGCACTGTACGCGGGTGGCGTAATTTTGGGCCTGCATATTCTAGCAGCGCTGTG
>Ga0055584_100006863_pt1 | contig 11165 bp, 10 predicted proteins | sample OSDHelmetaG_FD_58716 | JGI IMG/M metagenome (GOLD analysis project Ga0055584, IMG submission 58716) | Pelagic marine sediment microbial communities from the LTER site Helgoland, North Sea, for post-phytoplankton bloom and carbon turnover... | ecosystem: Environmental > Aquatic > Marine >...
ATCACCGGCGGGGGTAAGAATATCGGTCGGTGCATCGCGCTCAATCTGGCGGCGTCGGGCGCGAATATCGTGCTGAACGGGGCCTCGGACCAGTCCGCTTGCGAGGCGACCGCCAAGGACGTACGGGATGCCGGTGTCGAGGCCATGGTGCTGATCGGCGACGTGGGTGATTCCGATACCGTCTCCGGCATGGCCAAGCTGGCGCTGGACAAGTTCGGGACCATCGACATCCTGGTCAATAACGCCGCGATCCGACCGTCCAAGCCGTTCCTCGAGATGAGCGACGAGGATTGGCACCGGGTGTTGGACGTGGACCTGAATTCCGCGTTCTACACGGCGCGGGCTTTCGCCGGCGGCATGGTCGACAAGAAGTGGGGCCGGATCGTCAACATCACCGGCATGAACGCGATCCATGGTTACAAGGGACGCGCGCCGGTCTCCGCCGCTAAGCATGGGCTTTGGGGGCTAACCAAGGCGCTGGGCAAGGAGTTTGGGGCCGATGGGGTGACCACCAACGCGATCTCTCCCGGACCGATCGATACCGCCGGCCCGCCGGAACAACGCGCGCATTTGCTCGAAACGGCGAAACGTGTTCCGTCCGGGCGCCTCGGCATGCCCGAGGAGATCGCGGCGCTGGCCGGTTTTCTGTGTTCCGAGGGCGGGGCCTTTGTGAACGGCCAGATGATCAACTGCAACGGCGGCGCCGAGACCTGAGCCAAGGCGGCTTGTCGGTGCGAGTGAGCGAGAGCCGGAGAGTTCACAATGCGACATGACATCGTCATCATCGGCGGCGGCATCATCGGGTCGTCCATCGCCTATCATCTGGCGAATGCCGGCGCCGGCGATGTCGCGGTGATAGAGCGCGATCCGACCTATGAAATCGCCGCGACCCCGCGTGGGTCGGGCGGCATTCGCCAGCTCTTCAGCCTGCCGGAAAATGTCGCTATGACGCGCCACGGCCTGCCGTTTTACGAGAGCTTCGACCAGATCATGGCCGTGGACGGCGAGTCCCCGGCGATCTCTTTTCGCCGCCAGGGCTATCTCTTCGTCTCCGACGGCGGCGATGCCGCGACCATGGAAGCGAACTTCCGCAACCAGGAGACTCTCGGCGTGGCGGCGGAGCTCCTGGACGGCCCCGCCTTGGAACGTCTCTTCCCCTCGATCAGAGCCGATGATGTGGATATCGCGGTCTATTCACCCAATGACGCTTGGATCGATGCCTATGCGGCCCTGCAAGGCTTTCGGCGCAAGGCCCGAAGTCTGGGAGTGACCTATCTCCAGGACGAGGTCGCGACGGCGGAGATCACGGATGGCAAGGTCGGCGCTATATTGTGCGCGTCGGGGGAGCGGATCGAGGCGGATCTCTTCGTACTCGCCACCGGGGCGTGGTCGGGCGAGGTCGGTCATCTTTTCGGCGTGGATTTGCCGGTCGAGCCGATGAGCCGGGAGAGCTATTTCTTCCGCTGCGAGGCGGATTTGGAACCGCTGCCCTTCATCAAATCCGAAACCGACCTCGCCTTCAGGCCCGAGGGGACCGGCTATACCGGCGGCGTGCCGGACTGGAGTGTCCCCGCCGGCTGGAACTGGGAACTCGATCCGAACCGTTTCGAGGAGGTTGTGTGGCCGGCACTGGCGCACCGGGTCCCGGCGATGGAAACCCTGCGCATGGAACGCGGCTGGCGTGGCCACTACGCCCGCAATAGCTTGGACAAAAGCGCGATCATCGGGCGATGGGAGGGGGAGCCGGCCAATCTCTTCATCGCGACCGGCTTTTCCGGTCACGGCATCATGCATGCGCCGGCGACTGGGCTTGCCATGGCCGAGCTGATCCTCGGCGGTCGGTTCGAGACCATGGATCTCGCGCGTTTCGGCACGGGGCGGATCTTGCGGCGCGAGCCCTATGCCGAGATGGGGATCGTTTAAGACCCGGTATTCGACTAGCCGACGTCCAGCGACGCCACTTCCGCCAGGGTCACTGGTTTCGCCGGTGGCCGGATACGAAAAGCACCAACCTGATCCGGTGACGCGCCAGATTGGGCGGCCATCACTTCGGTCACGCTATTGGCGCACATCCGGCCTTGGCACGGCCCCATGCCGCATCTGAGGAAGGACTTGGCCTGGTTGGGGCCGGAGCAGCCATGCGCCATGGCCTCGCGAAGCTGGCCGGCGGTGACTTCCTCGCAGCGACACAGCACCACGTCATCGGCCGCCACGCCGATCCATGACGGCGCCGGGTAGTAGCGGTCGAGAAAGCCTCGGATGGCACTGTCGATGAAACGGCGCAGGCGTTGCTCCTCGACCACCAGATCGCGGGCGCTGTCTTCCATCAGGCCAAGCCGCCGCGCGATGGCGAGGCCGGTGATCGTCCCGCTCCGCTCCGCCGCCAGACCGCCGGCGATGCCGCCGCCGTCGCCGGTGACGTAGACCCCGGGTTCCGTGGTCTCGCCCCATTGATCGGTGACGGGGTGAAAACAGCGTTGGACGTCGTTCCAGCGATGCTCGGCGTCGACGAGACGGCTTAGCTGAGTATTGGGGATCACCCCCTCATGCAGGGCGACGACGTCGGCGTCCAGGGTGATGTCACGCCCCGCCGAGGTGAAGGACAGGTTGGAAAGCTTGCCCTCGCCATGCGCCGCCAAATGGCTGGCGCCCGAATAGATCGGCACGCCGGAATTCATGACGGTCTTGCGCAGTTGCAATCCCTTCATCAAGGTCTCGCCACTGATGAAGGCGAAGGGCAGATGAAAGAATGCGCGGGCAAGAGCACCGGGGGGTGTCGTGTCGACGATCGCCTCGATCGGCACATGAGCCGCGATCAACTGAGCGGCCAATTGCAGCATCAAGGGGCCGGACCCGGCGAGCACCAGTTTGCCCGAGGGATAAACGCCCGAGGTCTTGAGGGCCGACTGTACCGCGCCGACACTCATCACGCCGGGCAGGGTCCAGCCGGGGATCGGAACCGGTCGTTCCAGCGCGCCGGTGGCGATGACCACGTGGCTGGCGGAAATCGTCTCGGCGACACCGCCGCGGCTCATCACCACGTCGCGGCGCTTGCCTTTGCCGAACGCGCCAATGTGCCAGACCGTGGCGCCGGGCCGATAGTCGGTGCGCACCGCGCGAAACGCTTCGGTAACCTTGGTGCCATGGGCATAGGCCGAGCCCATGAAGCTCATATCGGCGGGGCGGTTCCGTTGCACGGCTTCGACCGCTCGATAGATCTGACCGCCGGGCGCGGGTTGCTCATCCAGCACGGCGACCGAGGCGCCGGCGCGCGCGGCGGCGGCGGCGGCGGCCATGCCGGCCGGACCCGCGCCGATGACGACGACATCCATCTCGGTGCTCATTGTGTGTCTCCCGCGACCGCTTCGCCGATATTTTGGGCCGCCAGATGCCGGCGCACGTCCATGCCCTCGCGGATCGGGATCAGGCAGGCCTGCTGATGGCCGGCGCCGTCGATCTCCACCAGGCACTCGAAGCAAACCCCCATCATGCAATAGGGGCTACGCGGGCTGCCCGAGGCGGGCGCGTCCTTGAGGCTGGTGATCCCAGCGGCGAGCAGCGCGGCGGCGACGGTGTCGCCCTCGGCCCCCTCGATCTCCTGGCCCTCGAAGCGGAAGGAGACCGGCTTGCGCGAGGGGTCAGTCAGTCTTTGGAACATCGAACCTCCGGGGTGAGAAAGCGGCGTAGTGGTCGTTGAAGCCCGGCTGCAACAGCCTCGGCGCGAGCGAGACCGCGTGGGCGGCGGCAAGGGTTACCCCGCTGTGGCAGCTTATGGAATAGGCGCCGGGATGCTCATCGGATTCCTGATAGACCGGAAACCCGTCCGGCGACATGATCCTGAGCGCGCTCCAACTTCGGATCATCCGCAGACCTTTCAGGGCGGGGATCTTGCGGACCGCGTTGCTGGCGACTTTTCGGATCATCGCCGGGTTGAAGCCGGTATCGAAGCCGACCGATTCCTTGGTCGCGCCCAGCATCACCGTGCCCTCGTCGGTCTGGCGGACCTGGCCGAGCACGTGGTTGAACAGCGGGCGGGTACGCTCGGTCACGATGATATGGCCGCGCTCCGGGCCGACCGGAATATCCAGGCCGACATCGGCGCCCAGCGCCGCGCTACCGTTTCCGGCGGCGAGGATCACCTTGCCGGCGACGAAATCACCGCGTTGGGTGACGACCCGGAAACCGCCGTTTTGACCCTGACCAAGGGGGATGATCCGCTCGACCCGATGGTCGGCGCGATAGTCAGCCTTGGCATTGGCGGCAATCCGGTGCAGCGCGCGTAGCGTGAGCAGCGGGTTGACGATGCCGTCATGCGGGCAATACGCGGCGCCGATGACCTCCGGGCCGACATTCGGCTCCATGGCGCGCACCTCGTCGCCGCTGATCATGCGCCGGTCGTTGTCGCCGACCCCGCCCTGGTTGTGCATGCGCTTGATCGAGGTCTCGAAGGCCTCGTATTCCTCGGGCTCCAGACACAGTTCCAGGCCGCCGGGGCGGTGATGGCCGACATTGATGCCGGTCGCCTCGCCCAGCGATCGCGCGAAATCGACCCAGAGATCCGAGGACTCGCGGCTCCACTGGGCGTATTCCGGCATGCCGTCGCCCTTGGACTGAACCCAGACCAGACCGAAATTGCCGCGGCTGGCGCGGTACGCCAGATCGCCCTCGTCGAGGATCGTAACGGTTGCGCCGGCCTTGAGAAGCCCGTGACTCAATGCCGAGCCGACGAGACCGCCGCCGATGATGATGAAGTCGGTTGCCATGGCGTCTTCCGAGGTTAAAACGCGTCCAAGGCGGATTGCACCGCCGCGTCGAAGCATACTAGCCGGCGCTCCCCCAGATCAATGACCGGGCGCTTCAGCAGGGTCGGATTCTCAACCAGCAGGTCCGCCGGCGCGCTGTCCAACCGGGCCTTCTCGTCGTCGGAAAGCTTGCGCCAGGTGGTGCCGCGTCGGTTGACCAGCACCTCCAACCCAAGCTCCGCCGTCCAGGCCTCGACGGTCTCGCGGGTCAGCCCATCCTTGCGAAAATCATGGAAAGCGTGCGCGATCCCCTTGCCGTCCAGCCATTTGCGGGCCTTGCGACAGGTATCGCAGTTCGGGATGCCGTATAGCGTGATCATCGGGGCGGGGTCCTTGGGCAGCGTTGCGGTCTCCCCCGTTATTGGCGCGGTCGGCGCGCTAGATCAAGTGGGGGGACAAGACCAGCGCGTTGACCCACGCCGCCGCGGGGACTTAAATCCCATAGATAACCGCGCCACAACGAGGATCATCCCATGGCCATCGCCGAGGACATGACCGCCGATTTCGAGGCCGTCGACGCCGAGCTCACCTATATCGTCGATGATGGCCAGCCCTCGATCCGTTATGTCGATTGGCCCGAGGAGGCGCATAACGAACACATCGCGAGTTATGAGCCGCGCCGCACCCGGATCATGAACGGGCGCGTCACCGGCGGCCCGTTCACGCTCCCCGGCCACGGCTTCAAGCTGGTCGACCACGACACGGCGATGACCGATTTCTATGACGCGGACGAAATCCGCCGGGTCTACTACCCGGAGACCGCCGACCTGATCCAGGCCGAAAGCGGGGCCGCGCGGGTGCATGTCTTCGATCACACCGTGCGCACCCCGATGAAGGACAAACAGGCCGAGGGCTGGCGCCGCGGCCCCGTGCGCTATGTCCATAACGACTATACCGAGACCTCGGCGCCACAACGGGTGCGGGATTACTTTCCGGACGAGGCGGACGCGCTGCTGGCCCGCCGCTTCGCGATCATCCAGACTTGGCGCTCCATCGCGCCCCGTGTCGAGTCCGAGCCCCTGGCCCTCTGCGACGGCAAAACCATCCCCGAGACCGGTTTCATCCGCAACCAACGCCGCTATCGCGACCGCACGGCGGAGACCTATCACATCAGCCACAACCCGGCGCACCGCTGGTACTACTTCCCCCTGATGACGCGGGAGGAGGCGCTGGTGTTCAAGGTCTTCGACACGGATGCGAGCGCCGGCGTCCGCTTCACGGCGCATACGGCGTTCGACGATCCGCTGACGCCGACGGATGCCGCGCCGCGTGAAAGCATCGAGATGCGGGCGTTGGTGTTTTGGTGAGGGGGTGACAACCCAACAACCGTCATCCCGCGCTTGACGCGGGACCGACGCCCGAGGCTGATCACCGTGACGGGTAGCGGAGCACTATAGCGGTTGCTGGCAAGGCTCCCGTGCTCCACCAACCGTCACTCGCCACCGTCTCAGGCGTCGGCCCCGCATCAAGTGCGGGGTGACGGAGTTTGGTTTTACCGCCCCAACCCCTGCGTCTCCCACCACTCCGCGATCTCCAGCCGGGTCGCGAACCAGGCCCCGCCCATGTTTTGCGCGTATTCCAGAAACGCCGCCAAGCCAGCCGACCGGGCCGCCTGGCCGATGATCCTGGGGTGCAGGCCGATGCTCATCATGCGGGGATGGGTGGCGCCTTCCTCCCAATAGACGTCGAAGGCGCTTTTCAGGAGCTTGAAGAAATCGTCCGGGCTGCCGTAGCCCGGGGCCATGACAAAGCGGGCGTCGTTATAGGTGAAGGTATAGGGCACGATCAGGTGGCGCTTGCCGAGCACCTGGACATGATAGGGCAGGTCGTCGTTATAGGCGTCGGCGTCATAGGTGAAGCCGCCTTCCTCGACCAGCAGCTCGCGGGTGTTCACCGACGGGCCGTAGCGGCAGTACCAGCCCTTGGGGCGCCGGCCCGTGGTCTCCTCGAAGCTTTTGATGGCGGCTAGCATATGGGCCTTTTCCTCCTCGCGGGAGAGCAGCCACATCTCCTCCCAGCGCCAGCCGTGGCTGCACACCTCGTGCTCGCTGTCGCGCAGCCATTGGGCAACCTCGGGATTGCGCTCCAGCGCCACGGCGGCGGCGAAGAAGGTGACCGGCACCTTGGCTTTGTCGAACAATCGTTGCAGCCGCCAGATCCCGGCCCGGGTGCCGTATTCATAGACCGATTCCATCGCCAGATCCCGGTAGGCCGGGTCCATGACATAGGGGATCTCGCCCAGCGCGCCCTCGTTGCGCCCATCGGCGGCGAGATGCACTTCCGAGCCTTCCTCGTAGTTGATCACCAGATTGATCGCCACCCGCGCCTCGTTCGGCCAGACCACCTTGGGCACCTCGCGGCCATACCCGATATAGTCGCGCTCGGGACCGGGAACCGGATTGTTGGGGATACGCATGGCGGTGTCCTCCTTTTGGTGATTTGGGGGATGATAGCGTTTACGGAGCTTCAGTGCATTGCCCCCGACCGGTTCCAGCCCCCTTGCATCCTCCCCCCACCCTCGCTATAACCCGCTGCCCCCTCGACGGGGCGACATCGCGACCTGGCTGAAGGGCATGCCAGGCCGGTGAATCAGGCGCCAGCGGAGAGTGTTCCGCCGGGCCGCTAAATTCAGACACGGAGACCGAAATGCCCAAGATGAAGTCGAAGAGCGGCGCGAAGAAGCGATTCCGCGTCACCGGGACGGGTAAGATCGTCCGAAACTTTGCCAACAAGCGCCATATGCTTCGTCGGCGTCCCCAAGACATGAAGCGCAGCACGCGCGGCACGACCATCCTGTCCCAGGCGGACAGCAAGATCGTCCGCAAGTTCTTGCCGTATTTGTAAGGGAGGCGCGACATGGCACGGGTTAAAAGAGGCACGACGGCGCATGCCCGTCACAAGAAGGTTACGGATAAGGCCAAGGGTTATTACGGCCGGCGCAAGAACGTCTTCCGGGTCGCCGTACAGGCGGTCGAGAAGGCGGCGCAATACGCCTATCGTGATCGCCGGGTTAAGAAGCGCACCTTCCGGGCGCTCTGGATTCAGCGGATCAACGCCGGCGCGCGCGCGCATGGCATGACCTATTCGCAGTTCATGAACGGTCTGAAGAAGGCCGGGATCGAGCTTGACCGCAAGGTGCTCTCGGATCTCGCGATCAGCGAGCCGGCGTCGTTTACGGGCTTGGTTGAACAGGCCCAGGCGGCGCTCGCCCAAGCGGAATAGCCTTTTTGTCGGACCTTGGGTCCGGCGGCAAGGTTGCAAGGGAAAGTGAACAAGGGGCCTGTCCTGGGACGGGCCCCTTTTGCGTTCGGCCCCGATGATGACGAGGGCCGTGGAAACGCGGAACACTGGTGGATGACATGCAAGACGCGGAAAGCTTGAAGTTTGAGTTGATTGGCGCGATCGAAAACGCGTCAACGCTCGACGCCCTGGAGGAGCTGCGGGTCTCGGCACTGGGCCGCAAGGGCCGGATCACCGAGATGATGAAGGGCCTCGGCGCGCTTGACCCGGACCAGCGCCGCGAGGCCGGCCAAGCGCTCAACCGGCTGAAGGACGAGGTCGCCGCCGCCATCGACGCGCGCAAGAGCGCCATGGCCGACGCGGCGATGGACGCCCGTCTCCTGGAGGAGCGGATCGACGTCTCGCTGCCGCCGCGTCCCGAGGGCAAGGGCTCGATCCATCCGATCACCCAGACCATCGACGAGTTGACCGCGATTTTCTGCGAGATGGGCTTCACCGTCGCCGAGGGCCCGCATATTGAGAGCGATTTCTACAATTTCACCGCCCTCAACATCCCGCCGGAACATCCGGCGCGCCAGGAGCAGGACACTTTCTATCTACCGCCCGACGAGAGCGGCACGCCCCGGGTTCTGAGAACCCACACCTCGCCGGTGCAGATCCGCACCATGCAAAAGCAAACCCCGCCGATCCGCATCATCGTGCCGGGCCGCACCTTCCGCTCGGATCATGACGCGACCCACTCGCCGATGTTCCATCAGGTCGAGGGGCTGGTGATCGACAAGACCAGCCATATGGGCCACCTGAAGGGCTGCCTGATCGATTTCTGCCGCGCCTTCTTTGGCGTCGACGATCTGCCCGTTCGTTTTCGTCCCAGCTATTTCCCCTTCACCGAACCCTCGGCGGAGGTCGATATCGGCTGCACCCGCGCCGGCGGAGAGTTCCGCATCGGCAAGGGCGACGACTGGCTGGAAATTCTCGGCTCCGGCATGGTGCATCCGAAGGTGCTGGAAAACTGCGGGATCGACCCGAACGAGTACCAGGGCTTCGCCTTCGGCATGGGGATCGAGCGGATCGCGATGTTGAAATACGGCATTCCCGATCTCAGGCCTTTTTATGACTCCGACATTCGCTGGATGCGCCATTACGGTTTCGTGCCGCTGGACGTGCCGACCATCGCCGGGGGGATCAACCGATGAAGTTCACGCTTTCCTGGCTGAAGGATCACCTGGAGACCGAAGCGTCCCTGGAAGAGATCTGCGATCGCCTTCCGATGCTCGGCCTCGAGGTCGAGGCGCTGGAGAACCGGGCCAAGGATCTGGCCGCCTTCACGGTCGGTTATGTGATCGAGGCCAAGCAGCACCCGAATGCCGATCGGCTCAGGGTCTGCATCGTCGATACCGGCGAAGAGCATATCCAGGTGGTCTGCGGCGCTCCGAACGCGCGCACCGGCATGAAGGGCGTTTTCGCCCCCGCCGGCACGCATATCCCGGGCACCGGGGTGGACCTTAAAAAGGGCGTTATCCGGGGCGAGGAATCCAACGGCATGCTGTGCTCGGAGCGCGAGATGGGGCTCTCGGACGAGCATGACGGCATCATCGATTTGCCCGAGGACACCCCGATCGGCGCCAGCTTCGCCGAGGTCGCGGGGCTGGATGATCCGATGATCGACATCGCCATCACGCCGGACCGCGCCGATTGCCTCGGCGTGCGCGGCGTGGCGCGGGACCTGGCCGCCGCCGGGCTCGGCACGCTGAAGCCGCTGGATACCTCACCGGTTAAAGGGAGCTTCAAAAGCCCGATCAACTGGGCGGTCGACCTGCCGGAGCAGGATGCGCCGCTGGCCCCCTTCGTGGTCGGCCGCTATTTCAAGGGCGTCAAGAACGGGCCGAGCCCGCAATGGCTGCGTGACCGGCTGACCGCCATCGGCCTGCGCCCGATTTCGGCGCTGGTCGATATCACCAACTACGTCATGATGGATCTGGGCCGGCCCCTGCATGCCTATGACGCGGACAAGGTGGACGGCGATATCTTCATTCGGCTGGCGAAATCCGGCGAGAAATACCTCGCCCTGGACGGCAAGGAATACAGCTTTGACGAAGAGATGATCGTCATCGGCGACGACAGCGGCGTCGATGACCTCGCCGGCATCATGGGTGGCGAGCGCTCGGGTTGTGGGGACGAGACCGTCAACATGTTCCTGGAGGCGGCGATCTTTGATCCGATCCGCACCGCCGCGACGGGCCGCAAGCTCAACGTGATCTCCGACGCCCGCTATCGCTTTGAGCGCGGCCTCGATCCGACCTCGCCCTCCTGGGGCTCCGAGGTGGCGGCGCGGATGGTGCTGGAGATCTGTGGTGGTGAGGCGAGCGAGCTGGTGGTCCATGGGGCCGAGCCCGACTGGAAGCGCACCTATACGCTTCGGCACAGCCGGATCCTCGGCTTGACCGGTGTTGCCGTGCCCGAGGCCGACGCGATCCGCATTCTGAAGGATCTCGGCTTTGAGGTCAGCGGTTCCGGTGAGGCCATCGATTGCGTGGTCCCGTCCTGGCGCGCCGATGTGATCGGCGAGGCCGATCTGGTGGAGGAAGTCGTCAGGATTTGGGGCTTTGATCACATCCCGAACACCTCGATGGCCACCGACCACGTGGTGCCGGCCCCCGCCCTGACCCCGGCCCAGACGCGGGAGCGGTTGGCCAAGCGGGTCCTGGCGGCGCGCGAGATGACCGAGGCCGTGACCTTCTCTTTTGTCTCTTCCTCGCAGGCCGAGCTGTTCGGCGGCGGGGCCGAGGAGCTACGCTTGGTCAATCCGATCAGCGCCGATCTCGATGTCATGCGACCGTCGATCCTGCCGACACTTCTGGCGGCGGCGGGCCGGAACGCCAATATGGGCAGCGCCGATCTCGCCCTGTTCGAGGTCGGCCCGCAATATGCCGACGCAACGCCCGAGGGTCAGCAGACGGTGGCCGCGGGCATCCGTACCGGTCAGAGCGCCGCGCGCGACTGGACCAAGGCGGCGCGGCCCGTGGACGCCTTTGACGCCAAGGCTGACGCGATAGCGGTGTTGGAGCTACTCGGCGCGCCGGTACAGAACATGCAGGTCTCCACCGACGCGCCCGGCTGGTA
>Ga0055584_100006864_pt1 | contig 11165 bp, 6 predicted proteins | sample OSDHelmetaG_FD_58716 | JGI IMG/M metagenome (GOLD analysis project Ga0055584, IMG submission 58716) | Pelagic marine sediment microbial communities from the LTER site Helgoland, North Sea, for post-phytoplankton bloom and carbon turnover... | ecosystem: Environmental > Aquatic > Marine >...
ACAGGATCAACCCGAGTTTCATGTCCTGTCCGCCGTGTGGAAGCCTCTCGGTGTGAGCGAGTACACACCACCTCTGCGCGACATCCGTTTCGTGATGGACCACATCGCCGATCTCGACGGGATCGTCTCGACCGAGCTGTTCGAACACGCCGACGCCGCGACGATCCACGAGGTGCTCGCCGAGGTCGGCCGGTTCATGGCCGAAGTCGTGGCACCGACCAACCGGGACGGCGACACGACCGGTGCGACCTGGCAGCCAGACGGCTCCGTGACGTTGCCCGACAGCTTCCGACCGGCGTACGAGAAGTGGGTCGAATCAGGTTTCGGCGCGATGCCGTTCGACCCCGACTACGGCGGCGCGGGGTTCCCGTGGATCTCCGCGATCGCGGTCCAGGAGATGCTCACCTCGGCGAACATGGCGTTCTCGCTCTGCCCGCTCCTGACGCAGGGAGCGATCGACGCGATCCACGCCCACGGCTCCGACGAGCAGCGCGCCACCTACCTCCCCAAGATGCTGACCGGCGAGTGGACCGGCACCATGAACCTGACCGAGCCACAGGCCGGCTCCGACGTCGGTGCCGTCGCCACCAAGGCCGAACCGCTCGGCGACGACTCCTGGGCGATCACCGGGCAGAAGATCTTCATCACCTGGGGCGAGCACGACGTCGCCGACAACATCGTGCACCTCGTGTTGGCGCGCACGCCCGGTTCACCGCCCGGCACGAAGGGCATCTCGATGTTCCTGGTTCCGAAGTTCCTGGTCGGTGCGGACGGATCGTTGGGCGAACGCAACGCGGCGAGCTGTGTCTCGATCGAGCACAAGCTCGGTATCCACGGTTCGCCGACGTGCGTGATGGCCTTCGACGGGGCGGTCGGTTGGCTCGTCGGCGGCGAGCACGACGGCATGCGCAACATGTTCACGATGATGAACAACGCCCGGTTGTCGGTCGGTCTCGAGGGTCTGTGCATCAGCGAGCGCGCCTACCAGCAGGCACTCACCTACTCGCAGGAGCGGCTCCAGGGTCGGGCGATCGGGGCGCCGGCCGGTACCTCGAGCCCGATCATCGACCACCCCGACGTCCGGCGCATGCTCATGACCCAGCGCGCCTGGATCGACGCGATGCGAGCACTGATCTACACCAACGCGGGAGCGCTCGACCGCGCCGGCGCTGCCCGCGCCGCCGGGGAAGCCGACATGTCGCGGAGTTGGCAGGAGCTCGCCGACCTCCTCATCCCGCTCAGCAAGGGCTTGTGCACCGACGTCGGGATCGAGATGACCTCACTGGCACTCCAGATCCACGGCGGCATGGGGTACGTCGAGGAGACCGGCGCCGCACAGCACTTCCGGGACGCTCGGATCGCGCCGATCTACGAGGGCACCAACGGCATCCAGGCCGCCGACCTGGTCGGGCGCAAGCTCGGCATGCGATCGGGTGGGGTCGTCACCGACCTGCTCGACGTGTTCGAGGAGCGTGCGCAGGCGTTGGACGCGGACGACGGCATGGGCACGTTCGGTGAGCGGCTCCGGGCCGCCGTCGGCGATGCCCGCGCCGCCACCGACCATCTGGTCGCGACCGCATCACAGGACCCGCGCTCGCTGCTCGGCGCATCGAGCCCGTACCTCCGGCTGCTCGGCACGACCGTCTGCGCCGGCCTGCTCGCCAAGGGTGCGCTCGCGGCGGACCCGGGTGACGATTTCGGAACCGCGAAGCGCACGTCGGCGCGGTTCTTCGGCGAACAGATCCTGCCGACGGTGGCGGGATTGCTGCCGGCGATCACGGCCGACGCCGATGTGCTCTACGCACTCGACGCCGACCAGCTCACCTGACCGTCGGGCACCGTCGGCGGCCGTTCACCGGGAGCGGTGACGGCCCGCTCGATCGAACGGGTCGGCACGGTCGGCACGGTCCGCACGGGTCGGCATGGTCGGCCGCGCCGTCGCGGCACCATCCACCGACGCGACCGCCGCCGAGCGCTTCGACCGATCCGCCGTCCAGGTCGTCACACCCGACCCGCCATCCTCGACACACATCGGTGCAGAAATCTTGAGTGACGGCGTATCAACTTCGACGAAGGGCCGTAGACTGGACGCATGGCGCTCGACCCCAAGACCTGGACCGTCAAGACCCAAGAAGCGTTCGCTGCGGCGATCGACCTGGCCAAGTCCAGGTCGAACCCCGAATTGACCCCCGATCACCTCCTGGCAGCGATCGCCGCCCAGGACGGCACCATCGTCGCCCCGGTCCTGGCGAAGCTGGGCCAGTCCCCGAACATGGTCCGCGACCGGGCCACCGAGGCGATCGAGAAGCTGCCACGGGCACACGGCGGCGACGAGCCCCGGATGAGCCGCGAGCTCACCAACCTCGCCGACAGCGCGGGCCAGTACCGCAAGGACCTCAAGGACGACTACCTGTCCGTCGAGCATCTCCTCCTCGCCATGAACGACCGACTCGGCGTCGGCAGCGAGGAGCTGCTGAACGTGCTGCGCGAGATCCGCGGCAGCCATCGCGTCACCGATCAGAATCCCGAGGAGAAGTTCGCCGCGCTCGAGAAGTACGGCCAGGACCTCACCGCACGCGCCGCCGAGGGCAAGATCGACCCCGTCATCGGTCGCGACGACGAGATCCGACGCGTCATCCAGGTCCTGTCCCGGCGCACGAAGAACAACCCGGTCCTGATCGGCGAACCCGGCGTCGGCAAGACCGCGATCGTCGAGGGGCTCGCCCGCCGGATCTCCGACGGTGACGTACCCGAGGGCCTCAAGCACAAGCGGCTGATCGCACTCGACATCGGTTCGATGCTCGCCGGGGCGAAGTACCGAGGCGAATTCGAGGAGCGGTTGAAAGCCGTCCTCAAGGAGATCACCGACGCCGAGGGCGAGGTGATCACGTTCGTCGACGAGCTGCACACGATCGTCGGCGCCGGCGGCGCCGAGGGTGCGATGGACGCCGGCAACATGATCAAGCCGATGCTGGCGCGCGGCGAGCTGCGCATGATCGGCGCCACCACGCTCGACGAGTACCGCAAGTACGTGGAGAAGGACCCCGCCCTGGAGCGGCGATTCCAGCAGGTGTACGTCGGCGAACCCTCGGTCGAGGACACGATCGGCATCCTGCGCGGCCTCAAGGAACGGTACGAGGTCCATCACGGTGTCCGCATCCAGGACTCCGCGCTCGTGAGCGCGGCAGTCCTCTCCAACCGCTACCTCACCAACCGGTTCCTGCCCGACAAGGCGATCGACCTCGTCGACGAGTCGGCTTCGAAGCTGCGCATCGAGATCGACTCGATGCCCACGGAGATCGATGTCGTGCAGCGTCGCATCCTCCAGCTGGAGATCGAACAGGTCGCGCTCGAGAAAGAGAGCGACGACGTCTCCAAGGAGCGCCTCGACTCGCTCCACGACGAGTTGGCGGAACTCAACGTCCAGCTCGGCGAGATGAAGGAGCACTGGGAGGGCGAGCGTCAGGCGATCGATGCGATCCGCAATCTGAAAGAGGAGCTCGAAGGGCTTCGCACCCAGTTGGAGCGCGAAGCCGACCTGAACGTCGCCGCCGAGATCCGCTACGGCCGGATCCCCGAACTCGAGCGCCGGATCGACGAAGCGACCACGCATCTCGACGATCTGCAGGCCAGCGATGCGATGCTCAAAGAAGAGGTCGACGCGGAGGACATCGCCGAGGTCGTCTCGAAGTGGACCGGGGTCCCGGTCAGCCGGCTGATCGAGTCGGAGATGGCCAAGCTGATCCACCTCGAGGACTCGCTGCACCAGCGCGTGATCGGTCAGGACGACGCCGTCGAGGCGGTCGCCAACGCGGTGCGTCGCAGCCGGGCCGGTCTGTCCGACCCCGATCGCCCGATCGGCTCGTTCATGTTCCTCGGACCGACGGGTGTCGGCAAGACCGAACTCGCCCGGGCCCTCGCCGAGTTCCTGTTCGACGACGAACGGGCGATGGTCCGGATCGACATGAGCGAGTACATGGAGAAACACGCGGTCAGCCGTCTCATCGGCGCGCCTCCCGGCTACGTCGGCTACGACGAGGGTGGACAGCTCACCGAGGCGGTCCGTCGACGCCCCTACTCGGTGGTCCTCCTCGACGAGATCGAGAAGGCACACCCCGACGTGTTCAACACGCTGCTGCAGGTCCTCGACGACGGTCGCCTCACCGACGGTCAGGGTCGGACGGTCGACCTCACGAACACGGTGTTGATCATGACGTCGAACCTGCCGGGTGATCCCGCCGACTACTTCAAGCCGGAGTTCATCAACCGCATCGACGACATCATCCGATTCGGCTCACTCGACGAAGCCGACGTCCGGCAGATCGCCGACATCCAGATCGACCGGCTCCGCGACCGACTCGCCGACCAACGGATCGGCCTCGAGGTCACCGACGACGCCATGCGCGTGCTCGCCCACCTCGGTTTCGATCCGGTCTACGGCGCACGACCGCTCAAGCGGGTCATCCAGCGCGAGATCGGCGACCGGGCGGCGCTCTTGATCCTCGACGGCGAGGTCTCGGACGGCGGCGTGCTGACCGTCGACGCGGTCGGCGACGACGACAACCGGCACCTCGAGGTCCTCGCCGGGAGTCGAGTCGATAGCCCCGCCGCCACCGTGGGCTGAGCCGTCGGGAGCAGACCGGGCGACTCGGCACCGGTTTTGCCAAGACTTGACTACGCCTTGGCCGGTGACACACACGACCGACGGCAGGATGATGATGTTTCCTTCCGCTCGCCGCTTCCAGGGATCCCGCCTCCTGGAGGCGGCGATTGGTTTTTCTGGAGGCGGCGGCTGGTTTTTTCGACCCGTTCGCCGATCAGCCGAGCGGTGGTCGATCCGGTTCCTTGACCCGGCGTCGGAGCCCGGTGCCCGCGACATCGTCGTGTGGGTGCCGCGTCCCGACCTCGCCTCGGACGAGTTCGAGCCGGAGTCGCAGCGGCTTGTTGCCGACCACCGACAGCGTGCCACCGTCCACCTGCGCGAGGCGGCGCGCCAATGCCAGCCCGCGCCCGTGCTTCGCCGACGGGTCGACCGGGCCGTCGAACACCGATGCCAACCGCGACCTGGACATGCCAGGACCCTGGTCGATCACCACGACGGACGGCCCATCGATCATCAGCGTGACGGCGCCGGCGCCATGCTTGAGCGCATTGTGGATCAAGATGTCGAGCACCTGGCCCGTCAGTCCCTTCGTCCCGAACACCGGGGGCGCCGGGTTCGAGGTGATGACCGAGATGTGGCGTCGCACGGCCTGGAACCGCGGCTGCCACTCGTCGGCGTGATCGTTGACGATCGTGGGCAGATCGAACACGGTGCGCTCGTTCGTGGTCCGGTTCCGTGCGGCCGCGAGGAGGTCGTCGATCGTCGCGTTCAGCTGATCGGTCTGCCGGAGCCCCTCGGCGGCATCCGAGGCGACGTCGGCGTCGGCGCTGAGACTGAGCAGTTCGAGCCGCATGGCGATCCCCGCGATACCCGTTCGGAGTTGGTGGGTGGCGTCGGCCGTGAAGTGCCGCTCGTTCGCGAGCATCGTCTCGACGCGCATCGCGCTCAGGTCGAGGGACGAGCCGATGTGATCGATCTCGGGGATGTGGGTCCGCACGAACGGGCGCCGGCTGAAGTCGCCGTCGCCGATCAACCCCGCCCGCGAGGCGAGCCGCTCGAGCGGTCGCGCCAATTGACGCGCCTGGACCGCCGCCAGTCCCGCGGCGGCGATGATCGCGCCCAGCGCCAGCATCAAGAGGATGTTGAGACGACGTCGAAAATTCTGATCGAGCGGATCGGCATCAGCGACGATCCGGAATTGTGTGCCGTCACTGGCCGTCGCCCGTGACACCCGGGTCGATTCGACGCTCGGGTCCACGTTCTGGATGGATCGAGCGCCATCGGCCTGCAGGACCTGCAGCCCGTCGGTCGGGTCCAGCAACGTGCGCAACCCGTCGAGGTCCGGTTCCTGCCCGCTCGCGAGGTCTTGTTCGTAGGCCGAGACGATCGCATTCACACGGAGCCCGAGTCGGGCGTCCAGCTGCTGCTCGGCGGCGTCGTAGACGATGAGGCCGACGGGCAGCGCCAGCGCACCGAGCACCACGAGCACGATCGCGATCGTGGAGATGACGAGCCGACGACGCATGGTCGGGCCGAGTCAGCCCTCGAACCGGAACCCCACGCCCCGAACGGTCACGATGAGCGTGGGCGGATCGGAATCGTCGCCGATCTTGCGACGGAGGGTGGAGATGTGAGTGTCGAGCGTGCGGGTCGAACCCCAGTAGTTCTCGTCCCAGACCGTCGACATGATCTGCTCGCGGGTGAAGGTGGCGTCGGGCTTGCTCATCAGGAGTGCCAACAGATCGAACTCTTTCGAGGTGAGCTCGAGTTCCTCGCCGTCGAGGTAGGCGCGACGAGACTCGGTGTTCACCCGCAGCGGACCGCCGATGATCTCGCGGGGCATCTGGTTGGCGGCTTCCGCGATGCGCAGACGGGCCTTGATGCGGGCGACGAGTTCGGCGAGCCGGAACGGCTTGGGCACGTAGTCGTCGGCTCCGGCGCCGAGCCCGACGATGACATCCATCTCCTCGGCCCTCGCGGTCAACATGATGATCGGCAGCTCGGGACGTTCCTCACGGACCTTGCGGCAGACGTCGAGGCCGTCGATGTCGGGCAGCGTCAGGTCCAGCAGCATCAGATCGGGACGTCGGACGGTGACCTGCTCGAGCCCTTCGAGCCCACTGGACGCATGGACGGCCTCGAACCCTTCGGTCCCGAGCACGCGGAGCAGAGGCTCACTGATCCGCTCGTCATCTTCTACCAGCAAGATTGTGGTCACGAATGTCAGCGTACGCCACCGTGGGCGCGAGTTCACGCGTTCTGCGTGTCAAGGCGCCATCGAGAACGGTGAACCCGGGCTCAACGCCGTCGCCGGATGGCGGCTGCGTGGGCAGGGAAACCTTCATGGTCGGCCAGGGCGATCACCGAATCACCCATCCGGGCCAGCGCCGCACGGTCGGCGCGCGCGACCGCGGTTCGCTTCAGGAACGTGGCCGCCGTGACCCCCGAACTGACGTGCGCGAACCCACTCGTCGGCAACGACGCCGGACAGCCGATCACGAAGTTCGCGGCGCTGAACGGAGTGTGCTGACCGACCAGGATCTCGCCCGCGTTGACGAGCCCGTCGACGACACGTTCGACCGAATCGTCGGCGACGGCGACCTGCAGGTGCTCGGGCGCGTACCGATTGGCGACAGCGACGGCGCTGTCGAGGTCGTCGACGACCACGGCGCCGCCGTTCGGCCCCAGCGCGGCCGCGGCCGCCTCGGCGCGAGACGCCGGCAGCTCGGCGAGCTGCGTGACCAGCTCGGCCTCGACCGCGTCCACGAGCGGGCTGCTCGGGGTCAAGAGCACGACCGAGCTGTCGGTACCGTGCTCGGCCTCGATCAGCAGATCGGCGGCGAGTCGGGTCGGGTCGGCCGACCCGTCCGCGATCACCACGCTCTCGGTCGGTCCGAGCAGCATGACCGTGGACACGCCGTGACGCTGCATCTCGACCTGGGCGATCGTGACGGCCGGCGAGCCCGGACCCATCACCTTGGCGACCCGCGGGATCCGCTCGGTACCGAACCCGAGCGCGGCGATCCCGGCGGGCCCGTTGACGCGGAACACGTCGCGGACACCGAGCTTCCGGCACACGACCAATACGGCCGGATCGACCTCGCCGGCGCCTCCCGGAACCGGGGGGACGACGACCGCGAGTGACGGCACACCCGCCGACACGGCGGGGACCGCGAGCTGATACGTCACGCTCGGATAACTCGCCTTGCCGGACGGGGTGAACAGCCCGGCCGACGTGATCGGCGAGATCTTCTCACCGACCGTGAGCCCGGGTTCGGATTCGAACGACCAGTCGCCGAACCGCGCGATCTGCTGTTCGTTGAACGCGCGCAGGTGGGCGATCGCATCGTCGATGGCGACGTCGACGTCACCGGACACCGTGGCCGAGTCGAGTTCGTCGGCCGAGACGCGCAGGCCGTCCGGTTCGATCCCGATGCCGTCGAACCGGCCGAGCGCGTCGCAGACTGCGGCGTCGCCACGATCGCGCACGTCCTCGATCAGCTCGCCGATCGAGGCCCGCAACGCCGGGTCGAAGATCTCATCGAGGCCGCGTGCGACCAGCTCGGCCCGCCGCCGCTCGTCCATGTCGGCCCATCGCTGAATCCGCAGCACACTCACGGACGGCCACGGTATCGGCGACCCGGTCGTCGTTCGCCCGTCCGATCCGGGACCGCGCCGGAGACAATTCGTTCAGAACGGCGACGGGACGCACCGGCCGGGCAACGGTCGGACTAGCGTCATGCCACGTTCCAGTCCACCCGACTCCGGGGAGCGTGCCCATGCCCGTGACCGTCGTCGTCGGCGCCCAGTGGGGCGACGAAGGCAAGGCCAAGATCATCGACCTCCTGTCGAAGGAGCACACCTACGTGGTGCGCTACCAGGGCGGCCACAACGCCGGCCACACGGTCGTGGTCGACGACGAGAAGTACGCCCTCCAGCTGATCCCGAGTGGAGTGCTCTACGACCACGTGATCCCCGTGATCGCGAACGGGGTCGTCGTCGACCTGCCGACGCTGTTCAACGAAGTCGACACCCTCGAGAGCCGGGGCATCTCGTGCGCCGACCTCAAGGTGTCGACGCTGGCCCACCTCATCTTCCCCTGGCACCAGGCCCACGACGCCATCGCGGAGGCGATGCGCGGCGACGACAAGATCGGCACCACCCTCAAGGGGATCGGCCCGGCGTACGCCGACAAGGCACGCCGCGTCGGCGTGCGCGCCGGCGAGGTCGTCGACCCCGACCGGTTCGAGGCCACGGTCCGCGCCCGCGCGATCGCCGAGAACGTGCTGATCGAACACGCGGGAGGTGAGCCGCTCGATGTCGACGAGATCGTCAGGAGGTTCGTGGCGTACGGGGAGCGCTTGCGACCGTACGTCGCCGACACCGTCACACTGCTGCACGACGCCCTCGGTCGCGGCGCCCAGATCCTGCTCGAAGGCGCACAGGCGACGTTCCTCGATCTCGACCACGGCACCTATCCGTACGTCACGTCGTCGAACCCCACCGCGGGTGGGGCGTGCGCCGGCACCGGGCTCGGGCCACGCGACATCAGCCGGATCGTGGGGATCACCAAGGCCTACACGACACGGGTCGGTGCCGGTCCGTTCCCGACCGAACTGCTCGATGCCGACGGCGACACCCTCATCGACGTCGGCCGCGAGTTCGGCACCGTCACCGGCCGGCGCCGCCGCGCCGGATGGCTCGACTGCGTGATGCTCCGCCAAGCCGTCCGACTCAACAGTCTCACCGAGATCGCGCTGACGAAGCTCGACATCCTCGACAGCTTCGAGACCGTGAAGGTCTGCACCGGATACCGCTCGGGCGGTCGGATGATCGAGTCGTACCCGGACCGATCCGACACCCTCGCCGCCGTCGAGCCGGTCTACGAGACGCTGCCGGGCTGGAAGACCGATCTCACCTCGGCGCGCGAATCCGACGAACTCCCGCAGGAGGCGAAGGCATTCCTCGCGCTGGTCGAGGAGCAGGTCGGGGTCCCGGTCAACGTCGTCGGCGTCGGCGCCGAACGCGATGACTACCTCCTGTGGACGGCCCGATGACATTCACGGCATTCCCCCGCCGCGGCGAACCGCCTGCTCGCCCGCGCCGGCACGCGTCGCATCACGCGACGGGTTCGACCGTCCGAGTCGACGCCGTGGACGACGGATCGGAGCCCGCGTGATCCCCCGGTACTCGACGCCGGAGATGACCGTGGTGTGGTCGGACACGTCCAAGTGGGCGCGCTATCTCGAGGTCGAGCTCCTCGCCGCCGAGGCACATGCCGCGGTCGGCGTGGTGCCCCGCGACCACGCAGCCGCATGCCGCGCGAACGCCCCCACGGCCGACGACGCCTTCGTCGCCGCGATCCTCGAACGCGAGCAGGTCACCGATCACGACGTCGCCGCATTCGTCGATGTCGTCCAGGGGGCGATCGCTGCCGGCGGCGCGGTCGATGCCGGCAAGTGGATCCACTACGGCCTCACATCGTCCGACGTCGGTGACACCGTGCTCTGCTGGCAGATGACCGACGCCGTCGACGTCCTGATCGACGAGTCGGGCAGGCTGCTCGGCACGCTCGTGGAGCTGGCTCACGAACACCGTCACACCGTGATGATCGGTCGAACGCACGGCGTGCACGCCGAGCCGACCACCTTCGGGGCCAAGGTGGCCCTCTGGGCGCTCCAGGTCGAGCGCGACCACCGGCGTCTGCGGGCCGCACGCGACACGGTGGCCGTGATGAAGCTCTCGGGTGCGGTCGGCACGTACTCGAACATCCCGCCGGAGGTCGAACGGTTCGTCGGGGAGGCGCTCGGCCTGCGGCCGGTGCCGGCCACCCAGGTGATCGCCCGCGACCGCCACAGCGAGTTCCTGTACGCATGCGCGTCGATCGGAGCGACGTGCGAGCTGATGGCCGTCGAGCTGCGACACCTCCAGCGGACCGAGGTGCGCGAAGTCCAGGAGGGGTTCAAGCCCGGTCAGAAGGGGTCGTCGGCGATGCCGCACAAGCGGAACCCGATCTCGGCCGAGACGATCTCCGGCCTCTCGCGGGTGTTGCGCTCGAACCTCCTCGCCGGACTCCAGGACGTGGCGCTGTGGCACGAGCGCGACATCTCGCACTCCTCGGTGGAGCGGGTCGTCCTCCCCGACTCGTCGCAGCTCGCGCACTACGTGATGCGACGCCTCGGACGGCTGCTCGCCGGGCTCGTCGTGTTCCCCGAGCGCATGCGCGCGAACCTCGACGCCAGTTACGGCCTCGTGTTCAGCCAGCCGGTCCTGCTGGCCCTGGTCGCGTCGGGGCGGTCCCGCGACGACGCCTACCGCATCGTGCAACGCAACGCGATGCGGGCGTGGGACGAGGGCACCGACTTCCGGACCCTGCTCGAAGCCGACGACGAGGTTCCGGACGACCTGCTCGACGACGCCTTCGACCTCCGCCGGTCGCTGAGCAACCTCGACGTCGTGTTCGCCGAACTCGACGCGACCGACGTCTGATCCGGGCAGGATCGGGGCCCGGTCGACCTCGACCGTGAGCACACCCGTTTCGTCGGCGCGGGCCACCGCCCCC
>Ga0055584_100006865_pt1 | contig 11163 bp, 5 predicted proteins | sample OSDHelmetaG_FD_58716 | JGI IMG/M metagenome (GOLD analysis project Ga0055584, IMG submission 58716) | Pelagic marine sediment microbial communities from the LTER site Helgoland, North Sea, for post-phytoplankton bloom and carbon turnover... | ecosystem: Environmental > Aquatic > Marine >...
CCCCACCCCGGAGAGAACTCGTCGCTGTTGACGATCGCCAGAAGGCGAGACGCCAACGCATCAGAGATGTCGTTGTTGATGTCCTTCATGCACTGCTCCACATCTCGACGTTGAGGGTTCCGCCAAGAACCGTAAGGTTGGTACTACCACCCCCGGAGACCCCGCCGGAAATCGTGGCCTGCTTGATCTCCACCGAAACGAGCCTGGTAGCGGCTGTGTAGGAGATGTACGCATAAGAGTTGCTCAGGCTGACCACGACGGGATCGGAGGCCGTGAAGTTCGCCCCCACCTCGTACAGGACCCGGAAGGACTTGTTCGATGTATTGGTCGTGGTATTGAACCCGGGTGAGCAGGAACGGTTCGAACCGCCAGTTTCAATCGAGATACAAACCACGTCTTCCCCTGCGGGAACCGTGAGGGTGACAGGGGTTGTTCCTGTCGTCCTTGAAGCTGTGGTCTTGGTGAGCGACGCACTGGAACTCGAGACTGTGGTCCATGAGATGTTCGACCCGTTGTGGGTCAGCACCTGTCCCGAGGTCCCGCCGGTAGCGAACTGGTTTGGTGTGGGTTTGGGTTGTGTCATTTATGCAATCCTGATGGCGAATCCGTGAATACCGCTGCCGCTAACGGGGAAGATCCCGCCAGCCGCCATGTTGGTGTTCCCCGTGTAGACACCGCCCTTGTTGAATCCGTAGTGTTCCCCGTCGCTGTTGCTGAAGTCTCTGTAACTAAAGAGACACACGATGTACCTGTTTGAGGCATCTCCGGGAAGGTGGTAACTGTCCACGGCGTCAGAATTGGCTTGACCATTACCCTGACCTTGTCCGGGGAATCGAATGGTGATTCCAAACAGAGTCCCCAGGGCGGGGAGGTTGACCGGGTTGTTGGATCCGGAGTAGGTGGTGAAGGAACCGTTGCTATTGGCCAATGGAAGCAAGCCATCCAACTGCCCAACGGTCGCGGCATCTGTCTGATTGACGCCCGTACCCAGGTTCGTGATCCGCTGGCTACCCATGCTGACGTTTCCGGTGGCTGCCGAGAAACTGCTCAGGGGTCGGGTGTTGACCGCCGTGTCGAAGTCGTTGATCTGGTCAGCCGTCAGGCTGGCCCAAGACACGACATCCCCCACACTCTTGAGGTAGTGGTTGGTACCGGCGGCGGTGTTGCCCCCGTTGATGTGCTCGGGAGCGACGATGTCATCCTGCAGGTTGGGGGCACCGACCGAGTCCGGGCCCAGTTCGCCGATGGCGGTTCCGGTCCCATATACGGCTTCAATGATCTCCCCTGTTTCCGGTGTCGTTACCAGGGTGACCACCAGATCTTCACCACTGTCTGCCACCGTGTAGGCATCGGTCGGTACGAGCTTGATCCCGTTCCGGTAGATGTTGTGGTCGTCAACGTCCTTTCCGGCTCGACCAGGAATGGTGTAGGTGTTGCCGGTTCCATCAGCGGTGAACGAGATACTGGTCTGACCCTGAACGAGGGCAGAGGTTCCCCCGCCAATGGCGGAGTACAGCTGGTTCACGTTGACCGCGTCGGTTCCGTCTGTGCCCTCGGCGAGGGACTTCAGCACCAGACCTTCACCATTCCAGTTCCCGTCGACACCCTTCTTGAGGGCGTCGTCGAGACCATCGGTGGCTTCCTGCACAAGGAAGAAGTTCTGGTCCGAGTCGAGGTCCAGCACCTGCTCGGTCAGGTTCGAACTGTCGGCGTAGTCGACGTATCGGTTGTCGATCTTGGTCGACCTCTGGATCTTCAGGTAGACCCCAGCACCAAGCCCGGTGCTGTAGCCGTTCACAAGGGTGAGTTCCTTGGTCACGGTGTTCAGGGTGTAGTCGACAGCATCCAGCAGGACACCACCAACGTACACCTTGAGGGCGTCGGCGATGGAGACGGTTGTCGCGTCAAGAAAATCAATCGAACCAAAGGCGAACGGGCCGGTGGTCCCCGAAGGGACCCCGGCGTCGCCGCCTCGGTAAGAGACGTAGCTATAGGGCATTTACTTGCTTTCGATTAGTTGGATTTGTTGGGGTGCATATCCATGCCGGAGAGACCGGCCCAGATCCACCACGCACCGCCTACCCCACTCATCCGCATGAGTTGAGACTTCTGGCTGTCAGTAACTGGCTCACCAGAGGCGACGTTCTTCAACGTGCCTGAAATATTGCGGAACATCTTCGTTGCATAAGAGGACGCAATACTGCTTCCAATCATGTTGGACGGGGTTGTTCCATCAATGTAGGAGTTCACCAAACCAGACACGGCCATGGTGCCTGCACCGAGGCTTGGAACACCACCGAGGGCCAGCTGTACCGCCGTGTGGGGAGACTCTTCGTACTCCTGAATGATGTCATCCAAACTATCCCCGTCGTATACCGCTCGTCGGATGGTCCGGTGTGCGACCTCTCCAACGTAGTACATGCCGAGGAAAGCGGCGTACTCCACTCCGGTACGGGAAGTGGCGTTGATGTTGCGTGCGTACCACGCTCGCGGAAATGAAGCGAAGAAGTTGAACAGGATGTTTGCAGTGTTGGCTGGACCCGTATACGTGGTGCTCGCCGTCGGAGACGGAGACGCTTCTTGGATCCTATTACCGATGAACTGCCCGACGCCCCGGTGAGCTGCCACCGATGCTTCGTCCCCATCCATTGCCCTCGACATGAGATAACGCATATCGAGATCGCCATGCTTCATGCTTTCTCGGAGGGCTATCAGGGCATCCTTGTTCAGGAGTCCTGCGGCGTTCATCTGGAAGGCGACCCTGTGGTCACCACCCATACCGGCCTCCTTGACCAACTGCTTCCAGATCTTGACCTGGTCATTGCCGGTGGCCGCCTTGAGTCGGGGGCCTGCCGCTTCCGCAAGTTCCGCCAGCTTCTGGATCTTATTCATGTTCCGATTAAGGAATCGGATATTGGAATGAGCGGTCACGGCAACAGCAATTTCCGTGGCCAGTTCCATGCCACCCATCTGCTGTGCAGTCGCTGCGACAGAGTCAATGAAACCAAGGGCGGTGTTACCCACTCTGCCGTAGTCGTGGCCGAAAGGTCGTATCGTTTCGCCCCTGGCAATCTTCAGGAAGTCAGACCAGTGCCCGACAAACTTCTCTGAAAAGCCTGTGCGGACGTGGCCCGTCGCTGCTGCCCCGTGAAGATGCATCATTCGGAACTGCTGCCTCATGTGATTGAGGACAATACCCAAGCCCTCCATGAGGTCACGTCGGTACTGGGAACTGGCAATGCTCCGCAGCATTACGCCCATGGAACGACCCAGTTCCATCGGGTTCATGCCACCGGCGTGAAGAACAGCGGCGGGAATTTCCATGGTGCCCACGGGAATACCCCATGCTGGGCTCAAGGCCGCACGGGTCGTTCGGGTTGCTGCCTGTGCAAGGAACGAAGTCCAAGGGATCGAGGAGCCATCGGTGTTGATCGTAGACGCTCGGTTGAACGTCCACAGATACTTTTCGATGATGAGCTGCCCGACCTCTTCGATCTCCCTCGCGGCGGCAAGGTTCTTGGAAGACTCGCTTGCGATTACCTGCTTGACGAGATGCTCGAATTCGACATCCTCGCCAAAGGCGTTCTTGATCACGCTTCGGAAGATGCCCATACCACCCGTGTTCTCTGCGTAGTTCGCAGCAAAGGTGGCGAGGTCGGCATCGAACAACTCTGCCAGTTCGTCGGCAATGATAATGTCAGTGTCGAATCCCTGGGCAGCGGTTCGATCCACCGCCTTGGACCTGTACGTGATGTGGGCACCACGCTCGGTCAGTTCGAGATTGTTCGCACCAAGAGAGTTCTTCAGTGCTTCTCGGGATTGGACCTCCAGAGCCTCGTCAAGATTCCGGAGGTAGACCTCTCGGCCCTTTTCGTTCAGCGAGTTGAAGTTCACTCCCTTTCCTGCCTCCACATCGGGAAGCCAGTACTCGGGATTCAAAGCATAGGAACCATCCTCCGTCTTCGTGGCAAGCTTCGAATGAATGGCTGCCTTCCAGTTGATCTCTGGATTCTTGCTGGGATCCCACTTTCGGCGAAGAACCTGAGTGAGTTTCTGGGTCCAGCCTTCGGTGTCTCGCACAAGTACTGACGTGTTCACACCACCCGGGATGTACTTGGTGCCCGGCTTGATCTTGATCAGGCCGGCCTTTTCCATGATGTCCCCGAACGAGTCGAGCATCTTGTTGAACTCGCCCAGGATTTCATCCAGAGCCTCGTCACCAAACTTGGTCCCGTCGAGCCGGTGCTTTCTCATGGCATGCATGAGCCCGGTCTGGTTCTTGATCTGCTGCTTGTGCTTGATGACCGCCCGAATAAACGGCTCGGCAAACGCAAGAGCCTGCCGCTTGGCCTCGGTGGCAGATGGAAGTGCCCGGGTGACGACGCTACTGAGGTCGTCGACCGTGACGGTACCGCCGCCATCAACCATGCGACCCAGCATGTTCAAGATCGCCAGCTTGTTGTAGAGGACCTTGGGCATACCAGTACCGCCAAGACCCATACGACGAGCCAGAGACCTGACCGATTTGCCGCCAGGGATGGCCATGAGGAACTTAGAAACCATGTAGGGATCTGAAGTCGTAACCCCGGCGTTGAGGTTGGCCTCCATACGTTCGATGGCGGTCAACGCAGCTTCGTCAGGAGTTACTGGGGTTCCGTCAGGCTTGCGGCCAGACGTGGGGCGAGTGAACAACTCGCGTCGAACCTTATCGCCGATCCGTGTTCGGTCGACAGCCTCAGCCCGGCCCCCAAAACCATTGTCAATCTCTGCAGCACGCTTGGCTGCAGTGGTCTCGATGGACTTGGCGTGGGCACGCTTGGCACGTGCGTCATCCATCAACCCCTTTGCCTCGAGCTCATCAGCCAACTTGTTCAGGCTTTCGGCACGGGTAGCCGCCTCGTCGACGGTGCGGTTCAGCTGTCGGAACTTTCCGACGAAGTTGGTGAACCTATCCCTTGCCGTGACAACCCCGGCCCCCGGGATGGGAGACAGGACCTCACTTGTCAGACGACCATCAGCCCGAGGAATGGGAGGGCCTTCGGCACCCGGTCGAGACATCAGGTGAGCAGCCCGCTCTTCGTCAATGTTCTTGACCCGTTGTGCGGATCCTCTGCTTCCTTCGGGTACCACGGCCATCCGCTTCTCGAGCGTGGCAATGCGGGCCTCTGCGGCCTCGAGAAAGCTTGCAGCCTTCTCCTTGCCGTTCTTTGAGAGAACTCCTTGCTTGAGCTGTTTGGCAAGTTGGTCTCGACGCTGACGCAGTTTGTCCAGCCCGGTCTTCGGCGAGATGACTGGCTCTGGAGTTGACGTGCTGAGAGCAGGGCCGCCCCTGGGCGGAGGGCTCTCGGTGCCTCTAGGCATGGGAAGATCATCACCACCTCGCTGCGGGGTGATTACATCCGGAAGATCCCCGTCGTCGATCATCTTTTGAATTGACCGACCATTAACCTTCGCGTCGTCGGGAAGTCGAAGGGCAACTGGGATCTCTTCGACCCCCTCCGCTTTAGCAATAGTCGCTCTGTGTCGGCCTTCGTGGCCTCTGACAACGACCTTTCCATCGACCTTGCTCGTGAGGAGGTGGGGCACGTTATCAATCTTCCCGCCCTCATCGAGAATTCCCCTGAGACGACCCAGCTTTCCTGCATCGCCTGGGGAGTCAAGGCTGTACCGGATGAAATCATCGGGGGTCATATAGACAACAACTGTGCGAGGGTCAGATACAGTTCCCTCAACACGCGGTCGTCCGTCCTTCTTCGACCGGAACAAATCCTTCCATGTCTTTGTTTTTCTGGGTGAGGATGGAGGGAAAGTAGGGGGTGCTTCGAGCTTGAGGTTGAAATCCTCGTCCTTCATACCCTTCATGCGGCCAAGCAGTTTCGCTCTGTTTGCCGCCTTCTGTGCGGTGGCAACAGCCTCTTCGAAGGGTTTGATTGCCTCTGGGACACGAGCCAGAGAACGTCGCAGGTCATCGATCTGATCCTGCCACATTGCGAGTTGTTTCGCCGTGGCCTTGGTTGCCCCAGCTGACGACTCCACCTTGTCGATGAGGTCGTCGAGAATCCTCTCTTGCTCGGACACCCAGTTGCGAACCTTACGAAGCTGCTCCATCGGAGCCTTCAGGGCCTTGGAGGCGGCTCTAAAGTTCTCGGCAAGCTCGGCAAACTCCTTGGTTGCCAACCACTCAGCCATCTTCGCCTCGGCTCGTTCGTAGGCTTTGGTCCACCGATCGATCCGGGCGAGGTTCTCCTTCTCGGTCTTGGCAGCGGCCTTGAGGTTTCTCCGTGCGGTGTCCTGGATCTTGGTGATCTCGCGACGAACCTCGGCGACGTTGGGGGCACGGTCCAAGAACCTGGCAACATCCTCTGGCGTCATCTCAGCAGCCTTGAGGACACGCTCGTCCAGAAGGACACCTGCCTCGTCTGCGTCATCGCCGAAGAAGGTTCGGATCCGCTCGCCAATGAACTTGCGGTTGAGGCTGTACGCACTACCTCCCGGGCCGACCGCGTCTTCTGCGGCCCACCGTCGTTCGCGATTAAGTTCGGCCAGACGGATACGCCACTTCTGCAGGTCGCTGGCATCGGCTGCACGCCGCCCGTTCGAGGCGATTGACAGCACGTTCTGGATCTCGGAAGCCGTCGGCTTCTCCGTAAGCAGCCAGTAGTACATGTCCTCTGCCGTGATGCCCAACTGCTTGAGCACTCGGCGGGAAGAGATGGCACCGGCAACCGGACCCAGACCTGCAGCAATCTCGGGATTCCTCGCTGGGTTGACGTGTTCTCGAATCGCGAGAACCATCAGATCTTCATGGTCCAGATTCGCAACCTGCTCGGGAGTCAGGGATGAACCCCGTGCACGAAGTCCATCCACGCCGAAGTGAGCCGCAAGGTCATCCGTAATGGGCTCGCGGGTTCCCTTTCCGGGAATGGTGCTGGCGAAGATCCCGCCCAGGGCGAGACCCAGCCCAGCCCCAATCGCTGCACCGCCCCAGTTCATTCCCTCTGGATCAAGGGTTTCATTGATGGTGTATGCGGCGGCATAGTCCTGCATTGCTTCGGTGCCAAGCTGGCCGAATACGGCACCCTCGGCAACGGACGCACCAATGACGGCTGTGCGAGATCCGGTCTTGGCAATAAGCCCAGCCGTGCCAATCGGGATCAGGACCGTAGGGTCCTGCCCGATGTAGTTGATGACACCCGACGCGACGTTGAGGGCGGTCTCGGTGATGCGTCCGAAGGAATCCTGTTCGTACTGGGACATCAACTGTTCGTTACGGGACTGGACTCCGGCCACCATACGCCTCTTGGTGAAGATATCCCGATTGACAGCACCCTCAGTAAACCACTCACGGTTGAAGCCGTGCTTGTTGAAGATGGACCGATGGGCCGCCCCCAAAGAGTCGTAGGCCTCTTGGGCGTTGAACTCTGGGTCTGCCTGCTGGTCTAGGTTCCAACTACGGAGGTGGTCCGGAAGCCGGTACTCCGACACGAACATGGCCGGAGTTCGCCCGAGCAGGCCTACCGCACTTGCACCCTCGGCATTAGGCATTCGAGAGTAGTCAGCACGGGTAACAAACGACTCGAAGAAGCCTTCTCGTTCAAGTTCCCAAGTAGGCTTCAGGTTCTCGTCAAGCCGGTCCGGAAGAGGGACAATCCTTCGATACGTTGGAGACGTCCCATTGAAAACGGACGAACGAAAATCGTCATTCGGATTGACGTCGAACATTGTCATTATGGTTATTCACTTTCTTGTTCGGGGTCGTCGTCCCCATCGACTCGAGTGATCATGTAATCCAAGACACCCGAAGCAGCGCCGAGAGCGCGGGCCACAATTCCTGGTTCCGTCTGTTCGCCGAAGTCCGAGGGGTCAACCCCGAGAAGCTCTTGGGCATCCTCGTTGGAGAGCGAGAATTGGAAGGGGTGTCCAGCAAACTGGAGGTTGAAGTAGAGGTTGTTATCCGCTTCACCTGCACTGATCGAACCCATCATCGAGTAGTTAGGGCTCAGTGTGTATCGCTCGCTGCTAATCGAGCGTGGAGCTTCGTCTCCATTCACCCGCATAAACTCTTGCACAAGCGGATCTATGACGGATCGTTGTTCATCGCTCACGAGGAACTTCACTGCGTTGACAATGTTTGGGGTGAGACGGCCTGTGGTGTTGTCATAGATACGCACGTTTCCAACGCTGTCTGAAATCGGTGTCAGGCGTTGTTCGGCAAGCCGTTGAATTGCGAAGTTAGAGGCCTTTTCGACGTCGCCGCCGTTGTCTGTGTAGGCCGCAAGGAAGGGAATCCTGAACCGGTCATCCCGGTAAAGACTCTGCTCTGCCGCTTCGGAAGCGTTGGAATCGATACCCATCGCAACACCGGCAGGGACCTCGCTTAGATCCAGACTTTCAAGGACGGTCTTTTTGAAGCCTTCGCTCTTCTCTGCAGCAGTTGCCCGGCGGTAGTCTTCCAGATGGTCTGCAGCCATCTGATCGAACTTGTCCGAAGTCACCAGACGCTTCCGAAACAAGACAGAAGCGGCGTACCGTGTTTCGGGGCTACCGATACTTCCCTGGGCCTGTGCGGAAAGACGAACAGCAAGGACCTGCTGCTTCGCGTCCTTGCTCTCCTCAAGTCGATTGAATAGCTCGGTAACCCCGGTGGGGACCGTGATCCCATCCCGGGCAAGCTTGAGGTATGGAGCAAGGCGAACGCCTAATTCTGCGGTCCCGGCTTTTCTTTCTTCGGTGTCAAAATCGAAGCCGCTGGTCGTACTGGCGAGATCAAAGGCCGTAGTACGATCCCGAGTATCGAAGACCCGTGTCCGCTGGGCAGCACTAAGCAAGGCGGGATCTATATCGAACTGGAACGCTAGGTTTTCGTTCTCAAGGACGACCGATCGTTGATTCCGGAGAACCATCAACTGTTTGACCATGGCATCTCTAACGATTGCCTGATCCGACTCCGGCACTTGGAACTCCTCTATCCGGGCATCAACAAATTCCGTAATGCCTTCAGAGGTCATGATCTGTCGCCCCATTTCACTGGAAGGGTCGAGAAGTTCCTCTTGGATGCCCAGCACTGCCTGTCGTCCAAAGTCTTGTCGGGCTTGGACGAGCATGTCGTCGACGATCTCGGCCTGATCGAGGATCAGCGTTCTCGTTACAGAGTTGGGAGCACCTTCGACTTCCAACTGCATCTCGTACTGGGATCGAATCCGGGTCAGTTCGGCAAGCCTGTCTTGGGGAGATAGGCCACTTACGTACCGTTCGATACCCTTGGAGGCTGCTGTGTTTGCTTCGCTGATTCTCGTGGCCAGGCTTGCAGTGCCCGGGTACGTTTCAATTACTCTGGCCAGGCCTGACACGCTCAGGGCCGGGGAGGACGCAAGGTCTTCGGCGACGCCGGACAAAGCGAGGACCCGGTTGTTCTCCTGCGTGCGTCGGGTTTCCAGGTCGTTCTCGTGGGAACGCTTCCTGGCGAGGTTGTCCGCCCAGTTGTCGATTTCTTGCTGGAACTCGGGTCTGTCCTTGTGTGCCTCGCGGATTTCAGCAACAGCGTCGGAATCCCTGATTGCCTCAAAGGTCATGAGAGGGCCCGGGACATCGTCTCCAATTACTTTCAAGGTGGCATTCAGCCGCATGGCTTCGGTTGTCCGCTCAAGCTGCTCGGCTGCAGCCTCTTCCCTTCTTGCTGCCAATTCTTGATCCGACTGGATGGAGGTCGAAAGCCGTGAAAGGTTTGCGTCCCGTGCCTGCACAAACGAATCCTCGTAGCCCTCGGGCACGACGATGGATTCGTAGTGTTCTTCGATCAGGCGGTACTTCTCTTCGTCGGGCAAAGTCTGTGCCATGATCGCAAGCACGCCAGTCTGGGTGCTGGAGATGAAGCCATTCTCCCTCTCCGTCGCCTCACGCTTCTGTTCGTTGCTGAGTCGGCGTTGTTCGGCTGCTTGGATCCGCTGTTCCGACTTCCGCCGGGATTCTTCTGCACGTTCAGCGGCTTGTTCCCGCTCGGCAGACCGTCGCTGTGAATAGGTAAAGGATTCAAAAGCACCAGCAGCACGCTGGGTACCTGCAAGGATCTGCTCGAGCTGTCTGAACTGGGTGACCTCTGGGTTGACCCGCACAAACTGAGGGTCGCGAGGCTGTGGGGTTCTAAAGGACGTCGGGGAGATGATCCCCCGGGTTACTCGACTCATGCATTAACTCCCACAGGTCCCCAACCCCCACCGCCACCGCCACCGCCGGGCGTTGCCTGTGCGTTCTGGAAACCGTTGTAAAGACTCAGTCCGGTTTGAATACCGGCAAGACCGCCTTGAACGCCAGCCATGCCGACGTTCCCTCTCTGGGAGAGGGCGTTGAACTGCCGTACCCCGAACATGGTGTTCGCGTTGAACAGATCGAAAGCGATGTTTTCGACACCCCGGCTGGCTGCCCCTGCAAGGGACGTGGTGCGGGCTGTCTCAAGCTGTGAACCGACGGTGCCTTGTTCGGCAGAGGTCGCGAGACTTGACCCGACCATGGCGTCGAAGTTGCGGGCCACCTCGGCCCGGCTTCTGGAGGCCCCGGCCTGAGCCAGTGCCTTGTTTGTTTCAGCCTCTCGTCGAGCGGCTTCTTCGATTGCATCGTTCTGCTGTTCTGCGATCGTGACAGACGCGGCTGTACTGGCCAGCGTTGTCGCGATCAAAGCGGCAGTAAGGCCACCGTCTGGCATGTCATCGCTCCGTGATTGTTTGTTTGTTGGGCACGAACCCAGCGAGGATCTCCGCACCCGTGATGTTCAGGGGTGAGGGACTGTTGCTCACTAGGTCGATCTCGACCCCGGCAGAAGATGCCATGATCGGAAAGTGTGCCGACTCGGTAGGAGACAGCACGTTCTTGTTCAGCAGAAGGTCGACGGACCCAATGCGTTTGGCGGTGAAGTCCATGTCTCGACTGGGTCTTCCCAGTGGTTTGACCTTCACCTGATAGAAGGCGGTGTCTCGGTGACGCACCGTCATACGCTTGAGCTGGAGGGAACCGTTGTAGACGGCACCCTTCTCGTCTCGGATGAACTGCTGGCTGAGACGTACCTTGAACTCGAACCCTCGGCCCACGATGCAGGCCTGGGAGGACCAGTCGCCATCGGCAACCGGCTTGCCGCCGACCACCGTGGCGTTGACACGTTCTCCAGCTCGA
>Ga0055584_100006866_pt1 | contig 11162 bp, 9 predicted proteins | sample OSDHelmetaG_FD_58716 | JGI IMG/M metagenome (GOLD analysis project Ga0055584, IMG submission 58716) | Pelagic marine sediment microbial communities from the LTER site Helgoland, North Sea, for post-phytoplankton bloom and carbon turnover... | ecosystem: Environmental > Aquatic > Marine >...
CTCTATTTAGTGACGACCCTGTTTGGGTGCCGCCGCTCAAGATGATGGTGCGCGATCAACTCAATCCAAAAAAGAATCCGTGGTTTTCCCATGGGGAGGCTCAACTGTTTTTGGCTGAGCGCAATGGCGCTGTCCTTGGTCGCATTTCAGCGCAAGTGGATCGCAGTCATCTCGAGCAGCACAACGATGCCACTGGCTTCTTTGGCTTTTTTGATAGCGTCGACGAGCAGTCTGTCGCTGATGCGTTATTTGCGGCCGCTGGCGCATGGCTCAAAGAGCGGGGCATCTCTCGTGTGCGTGGGCCGTTCAGTCTGAACATCAACGAAGAGTCCGGCCTTTTGGTCGATGGCTTCGAGAGCGCCCCCCGCGTGGCCATGACACACGCGTTGCCCTACTACCAAACTTTGGTGGAGGGGGCCGGGTTCGAAAAGGTGAGAGACCTCTTTGCGTTCTTAACGCCCATGGATACAGCGCTGCCCTACAAACATATGAAGTTGCTGCAGCGGTCCATCGACCGTAACCCGGGGCTGAGCTTTCGCCATCTTGATCCGAAAAGTTATGATGCGGATATTCGCATTCTCGTTGATCTGTTCAACGCAGCCTGGGCGGAGAATTGGGGTTTCATTCCCCTGACCGAAGCCGATGCAAAGCATATGGCGAGTGAATTTAAACTCATCCTGATTCCAGAACTGGTCTGGTTTGCTTTCTATGAAGGCGAGCCTGCGGCTATGGCTGTGGCGCTCCCAGATCTCAATGAAATGATCGCAGACCTTGGCGGCAGCCTGTGGCCCAAAGGGTGGATGAAGTTGATCTGGCGTGTGTTGACCCGTCGCAGCTGGTCTTCGGGCACGCGGGTGCCTCTTATGGGCGTCGCGCCCCGCTTTAAGAACAAGCCTCTCGGTTCGGTCCTGGCGTTGATGGTGATGGGCGCAATCCGAACAGAATCTCTAAAGCTCAACCTCCCCATTTGTGAAATGAGTTGGGTCCTCGAAGACAACACGCAAACGCGCCACTCCCTCGAGACCATCGGAGCACGCGTGTACAAGACGTATCGTGTTTACGAGAAGAGTCTCTAACGCAAATCCTGCGTATAGGTTTTCTTCAGCAGATCGAACCCAGCTTTTTGGTAGAGCCGTGCCGCTACGATGTTAAAGGCGTAGCTGTCTAGTATCAGGCTGTTGGCGCGATTGGCGAGAGCCCACTGCTTGGCACGGGCGATCAGCATCCGGCCGATTCCGCGCCGACGCATAGTTTCTGTCACCACGACCAATTCGACACGCGCGACCGTGTTGGCCTCATGGGCTCGGCCTTCATCCCGGATAATCAGGCTCGTTTGGATAAGGCCGACCACAACCGGTCCGGCCTCCGTCTCTAGCACTGCAACATCGAGCATGCGAGTGGGATCCCGCAAAGTAGCGAAGAAGTCCGACTCAGCAGGCTGAGCCCGATCCGCGGGCTTGATTAGGCTTGGGACATGCCCGTGGTGCAGGGCGTCTGCTTCTGCCACCAGCGATGCATAAACGGCAAACTCGTCGCCGCGCGCATTGCGCAAAAAAACCTCACCATCTGAAATCTTATGGGTCGCCATTGTCGTCTTCCTCAAGTGCTGCCGCTTGGGAGAGACGAAATTTTCAGCACCGAGGCACAAAAAAAGCCGCCAAACCCTGGCGGCTGTTGTGCGCACACGTGCACGAGCCGCCGGTCAGTCGGTGGCGCCGTAATAAAAGAACGTGTGTGCCTGCATGATCATAACGCCGACTTTTTGGCATAGCGGGCTTGGCTAAACAAGGGCTGTGGCCATGAGACGGGATCATTACTGGACTTCGTGATTAATTGTCCGTACAAATTTATGAACTCATAGTTTGGCAGGTATGGAGCGCGTTATGGGCTTAGACGTTCGCAAGTTGATGCCGTCTTTTGGCGCAGAGGTCATTGGTCTCAATCTTTCTGAAGGTGTGAGCGATGCCGTTTTGGCCGAGGTCAAAACCCTCTGGGCTGAGCACCAGTTGCTCCTCTTCCGTGACCAATCCTTGGAAGAACCAGATGCGGTGGCGTTCAGTCGCTTGCTCGGTGATTTGGAAATTCACGTGCGCAAAGAGTACCTGTCACCTGAGAATCCAGAAATTTTGTATGTCTCTAATATGCGGGTCGATGGAAAGCCCATTGGCATCCTGTCCGATACGGAGGTGGGCTGGCACTACGACCAGATTTATCTTCCGCGTCCCGCTGTTGGCTCGCTGCTCTATGCGGTGACAATACCAAATAACGGGGGGCAGACGTCTTTCGCTAACATGTCGGCTGCCTACGAAAGTTTATCAGACCGTATCAAAGGGCAGTTAGACGGTCGCACCGCGGTTCAGTCCTACGAGAACTTTAATGCGCAATACAGTGTTCCGACCAATTCGGACCAGAAGCAGCGCACGCCCGATATCGAACAGCCGATCATCCGTACGCACCCGATTAGTGGTCGCAAAGCGTTATATATCTGTCCTGGCATGACCACTCAGATTGTGGGTATTGATGGCGATGAAAGCCGTGCCTTGCTCGACTATCTGTTTGAGTGGAGTGTGAAGCCTGAGTTCGTGTACACCCATAGCTGGGCTCACGGAGATGCGCTTTTGTGGGACAATGCTGCGACGATGCATCGTCGCGAGCCTTTTGACGGTAACGAGGAGCGCCTGATGAAGCGCACCACGATCCTTCCGCCAGAAGAATTCGCAGTCCCGTTTTAAGTCACGGGTCTTACGAAGAGCCGTTAAGTTGATCGTTAACGTATTTGCTAGGAGAGCGGTATGACCCCGCATGCCAATCGCACCTATTTGTTCACGCCTGGCAATCATGCACGCCGTGTTGAGAAGGCGCTGCAGTTGAACGCAGACGTTGTCATCCTCGATTTGGAGGATGCCGTCGCCATTGCTGAGAAAGTCGCCACGCGGACGACGATTCAAGAGGTTCTCACGCGGCCGCGAAGCTGCGCGGTTTATGTGCGCGTGAATGCTTACGAGACGGAATACTGCTATGGCGATATTTGTAGCGTGCTCGATAAAAACTTAGACGGTATCGTTTTGCCAAAGCTGGAGAGTGCAGCAGATCTCAAATCCGTAGATTGGCTCATGTCTAATCTCGAAGAAGAGCGTGGTTTGGAGCATGGTTCCATCGATCTCATGCCGATCATTGAGACGGCCAAGGGTGCGGATGCGCTGCGGGATATCGCGCAAACCAAATCCCGGGTGAAGCGGTTGTCCTTGGGCGGCGGCGATTATACCCGTGACATGGGCATTGAATGGACCAATGACGAGTTTGCCCTTTTACCGATCCGGTCTGAGATGGTGCTCGCGTCGCGCTTGGGCGGGCTAGAGCCTCCCATCGATACAGTGTTCTTGCATATCAAAGAGCACGAGGCCTATCAGCAAACCTGTGTTCGCGCGCGCGGGTTGGGTTTTGGTGGAAAGCTCTGTATTCACCCTGACCAGGTTGACCCCACCAATGCGGCGTTCACACCAACGGATGAGGTTATTACTTGGTCCCAGAAGATCGTCGATGAATTTGAGAAAGCGGAAAAAGAGGGCCTCGCCTCGATCCAGGTTGACGGTTACTTTGTTGATTACCCAATTGTTGAAAAAGCGCTGAGAGACATTCGCACCATCGAACTCCTAAGATCGCTTGGGAAGGCATAGAGACAGACTATGATGATTGAATCGACGGCGGCCTATCGAGAAAGCTTGCGTGAGTTTAAACCGCGTGTGTTTGTGAACGGCGGGCTGGTGACATCTGTCGCCGATGAGCCGTTGCTGCAGCCTGGGATCAACGCTATTGGCGTGACCTATGACTTGGCCGCTGATCCCAACATGGCGCCGTTAATGACCGCCGTTGAAACCCAGTCCGGTAAGCTGGTGAATCGTAATCTGCATATTGATCGCACCACCGATGACCTTCTGGCGAAACTGGAAGCTGTCCGCATCATGTGCCGCGAAGCCGGCTGCGCGCAGCGTTATCTTGTTCATGATGCTTTCAACGGGCTCTATCAAGCGACCCAACGGTGCGATGCTGAGCATGGCACGGACTACTTCGCGCGATTCCTTGATTTTATGGCTGAGGTTCAGGACGGCGACCAAACCTATGGTGTCGCCATGACGGATGCCAAGGGCGACCGCTCCCAAAAGCCACACCAGCAAGCAGTTAAAGACACCTATGTTCATGTGGTTGAGACTCGACCCGATGGCATTGTGATTTCAGGAACCAAAGCCATCGTTACCGGCGCACCGTACGTCCATGGCTTTATCGTCATGCCAGGCCGAGCGATGACCAAAGAAGACGCGGCGTTCGCGGTGTGTTGTTCCGTTCCGGTAGATGCGGAGGGCATCACCATTGTTGCCCGTCCTGCCGGGCGTCCGGGTGAAGAGGCCGCCGTCTTCTCTAAGCGTTACGGGCAGACCACCGGCGTTGTTATGTTTGATAACGTTTTTGTGCCCCATGATCGGGCCTTCCTTAACGGAGAAACCGATCATGCGGGTGATATTGTGCAGACCTACGCAACGCATCACCGGCAATCTTGCATCGGCGCGCGCGCAGGCTTTGGTGATTTGTTGATCGGCGCGAGTGCGCTGATGATCGAAGCCAATGGCCTTGATCCCGAGCGCCACACTCATCTGCAAGACGACATGGTCGAGTTGATCAAAATCGTTGAAGGGTTTTATGCCACCGGTGTTGCCGCGTCGGCCTATGGCGTGGAAGACGGCTCGGGCAACATTATGCCAGAGCCTGTGTTTTCAAATATCGGCAAGCTGTTGTTGGCGACTCAGATTTACGACATGCATCGCCTTGCCCATACGGTATCTGGCGGTTTGATCGTAGCTTTGCCCACGCCCGATGAAGATCACAATCCAGAGACATCAGGCTCTTTGGATGCGGTGCTTCAGGGCAACCCCAATGTGCCGGCAGAGTATCGTAAGCAGACAGCCCGCTTGGTCGAAGATTTAACCGCCTCCCATCAAGGGGGATGGTATTCGGTCATCTCGCTGCACGGCGGTGGCTCACCCGCGGCGATGAAGCGCGAAATTTGGCGCCAGTATCCTGTCGCTGAGAAAAAAGAAATCGTGCAACAGCTGATGGACCGCGACCTGCTAGAGCGGAAAGATGGCAAAGCGGCTGACCGTCAGCCCGGCCGATGCTGTACCGTTGGCTGTCGCGTGCCTGATTTCTTGCTTGGCGACTCCAGCGCAAAAGACACCGCCAAATAATCTTTTCCGGCGCTGGACTTCCGCCCGCTTTCGCCGCACAACAGCGCCGTAATGGAAGAGGTCTGGGTTCCCTTAGTGATCAGAATGGTGGTGACCGCTGTAGTGGTCATTGCAGCGACGGCCATGGCGGAACGGGTCAGCCCGTTCTACGCCTCGTTGATCGGCGCCTTTCCAACGTCGGCTGGCCCAGCCTACGTCATGCTCGCATTGAAAGAGGACGCTACATTTGTCGCGGCCAGCGCTGTTGCCAGCATGGCCAGCTTGGCGGCCGTGGCCCCATTTGTCAGCGTCGTCGTCTGGTTGGCTCCCCGATCTTCAGTCTTCGTCACGGTCGGTGGTGGTTTTCTAACTTGGCTTGCCTTCGCCCTGCCCATCAGCCTGGTGCCATGGACCCCCATGACCGCACTACTGATTAACGCCATCGCGTATCCCATTTGCTTTTGGCTGACGCGTAACCTCGGAAAAATCCCAGCACAGCAAACGCGCAAACCAGCGCAATGGTTTGAACTCCCGCTCCGTGCTTTTGTGGTTGGGCTTTTTGTTGCGGTTGTTGTCACGGCATCTAATGCTCTTGGCCCGGTGGCGACCGGCCTTGGCGCTGTCTTCCCCATCGTGTTTCTTAGTCTCACTGCCATCCTACACATCCGTATGGGAGGTGAAGCGACAGCCGCGACCATGCACAGTGCGTTGCGGGTGGTGTCAGGCATGACTTTGGCCCTGCTGGTTCTGCATTATGGTGTTGTGTGGTGGGGCGAAGCGATTGGGCTCAGCCTAGCGCTGGTCGCATCAATTTTATGGGCGATCGTGATGATTGTGGTGAAGACAAAACAAACCAACGCGCATTTAAACCGGTCGGTACCGTAAGCGTACGACGCCATCCTCAAAGGTGTGACTGTCGATCAGCGTCATGGCTTCGAAGGTCGCTTTACCCGGAAACAGTTTGATGCCGTCGCCTAAGATGACCGGCATGATAAACAGATCCATCTGATCAAACGCACCAGCATCCAAAAAGATGCGTTGGGTGATACCCCCACCAACAATCCAAACATCCCCGTCTTCCAGCATTTTCATGCGGGGGATGAGTTTGCGCGCATCGGACACAACTTTGGCATGGCCGAATTCGGTGCCGCCAGTCCCGTTGCGGGATAGCACGTAGGCCCGCTTACCTTCATAGGGCCAGGTTTTGCTTAGTATTTTCGTCTGGGCGTAGGTCTTGCGCCCGAGCACGACGGTGCCAACATCTTTGATGAAATCATTATAGCCATAATCGCCCTTGAAGCGGTCGAGCCAAGCCACACTCCCATCTGGGGTGGCGATAAAGCCGTCTAGGCTGGCGGCAACATAAAAACGAAACTTTGGCATATCGGAATACTAACGCAGGTCATGTTGGAGTGGTTGCTACAAAACTTCCGGTGGCTCGAACACTCGCACCGACGGCGCGTCGCCCTCAAATTTCTCCACCTGCACCAAACAGGTTTGGGCGCTGGTGCCTTGGGCGATGGTTGATGTCCCGGCGTCGTGGGTCAGCACGTTGGGGTTGCCATGCACGCAATCCGCACCGATCTCGCCGGGTGTTGCCGGATCGTACCAAGCCCCGGTCGAGAGTTGCAGCACACCGGGTCGCACCTGTTGGGTGACGACGGCGCCAGCGAGGCAGGCTCCGCGGTCGTTAAACAGGCGCACGATGTCGCCGTCTTGAATACCCCGTCGGCCCGCGTCCATGGGGTGAATCCACATCGGTTCGCGTCCCTGAACCTTCGACGCCTGGGAGTAACCGCCGTTATCATATTGGCTGTGCAAGCGTGTCGCTGGCTGATTCGAGATGAGATGTAGCGGGTAGGTCTTAGCTTTTTCACTGCCCAACCATTCGCTGGGTTCGTGCCACACCGCGTGACCGGGCTGACCGGGGTCGTTCCAAGACGCGATGGTTTCAGAGAATAATTCCAATTTACCCGATGGGGTGCTTAGCGGCGCTGCCTGTGGATCGTCGCGGAAGGCCTCGAACATGGTGCGCTCTGGATTTGACGGCCACTCCAACATGCCATCCCGCCAGAAGGTTTCGAAGTCGGGCGTGTTGATGCCCTTGTCTGCGGCCCGGCTGCAGGTTTCCTCGTACAACCATTGCACCCATTCCATTTCCGACCGATTTTCCGTGAAGGCACCTTCCAACCCAACGCGACTGGCCATGCCTTTAAAAATATCGTGGTCTGATCGCGTTTCGCCAAAGGGCTCCGCAGCTTTGTGCATCGCCATGATCTGTAGCGACAGTCCTGACGCCGTGACATCGTTACGTTCCAATGTTGTCGTCACTGGCAAGACGATATCCGCATGGCGCGCCATGGGGTTCCACCAGGCTTCGTTGACGATGATGGTCTCCGGTTGCCGCCACGCCTTGAGCATGCGGTTGAGGTCTTGATGGTGATGGAACGGATTGCCGCCGCACCAATACACCAACCGAACATCCGGGTAGGTCAGAGTTTGCCCGTTAAAGCGCACCGTGCCACCCGGGTTGAGCAGCAGGTCTGAAATGCGCGACACGGGAATAAAGGTGCTGATCGGGTTTTCACCCTTGGGCAAATGGGCGGGTGCGACGGGTGTGCCCGGTCCCCCCATGCCGGCGGCGCCAGCGTAGGCGCAGCCAAAACCACCGCCGGGTAATCCGATTTGCCCGAGCAACGCGGCCAGTGTCAGCGCCATCCAATAAGTCTGTTCGCCGTGGTCTGCCCGCTGCATCGACCAACTTACGGTGACCAGATTGCGGCGCTGCGCCATCTTGCGCGCCAGGCTTTTAATCCCTTCGGCCTTGAGGCCAGAAATATTCGCCGCCCAGGCTGCGTTTTTCTCAATGCCGTCATCGTCGCCCTTGATGTAGGCGATAACTTTGTCGCCACCAACGCAGTGGCTGTCGACAAAGGCTTGGTCGTGGAGGCCTTCAGTTAGCAAGGTGTGTGCGAGGCCAAGCATAACCGCAACGTCGGTGCCCGGATGGGGCGTCATGGATTCGGCGTTGAGGAAATCAGCAACGTCATTACTGATCGGGCTGACGTTGACGATCTCAACGCCTTTGTCTTTGCAGCGCAGCAAGGCGTCGCGGGCGATGTGTTTCCCGACACCGCCGCCATGGACTTGTGAATTTTTCAGCGCGAGGCCACCAAAGGCGATGACTAATTCTGAATGATCGGCAATCGTGCCCCAGGTCGTGTTGGCGCTATAGCAAACGTCGGCCCAGCTGCCAGCGATATGCGGAACGATGACTTCCGCCGCGCCCGAGGAATAGGTGCCGACAGAAAACGTGTTGCCGCCGAATAAATTGAGGAACCGGCGCATCTGGCTTTGGGCGTGGTGAAAGCGCCCTGCTGAGGCCCATCCGTATGAGCCGGCATAAATCGCTTCGTTGCCGAAGCCCTCTTTTACGCGGGTCAATTCGTTGGTGGCGATATCTAAGGCTTCATCCCAGGGCAGCGCGACGAAGGGGTCTGACCCTCGTCCGGAGACATCTTTCTTTGGGCCGCCTGTTTTAAGGCTGTCGAGCCAGCCTTTGCGCACCATGGGTTGGGCGATTCGCACCGCATCGTCTTGGGCTTGCGGCATGCCCGGGCCAATGGGCGAGGGGTCTGGATCACCCGCAAAGGGGTTCAGCGCCGTAACTCTGCCGTTTTCAACGGTAGCCGTATAGGCGCCCCAATGGGTCGCGGTGGGCAGGTGTTTCACATCTTTGTTGGCGTGTTTTACATCATCGGGCATGCGGTTGTTATAGCGACTCTCGGATGGGCCGCCTATGGTGAGAGTCTCACAAAAAGGAGATCATCCCATGCGCCGCCTGATTCTTGCTCTTAGTGCCCTGCTCACACCCTCTTTTCTAGTATCTCATGCTACGGCACAGGAGGTTGAACCCGGCTATGCCAGCTTTGCCCGGACCACGATTTTGGCGCGCTATGCGGACCTGGAACCGTCCATCGTCTTCTGGCGCGACGTCATGGGTTTTTCCTATGCTGGAGACCCGAAGCCGACCACCGGTACGACCAGTCCCCTTGGATGGGATGAAAACGCTGTGCGTTACTTCACAGCGTTCACGTCCAAAGAAGGATCGACCGTCGCGCTGTTGATGGTCGAGGACGCTCCCGACTTTCCCTCTGTGAACTTGCCGGAGAATGGTGTCGCTTACGGTGGCGTTGTCTTGGTCCATACCGCGAAAAATATCCGTGACGTTTATGATCGGGCTGTCGCTAACAATGTCGATATCGTCAAACCCTATGGGCCGTCCACCACGGGCCTTTCGATCCAGATGATGTTTCGTGCGCCAACCGGCCAGATGGTCGAAATTTATGAGATGATTCCGCAACCGGCGGAGTAAGGCTTCTAAGCCGAGGCGTTTACTTTGGCCTCTCGACGCCGGTTCAGCCACGCCAAAATCGGCACGGCGATGTAGTCATACACAAGGGCTGCGACATGACGCAGGAATGGCAAACGAACAACCATGGCCAAGCCTCTATACCAGGGCAGGCGTTCCCAAATGGCGATGAAGGAGTCGATGCCTGACATCAGTGCTTCACCGGCTGTTTCCGCATACAGGCGCCGTGTGGCTTGGTCTGCGCGCAAACTGTAGCGGGACAGGGCGTTAGGGTGTTCCGCCAAGTCCGTAAAGGTCAACGTTGTAATGTGGTGTTGAGCAACCATCTTGATGTAATGGCTAATTTCCACCCGGCAAACGGGGCAGGCCCGGTTATAGAAAACGGTGAGGCGAGGATGAGTGTTCATACCCTTTCTTACGGCAAAGGATGCCACATAGCTCACTCTATTTTACGAACCACCATAGTTGAACTCAGGCGGTTCTTTTGCGCGTAAAGAAGAGGCCAAAAACTCTGAGAGTCCCCTCAGGGCGAAGGGCTAGAATTCCAGCTTTAGGCCGATCTGCGGAAACACACTCAAATCGCCGAACACGTTAACGCCCCGGCGTTCGTCAAATTCTAGGGAGTCGATGTTGGTACGGCCGTAGGCGTTAATCACATCCAAGAAGGTGATGACGCTGACTCCGCCAATGCGGCGTCGATAATCGATACGCAAATTCAGGGCGTGAAAATCTCTGAGGCGTTCCGTGTTGTTGGTGATGATCTCTTTTGAGAATCGCAAATTATTTGGGTCGTTAAAGATGTCCGCGTTAATGATGAAGCCATCCGTCGGTCGCCCTGAACCGTATTTCCATTTAGCGGCGAAGGCCCAGCGGTCATTGGGCTGCCACGCTGCGGCGAGTGTGAGCACATGGGGGCGGTGGAAGTCGGCATCATATTCGCCGTCACCGAGGTTGTCGTCGCGTTTGGCGCGGGAGTAGGAATAGGCAAGGGTTGTGGACCATTCATTCGATAGGCGTTTTTGTACACTGAGATCGAACCCTGCACCGTCGCCCGTGCCACTGTTAAAGGCTAGGCCGGATGTTTCGTCGCCGGGCACCACCAGATTTTCCAGGTCCTGGTAGTATACTTCACCGGCAACCTTCAGATCTGGGGTCAGGTAATGCTCGAGGCCGAAGCTAACTTGGTTGGTGCGCTCGTTTTCCAACCGGTTGTTGGTTGGGTCAGCGGCTAATTCCAAAACGCGTGGTGTTTGATAATAGACCCCGGCGGTGGCGGAGAGGCGCGTTGCGCTTCCAATCTGCCAATCAGCGGAGAGGCGAGGGGACCACAAGGATTCATCGGAAACCCCGTCTCGATCAAAACGCACACCCGGACGAAGCGTGATGTCGCCTAGGTAAAATGCGTGGTCAATGTATCCAGAGATTCGAGACTCTTTTGTAGCGAAGGTCGAATTGACTCGATCCGGTGTCAGCACCACAAAGTTTTGTAACGGATCGGCACGGAAATCGTCTTGGTCATAAACGTAACGAATCCAATCGCCGTCCAGGCGTGTGTCAAAATCCAGCTCGAT
>Ga0055584_100006869_pt1 | contig 11159 bp, 10 predicted proteins | sample OSDHelmetaG_FD_58716 | JGI IMG/M metagenome (GOLD analysis project Ga0055584, IMG submission 58716) | Pelagic marine sediment microbial communities from the LTER site Helgoland, North Sea, for post-phytoplankton bloom and carbon turnover... | ecosystem: Environmental > Aquatic > Marine >...
AGCAGTAGACTACAACTTCGATGTTGTTCGTCAATTTACTGTTATGACTGTAATCTGGGGGATCGTTGGTACATCAGTAGGTGTGCTTATCGCGGCTCAATTAATTTGGCCTGCGTTAAATTTTGAAACACCTTGGTTAACCTACTCTCGTCTTCGACCACTTCACACCAATGCGGTAATTTTTGCTTTTGGTACTAGTGCTTTATTTGCTACTTCATACTATGTTGTACAGCGAACCTGCCAAGCCCGATTATTCGGTGGCAAATTAGCTGCATTTACATTTTGGGGCTGGCAAGCAGTTATTGTAGCTGCTGCAATATCACTACCTTTAGGTTATAACTCTTCAAAAGAATACGCTGAGCTAGAGTGGCCAATCGATATAGCAATTGCTATCATTTGGGTTTGTTATGCCATTGTTTTCTTCGGTACAATAGTGAAACGAAAAACGTCTCACATATATGTGGCAAACTGGTTCTTTGGTGGTTTTATCCTTACAGTGGCGATGTTACACATTGTTAATTCAATGGTTATACCTGTATCAGCCATGAAATCTTATTCGTTATACCCTGGTGCTATTGATGCAATGGTTCAATGGTGGTACGGACACAATGCCGTTGGTTTCTTATTAACAGCTGGTTTCTTAGGTATCATGTATTACTTTGTACCTAAACAAGCAGAGCGTCCAGTATATTCATATCGTTTATCTATCGTTCATTTTTGGGCATTAATTTCATTATATATTTGGGCTGGTCCACATCATTTACATTACACTGCTTTACCTGACTGGGCTCAATCCGTTGGTATGGTAATGTCTATCGTATTATTCCTTCCTTCATGGGGTGGTATGATTAACGGTATTATGACGCTTTCAGGCGCATGGCATAAACTACGTACTGACCCTATATTACGTTTCCTAATTGTTTCTTTATCTTTCTATGGTATGTCTACCTTTGAAGGACCAATGATGGCGATTAAATCAGTAAATGCGTTATCACATTACACTGACTGGACTGTAGGTCATGTTCATTCTGGTGCGCTAGGTTGGGTTGCAATGGTGACAATTGGTGCTATGTATCATTTAATTCCAGTGTTATTTAATCAAGGTCGCATGTACAGCATTCGCTTAATCAATATTCACTTTTGGATTCACACTACAGGTATTGTACTTTACATAGTAGCTATGTGGATTTCAGGCGTAATGCAAGGTTTAATGTGGCGTGCAGTAAATACTGACGGTACATTAACTTATAGTTTTGTAGAGAGTTTAACTGCATCTTACCCATTCTATTTCATTCGTTTCTTAGGTGGTGTGTTGGTTGTATCTGGCTTTTTATTAATGGCTTACAACATGTTTAAAACAATTGGCGCTAAAGACGGAAGTCTTAAAGCAGCTGAAGAAGCCTAAGGAGATCGGCATGAAAAATACACATGAGAAAGTCGAAAAAAATATAGGTTTGTTTGTTATATTTACTATTCTTGCCGTTAGTATTGGTGGCTTAGTAGAAATTACACCCTTATTTTTTCAAAAAGAAACAACAACACCTGTTGATAACTTAAAGCCTTACACAGCATTACAAATGGAAGGTCGTGACATCTACATCCGTGAAGGTTGTAATAATTGTCATAGTCAAATGATCCGACCATTTAGAGCTGAAACTGAACGTTACGGTCATTATAGTGTTGCTGGTGAGCAAGTTTGGGAGCATCCATTTTTATGGGGTTCAAAACGTACTGGTCCTGATTTAGCCCGTGTTGGTAATCGTTATAGTGATGATTGGCATGTTGCTCATTTACTTGATCCGCGTTCGGTTGTACCTGAGTCAAACATGCCTTCATTTAAGTGGTTAGCTGAAAATACACTTGACGGTGAAATAACAGGTAAAAAACTTGAAACTTTTAACTGGTTAACACGTAATCGAAGCCATAAAGATGAGAATGGTAATGCTATTCCTCTTTATAGTCAGGCTGAAATTGATGGTGCTGGTGAAGCAGTTAAAGGTAAAACTGAAATGGAAGCCTTGGTTGCTTATTTGCAATCACTTGGGCATGCACTGAAGTAGGTAACCTTATGGATTACGGAACTTTGAGAGGGTTAATCGCCCTCCTAATATTAGCATTATTTGTCATTATTGTTGTATGGTCATATTCAAAAAAACGAAAGGCTACCTTTGATAAAGTAGCGAGTTCTATTTTTGATGACAATGATATGCCAAAAACAAACAAGCAAAGCCATCTTGATAAAGATAGCAAGCAGGAGAGCAAATAAATATGTCTAGCTTCTGGAATATATGGGTTTGGGTTCTTTCCCTGGGTACTCTCGTAGGTTGTTTTTTATTACTACGTATGTGCTTAAAGAACTTTTCGGACGTTGAAGAAGGTGAGCCTACGGGCCACGTTTTTGACGGTATTGAAGAATTGAATAATCCATTACCTAAATGGTGGAGCACATTCTTTTTACTAACAATCGTTTGGGCATTTGGCTATATCGCTTTTTATGGTTTAGGTAGCTGGACTGGTCTTTTAGGCTGGAAAAGTTCAAATCAAGGCATTTTAAATATTGCTGAATCTAAAGCTAAAACTGCAGAGTATTTGAAAAAAGATTCTGGCGTATTAGTCCAATATGACCGTGAAATGGTACAAGCTGATGCTAAATATGGCCCAATTTTTGATGCTTACGCAGCGCGTAGTATTGAAGATTTAGCTACAGATGCTGAAGCATTGAAGGTAGGTCAACGCCTATTTATTCAAAACTGTTCACAATGTCATGGCTCTGATGCTCATGGTACTACTGGTTTCCCTAACCTAGCTGATAAAGACTGGTTATATGGTGGTACACCTGAGAAAATCAAAGAGACTATTATGAATGGTCGTAAAGCGGTTGGTATGATGGCTTGGGCCAGCGCAATTGGTGGCGAAGAAGGTGTTAAGCAAGTTGCCTCTTATGTTATCAGTTTAAGTGGTCGTTCTGTCAATGCTGATTTAGCAAAAGCAGGTAAAGCTAAATTTGCACTATGTGCAAGTTGCCATGGTCCTGATGGACAAGGTAGTTTAGCGTTAGGTTTACCTATGGGTGCTCCAAACTTATCTGATAACATTTGGTTATACGGTGGTTCACAACGCGCTATTGAAGAATCTATTCGTAATGGCCGTGCTGGTGTAATGCCTGCTTGGAAAACAATTCTTGGTGAAGAAAAAATACATGTCATTAGTGCTTATGTATATTCTCTTTCTCAAGATTAAAATATAGACCTATGAGTAGAGAATAACGGTAAGTTAGTTATTATTCTGTCAATTTAAAAAACCTAGTTAACTTATTGTTAACTAGGTTTTTTTATTATTAAATTCTAGTAAAGAAAACTGGCTCAAAATCGTGTTAAACGCTATAATAAGCGCCAAATTTATACAACTTAAAAGCGTTTGAACATTATGAAAACATCTTGGTATCGTGAGCCCTGGGCTTGGTTAGTTTTTATTCTTCCTTTTACTGCTGTTGTAGCCGGTATAACAACCTATATTATTGCTAATACTGACCCTGACACACTGGTGGTCGGTGATTATTATAAAACAGGTAAAGCGATTAATTTACAAGTAGCTAAAGTAAAAAATGCGCAAAAGTTAGGTATGCGTTTCGCGTTAAAGTTATCTAATAATGAACTTGTTATTAAACCGACAGGTATCGAAAAATCATTTCCCTTAATAAACATTAACTTCTTTCATCCAACGCAAGAAGAAAAAGACTTTGCCTTAGCGTTAACACCCGACGGTAATGGATACTTTAGACATACATTTGACCATGAAATTTCTGGTAAATGGAAAATCACCTTAACACCATTTGAAAACCATTGGAAAATTCAAGAAACTATTGGTCTACCGCAAAATGATTTTATCGACATTGTGCCAGATCCAATTAAAGCACAATAATTTAGACAGTAACTTAATTTATACTAACGCGTAAATCGAAATATATTTTCATGTCAAGTACATCATCTAACAAACAAAAGACTTGTTTTCATTGCAATGAAATAGTTCCATTAGGCATAGCGCTTTATGTAACTATTAATCATAAAGAACAACCTATGTGTTGCATAGGTTGCCAAGCTGTTGCTCAAACCATCGTTGACAATAACCTAACTCAATACTATAAAGTGAGGACAGAGCCAGCTCAAAAAGGTGCAAACCTAATTCCTGAGCAACTAAAGATAGCCCAACAAAATAAGAACAAACTCCTTGATGAAGAAATATTGCAAAATGAATTTATTTACCAAAATAATGATTCTAAAGAAGCGATATTAACAATAGAAGGTATCAGTTGTTCCGCTTGTGCTTGGTTAATTGAAATGCAGCTGAGTAAACTTAAGGGTATTGACCAAGTCACCGTTAATGCAACGACACAACGCGCAACTATAAAATGGCAAGATGATCAAGTAAAGCTAAGTGAAATTCTTAATACTATTGAACATATTGGCTATAGTGCCCTTCCCTTTAAAGCCAATGAAGTTGAACAACGTAACAAAGTTATAAGTAAAACATTTATTAAGCGGTTAGGCATCAGTGGTATTTTAATGATGCAAATTATGATGATTGCTGTTGGTTTATATTTTGGTGCTTTCTCAGACATGGCTGAACATAATGTTGTGTATCTACGATGGGTGAGTTTCATTTTAGCTATTCCAATAGCTTCTTATGGCGCATTTCCTTTTTATAAAGGCGCTATTATCGCCTTAAAATCAAAACGTTTATCAATGGATGTTCCCGTATCTATTGCGATTATATTAGCATTTAGTGCCAGCGCATGGGCAACCATTACACAACAAGGGGAAGTGTATTTCGAATCCGTTTCAATGTTTACTTTCTTACTACTTATTGGTAAATTTTTAGAATTTAGAGCCCGTTCTCATGCAGCACAAATATCAGCTAATTTATTAAAACTTATGCCAATGACGGCAACAAAAATAACGAATCTAGCATCACAAAAAGACAATTCCGCAGAAATAAAAGAAGAATTAGTTGCAGCTAAACTCTTAGTAAAAGATGATTTAGTTTTAATAAAGCCTGGCGAAACTATTCCTGCTGATGGTTTAATTATAAATGGCAGCAGCCAAGTCAATGAGGCGATGTTATCGGGTGAACAAATTCCATTAAACAAAACCATTAATGACCAAGTATTTGCTGGCACAATTAATAGTGATGGTAATTTAACCGTAAAAGTCAAACAACCCAGTAATCAATCATTTTTAAGCCAACTTATTCGTTTAAGTGAACAGTCTCAAGCCCATAAACCCAAAATAGCTCGATTCTCTGATAAAGTAGCCCAATACTTTGTCGCAATTATATTATTGACCGCTATTGGTACTGCTATTTATTGGCAGCAACACTTACCAGAAGAAGCATTTTGGATAACCTTATCGGTATTGGTAGCGACTTGCCCTTGTGCATTATCCTTAGCAACACCCACTGCGTTAACTTGTGCCACAACAAGACTCAATAGTGATGGCATCATGATTAAGTCTGCCCACGTAATGGAGACTATCCCTAAGGTAAATACTTATGCATTTGATAAAACAGGTACGCTAACAACAGGTGACTTTGTTATTGAAAAAGTAGACGTATTATCAACTGATACAGCTTACGACAAAGACCATCTTTTAGCTATTGCAGCAGCATTAGAGTCTCATTCGGAGCATCCATTAGCTAAGCCTTTTAATCAATACCGAAATTACAAGGTAAATGCCAATAATGTCACTGTACATTCAGGTAAAGGTGTTAGTGGAGAAATAGACAATAAACAATTTTATATTGGCAAACCACTTTGGTTATTTGCTAATTTTACCGCTGAACAAAAAAAACAAACACAATTAACTAATGCTTCTTGTGTCCTAGTTTATGAAAACACCTTAATAGGCGCTTTTTATCTTACTGATAAGGTAAGAGAAGATGCTCAAGCTTTACTCACTAAATTAAACAAAAATAATAATACTTTAATTCTATCTGGTGACAGTCAAACTGCTTGTGAAAAAGTAGCAGAATCGTTGTCCATACCCCATTGCTATGGCGGCTTAAGCGCAATGGATAAAATGAGTAAACTTAAATCTCTACAGCAAGAAGAAAATGCAACCATTGCAATGATAGGTGATGGTGTAAATGACTCTCCGGTATTTGGTGCAGCACATGTATCGATTGCTATGGGTTGTGGAACAGATATCGCCAAAAGTGGCGCTGATGTTATTTTATTGGATAACCAACTTACAAGTATTAGCACATTAAACCAAATAGCAATAAAAACACGTCGTATTATATTCCAAAATTATTTATGGGCTTTTGGCTATAATGCAATTGTTTTACCGCTAGCTGTTTCAGGGTTAATTACCCCCTATATGGCTGTTATTGGTATGTCTGCAAGTTCTATTTTAGTCATTACCAATTCACTACGTCTATTGAAAAAGTAAGTATTATCAAAATAAGCACTTAACAATAAAGGCTAATATCCATGAGTATTATTTATGTTTTAATACCAATAGCAGTATTAATTACTGCTATTGGTATTTATCTTTTTTTCTGGGCTGTCAAAACAGAACAATTTGATGATCTTGAAAAGCAAGGGATGAGTATTTTATTTGATGAAGAAAATACTCATATTGATACTGATATTGAAAACGAAGAAGATAACAGCAAGCCTATACCCCAAAAAAATAATTCAACAAGCGATAATAAATGAGTTTAGATTACTTTTCAGCTTTTATCATCGGTTTGCTTGGCTCAGGGCATTGTATTGCTATGTGTGGTGGTATAACTACCATGCTTACTTCCGCACTTCCTAGTAGTAAATATGAAAAGAATCAACAAATTCCTGTTAACAATCAAAATATTGTACAACATGCAGAGCAAAGACAACCGCGTAAACTTACTTTAGTTCTTTTCTATAACCTAGGGAGAATAGCCTCTTATAGCTTAATTGGTGCAATTGTTGGTTTCACTGGCTCTATTGCAGCAAAAAACATTGGCCTTCCCTTGGCTGGTTTAAGAATATTTTCAGCGATATTTATGATTCTGTTAGGCTTATATCTTGGTCAATGGTTAATGTGGCTCAACAGGGTTGAAGCGATAGGAAAAAAATTATGGCAATATATTTCTCCTTTGGCTGGTAAAGTAATTCCCGTTAATACCCCATTAAAAGCATTAGGTCTTGGTGCTATATGGGGTTGGTTACCCTGTGGTTTAGTGTATTCAACACTTACTTGGGCACTAGCCAGTAGTAACTTAATCAGTGGTGCTAGTATCATGTTTTTCTTTGGGCTAGGTACGTTACCCGCACTATTAACTTTATCTATTGGCTTTAATGGTACAAAAAGCCTTCTGGTCAACCCTGTTTTACGCAAAATAATGGCGTTAAGCTTAATAGGCTTTGGTATTTATAGTTTTATTGTTGCATATCAACAACTGTTCTAATACCATTGTATTGTCTTCAAATTAGAGTAAACACCTCTATTACTTCTTAAGAATGAGTTATACATGTCAAATAATAGTGGTTCTAGCCCTCAGCACATAAAATGTCAAAGTTGCAGTATAAGCGAACTTTGCCTACCTTTTACACTTGATGATCAAGAATTAGATACACTTGATGATATAATTGATCGCAAACGTCCAATTCATAAAGGTGATAAAATTTACACTGACGGACAAGAGTTACATTGTTTATTCGCTATCCGTTCAGGCACATTTAAAACATTTACTGTCAATGAACAAGGCGAGGAGCAAATTACAGGTTTTCATCTCGCAGGTGATTTACTTGGTTTTGATGCAATTGCAGAGACCGAACATAAAAGTTTTGCTCAAGCTTTAGAGACATCTATGGTATGTGAAATTCCTTATAATAGTTTAGACACCTTATCTAACACTATGCCTAAACTCAAAAAACAAGTGCTACGACTGATGAGCAATGAAATCAGAACTGATCAAGAAATGATGACATTACTTAACCGAAAAAATGCTGAACAACGTGTCGCTACATTTTTAGTTAGTTTGAGTGATAGATATTATGCACGAGGTTTATCCCCTACAGAATTTCGTTTAACGATGACTCGAAGTGACATTGGTAATTATATTGGCTTAACCGTTGAAACGATTAGTCGTCTGTTAAATCGTTTTCATAAAAATGGATTAATCAAGGTTGATGGCAAACTGATAACTATTTTGGATATTGATCAGTTAATCGATTGTACTTCATAACAAAGCTTCCTGATTATTCTTACTAGAAAGCTAATTCTACTATTTAATGGCTATAGGTCTATAACCTTTAAAAAATTGATTTAGAACAAGCATTAATTCCTTACTTTTGTTATAAATTAACGTAAGCTTTAAAGAGCTAATATTTTAATTTTTAGGAGTGAGGTTTATCATGGATACTTATCAAAAAATTTTGGTCATCATTGATCCGACTACCAACACACAGAAAGCTTTAAATAGAGCAATAAATTTAGCTTCTAGACTAGATAATCATAATAACCATCAAACGACTGTTACTGCATTCCTCAGTATTTTTGATTTTTCGTATGAAATGACGACTATACTTTCAAGTGAAGAACGTGATGCGATGCGTCAATCAATGATCAAAGACAAAGAGCTTTGGTTACAAAACCTTATTAAAGATTTGAAGACCGATATAAAAATAGATTGTCAGGTGATATGGCATCACCGTCCATTTGAATCAATTATAGAAACAGTACTCGAAAAAAATTATGACCTGGTCATTAAAGGTACTCATCAACATGATAAATTAAAATCTGTCATTTTCACCCCTACAGATTGGCATATATTACGTAAATGTCCTTGCCCTGTGTTACTCGTAAAAGAACATGAATGGCCAGTGAATGGCAATATTGTTTCAGCAATTAACATTGGTAATGACGAACCTCAACACAATTCACTCAATGTTAAAATAACAGAGCAATCTAAATGGCTTGCAAAATTATTCAACGCTAATGTTCATCTAGTTAACTCATTTCCTGGTACACCTGTCAATATCGCTATTGAAATTCCTGAATTCAATTCAGCCGAGTACAACAATACAATGCTAAAGCATCATGAGCAGGCTATGATCGAGCATGCTAAGGCATTTGACATTAATATTGCAAATACACATGTTGAAGAAGGTCTTCCTGAAACAGTCATTGAAAAAATAGCGACTAAACTTGATGCTGAACTTGTAGTTTTAGGAACAATAGGCAGAACGGGGATTTCTGCTGCGTTAATTGGCAATACTGCAGAGCATGTAATTGATCAACTTAATTGTGATGTCTTAGCTTTAAAACCAAGCGGCTATATCTCACCACTGGCAGAGTAGATATTATTGCCCAGTCACTTTAACGGCCAAACATTAAATATGTTTGGCCGTTATTAGATATAGTAACCTAGATAATTTATAGCTAGGTTACTAATTGGCTACTGTTGTTAAGGGTAAAGTTAGAGTTTATCTTTGATAAGCATTTGAGCAATAATAAAGTCAAGCCCCCCAGTAATTGCAGCAACTTGCGCTAAAATACACGTTTCATCGTCAACTCTAGGGCTGTCCGGATAAACCTCTGTGGTTGTAACATAATTAGCATTTGTTAACCCCATACAAAGCCCTAAATCTCTAGCTTCATAGTTAATTACACCAAATTGTTCAAGTGCTACACCAATAAGTTTATTATTCCCATCAGCAGGGGCAATATGAGTAACCGCTTCTACTGATTTAATAATTGCTTGTTGAAAACTAGCTTGAGGATTAGGTGTATTTCCCACTAAATAAAAACCGTCTGGGATATCCCAAGCGTTTTGTTCAATTGCATCACGTAATGCTAATGCAGGTCTAAAAACAGTGTTATCAGTATCTGTCGTTTCATGTAAATCAATATGAACAAAAATTTTAGTATCCAACGATTCAATTAAAGTCATCAATAAAGAGGACTCTTGTGCAGGACTATTAGCATAAAAAGAACGATTAGGATCAATTGCTTTATGATTCCAACGGTTTATCGTTTCATAACCCCAAGGACTCACACAAGGCGCTACAATAAGATTAAATAGTTGACTATAATCGCTACCTTTACTATCAGCCTCATTAAATAAAAATCGTAAAGCACCTTGTACGCCACTCGTTTCGTAACCATGAACACCACCAGTGACTAATACTGTTTTTTTATCTTTATCCCAAAGCTTACTCTTGAGCACAAACAACGGGTAGCTTGATTCATTTAAAATTAAGGCACCGTATTGCTGTACATCAAAATGGGGCGTTAACTGGATGATTTTACTAATCACTTCATTTTGATAACTACGTTTTATCGTTTGTTGTTCAAACCATTGCCGCTTTTCATCATCACCCCATTCTTTACCTAAAACACCAATACCTGTCATAAGTTTCCTATCAAAATTATTTAGAGTCGGCACGGCCCATAAACTTGTGTTCACTAGTGTTAACTTTAATTTTATCACCTTGTGAAATATGTTCAGGGACTTGTACAATTAAACCTGTTGAAAGCGTTGCCGGTTTAGTACGTGCACTAGCTGATGCGCCTTTTATCGACGGGTCCGTTTCAGTAATGATTAAATCAACAGAGGCTGGAAGATCAATTCCCACAGGTACCTCATCAACAATAATTACAGATAGACCTTGAGTATCTTCATTAATAAATAATAACTCTTCACTAATGCTTTCTTTGCTCAAGTTATATGGAGAGTAATCTTCATTATCCATAAAGACATATTCATCACCATCGATATATGAAAACATTGATGGACGACGGCTTAAATCGGCAAAGTTAAGCATATCATCTGCTTTAAAAGTTTCATCTACTTTAGCGCCAGTTACTACATCGTATAAACGCATGCGATATAAGCTTCCGCCTGCACGACCTTGGGGAACAGAGCGAGTAATATCTCGAACAATGAGTACTTTACCGTTATGCTCTATTGCTGCATTTTTCTTTATTTCACTTGCCTTAGGCATGAAAATTTCCTTAAATTAAATTTTTATAATTGAGATGTTCAAGAAAATAACATGAACTCGTCTTAATGCAAGCATTGAATGCTACAAATGTTCAACTAACTGTAATCATTTATTTTAATTTCAGTTTATAGTACAAATTAGTTTATAAATGAACATTTAGCCTAAAAAAAAA
>Ga0055584_100006870_pt1 | contig 11157 bp, 8 predicted proteins | sample OSDHelmetaG_FD_58716 | JGI IMG/M metagenome (GOLD analysis project Ga0055584, IMG submission 58716) | Pelagic marine sediment microbial communities from the LTER site Helgoland, North Sea, for post-phytoplankton bloom and carbon turnover... | ecosystem: Environmental > Aquatic > Marine >...
TTCCCAGGTCAAGCTTCAAGGCGTGCGAATTGGATGCTTAGCGGGGGAGATCATGGGCTGACTGGGTTACGGTCCAGGTTGGCCCGTCGCTCACCGGCGACGATTGATAAAGGTCACGACCCCTATTGGGTCTACGGGGCAACGACGCTGGCTCCTCTTTTTGCCACCTATGCGTCGTGGGTTGCCAAGACGGCGGCGCAGGAGAACGGGGCGCCAGTCTTTGGCATTATGCGCGAGGGGCGTTTTTTATCACGTTTGGTAGGGGCCGTTTCTAAAGCGATGGGCCGTGGTGTCGAGTCAGGCGAGCTGTGGCTATCGCGGCGCGCTGTGGTGCGGGCGGCTCTGTGGTCTGATGACCTTTCGCTTCTTCCTCATGCGGTTTCATATTGTCCGGGGCCATCATCCGATGATGTTCTGGAACAACTCGGGCTTAGTCGCTCTGATTTGGCCGGTGTCTTTCAAGATACAAATCTGTTCGATATCCATGCGCCAGGGGGCGTTCAGGCTTTTCTAACTGGTGTATCCCGCTCATCAGACCTCCGAGACAAAATCGTCAAATATAGCGAGCGTCGCCGCGCGGCGTTGATGACTTATCTACAGGGTGTGCTTGGCAACGGCGTAGGTGGCCGTATCATCCTGCTTGACCTTGGTTATGCCGGGACAATTCAAACGGTGCTGCAGAAGATACTGCAGCGTGAAGATAAGCCGCTGTCGCTTACTGGCTTGTACATCGCGATAAACTCTAAGGGACGCGAGAATGTCCGTGCTGGAGTTGATCTAAGGGCCCTGATCTGTGCCGAAGGATTTGAATCGGGGCTGACGCAGTTATTGGAGCGAACGCCGGACATACTAGAGCATGCGTGTATGTGCCTAGATGGCAGCCTTGATATGTTCTCTGACGCTGGCGCCCCTGAGTTCTTGCCGAGCCAGCGGCCAGCATCTCAAATTGCCCAGATGGAATCGATGCAATCCGGAATCCTTGCCGGTGCGATAGCAATCGTTGAAACACTTGGGGAAGATTGTTTGTCATCTCCGGCTTTCCTTGATCATGCGTCAGAGATTGTAAAACAAGCCATGCTGTGCCCAACGGTTGAAGAGATCGATACGGTCGGGTCATGGTTGCATGAAGCGAATTTTGACCTGGCAGACCAGCGCGCTTTGGCAGACCTTCGTATTGATCCAAAGACACTGGAATTTGGTGGGCCTCAGGCATGGTCTAATCTCGGCCGACATGAGGCGTATTGGCCCCAGGCGGCATTATCAAAATTGAATACGACACTGGCCAATACTGCTGCCGCGGTCGCTGATGGTTGTGTTCAGTCAGAGGTTTTTTCGTCTGGCTCTGCTCTTGGCTCGCTTTCAATTGTCCCTGATTTTGGTGTTGGGTTTGAAGAGCGCCGTACGATGTTCGCACCGCTTAGCGTTTCCGTACTAGGGCGCGGCGAAATCCAAGTTCAGATCAAAGACTTTGGCCCTCAGGCTTATCAGGCTATCCAAATATATTGGCCGGGTCCGGGATCCGTTCTGTCGGCAGATCAATGCGCTATAATATATCGCGGAGAGACAGAGCAATCTGTCATTGATGTGACGTCGGAGCTTGTATTTGGCGAGAGCGTCAATCATCAACGTGGGGTTATGATAGCTGGGCCTGACGGAGCGATCGCGACACTCGATCTCAAAGCGTCAATGCCGGCCTGGCCACATACTCTCGACCTGTTGCTTCGCTTTAAATTCCTCCGTCTTGAGCAGATCTTTTAAGGATCATACTGATCATCAAAACCGCCTTTGCATGGTGACTGTAAACTACAATTATGCGCCCTATCTTGAGGACTGCATGTCGTCGATCATCAATCAGCGTGGATTTGACCGTGTTGACTATGTTGTCATGGATGGCGGTTCGACGGATGATTCCGTCCCGATTATCGAGGGGCATGCCGATAAACTTCACCATTGGCAGAGTGAATCTGACGACGGCATGTACCATGCCATTGAATCTGGATTTTCTAAGTCAAATGCAGAAGTCATGGGCTGGCTTAATTCAGATGACATGCTGGCTCCGTGGGCCATGCAGACGGCGCTTGATATTTTTGATCAACTTCCAGATGTGAAATGGATAACCTCACGTTATCCCATGCAAGCGCGAAAAGACGGTCTGGTTATGAAGGCTGACTTCGTGCCCGGAGTCGACCAGTGGGGTTTTTATAACGGCGAGCATATTAAATCTTCTGGATTGCCGACCTCTGGATGGATTGTTCAAGATTCAACCTTTTGGCGCCGTTCGTTATGGGAAGAGGTTGGTGGGGCTTTTGATCACTCGCTATCTATGGCTTGTGACTTTGAACTTTGGGCACGTTTTATTGAAAAGACGGATTGCTACATTGTTCCTGTTCCTCTTGGGATTTATCGGTTCCAGGGAGATAACAAGGCTGTGGTGGGTCGCGACGCGTATCGCGATGAATGTGTGAAGGTTCTCCAGCGCTATACGCCAATAATTCCCGAGGACCTAGACAGGCTTGGGGAGAGGGTGTTCGCAAAGCATTTAAATGCTCTAGGTTTTGGGCATTTGGTCGACTCAGCTAGATCGCCTAAATACAAGTCCGTTGTATTTAGTCACGCCGATGAGCGGTACCACATCGTCGAAAGCTGAAATGTTCTGCAGGTAGCACGAATAGAAACGGCGGCCCCCGCAGGAGCCGCCGCACTTGGTACCGATGGTGGTATTATTAGATCGCGCAGGTTTTTTCCGCGCTTGTTAGATCGTAGCCACCCTCGTCAATGTTGACTTGCTCTGCCACGCCGTCGTTCACGACGACGGAGAAGCGCTTGCCGCGCGTTCCTAGTCCAAAGCCGGAAGCATCAAGTTCGAGGCCTAAGGCCTTGGTGTAATCGCCGTTGCCATCTGCAAGCATAACGATTTTGTCGCCGACGCCGCGATCTTCACCCCATGCCTTCATGACAAATGCGTCGTTGACTGCCACGCAAGCGATCGTGTCGAAGCCCTTTGCTTTGATTGCATCAAAGTTCTTGAGGTAGCTGGGAAGGTGTTCGTTTGAGCACGTAGGCGTAAACGCGCCTGGCACCGAAAAAAGAGCAACTTTTTTGCCAGAGAATAAGTCGTCGGTGCTCATATCCTGAACTCCGTCGCTCGTCATCACTTTGAAGCTGCCGGCTGGCATTTTATCGCCATTGCTAATTGTCATCGTATCCGTCTCCTGTTTGTCAAAATACTGGCGCGTCAGTCGCGTCCAATTCACTGCGCACCACCGGTGCGGGCCTGTTACCTGACTAACCTAAGCACTGAGGACGCGCATTCCAATCGTGGAATCGCATGGAATGTCGAGAATCGCCTTAAAATATCGTTGGTCTTGATGCCGGCTAGTTCTTGTAGGTTTCGTGTAAGACGTAAATTCCGTCGTCTACTTCCTCGAAATAGTCTGGAATATCGGGGTGCATCACCGGGTCGCCAGTTTCGTCTTCAAGCAGGTTCTGCTGTGAAACATAGGCAACGTAGTGGGACGATTCGTTCTCTGCAAAGACATGGTAGAACGGCTGATCCTTACGAGGTCGAGATTGCTCAGGAATAGATTGCCACCACTCATCCGTATTGCTGAACTCAGCATCCACATCAAAGATGACGCCACGAAACGGGAACAAGCGGTGACGAACCACTTGTCCAATCCGGAATTTAGCTTCCGGCGATTGAGTCGCGGACCATATCGACGACATAAAAGTTCCTTGTAGTTCCCACGTCACAGGGTAACGCATCGAGTGTATCAGATAGGCTGTGGCTATGCTCAAGGCAAGACTAGGCACCCTTTTCTGATAGGGTGGAAGCTCGTAAACTATTCTCTACTGATTGAAAACAGGGGGACTCGATGCCTGATTCACTGAGAAACGACCCGGATATCCTTGAAGTCCCAGAAAGCCGGGATTTTCGAGCCTATCATGCGTTTCTCCGGTCATGCAGGAATTTCATGGATGGGCCGTTGGTCCGTCAGATGGGAACCTCTTATGACGCGGTGGTAGCGGATGGCGAGGCCCCGCAGACGATTGATGACGCGAATCCAGTCCTAGACGACCTCCTGGAATTTCAACTCTATTCTTGGTGCTTTCGCCATTTTCAGCGGTTTAAATATCACCGTCCAGACTTCGGTATTTTCGATGTTATTGAACAGGACAGAGACCACATTATTGCAGAGTTGGACTCTGTGGCGCGTACGGCTGGCGATGATTTGCGGTTGAATGACACCCTTGAGATTCCTGAATACTATCGTTTTGTAGATTTTCATCAGCACACTGGAGGTGTGTATTCTGATCCACTCGACGGTGTTGCGTATGAGTTTGGGCGTCGGACAACAAATCCGGCCCATATGGATCCCAATCTCATTTATCGCCTTTCCTATAGTCAGTTCCCGGATCGCGCATTTGGTAAGGTCTTGGATTGGGGAACAGGCCACGGCGCTGGTCTTGTCGAATGGCAGAAGCTTCATCCAGAGTCAGAATGCTATGGCGTTGATCTTTCGGCGCCATGCCTGAAGCTTGCCCATAAACGGGCTAAGGAACATGGTTTTAAATTTAAGCTATCCCAACAGGACGTAGAGCATCTAGATTTCGAAGACGATACCTTTGACTGCATTTTCCATCTTTTTATGTTCCATGAAATCCCTCCTATCAATTTGAAGAATGCCCTGAAAGAAGTTGTGCGCGTGCTCAAGCCAGGTGGGGTTTTTATTGGCCCTGAATTTGGTCAAGGAGACGGGGGGCCTATGCAGCAAGCGGTTCAGATATCCCATGCCTGGAATAACAATGAGACGTACACGGCGGCTTGGACTCAGTTTGATATGGAGAAGGCCGCTCGGGATGTTGGTTTTAGCAAGGTGTCGATAGAGCCCTTTAAGCCTTATGAGTCAGGAAAGGCGGAGAAGGGCTCCCGTGTGACCGCGTGGCGCTTTTATCAACTTGAGAAGTAGGAAGAGTGTTGTCCAAAAAAGAATTTAAAACGGTCAAGACGGGCCCGGTGACGGGGGACGAACCGGACTGGATTCATGACCTGCCGGTCGACAATATGGTTGGGGCGATTACGGCTTTGTCGGCAGAAGTCTACATTCTCAAAGAACGGATGCGCGCCATGGAGCGTGAATTGGTTCGTCGAGATGCCTTGGCTGAGTCGTCTGTCGAAGATCATGAGCCGACACAGGAAGAACGCGAGGCTGATCAAAAGGATCTCGACGCGTTTGTGAATCGAATCTGGACTGAGATCATGCGTGACCGCAAGACTGTAGCGAATGTTGATCCGGGCGCAGTCAACTACTTCAAGCAACCGGAATAGAGTGCCCTAAGCCTTTTCGGCCCAGGCTTGGGCTTCATCTGAGGCTGCCGCATAAAATTTCAAGCCCCACATAATTAGTAAGATTGCTGGAATGCCAACCACCAGTGGGATTATAGCCATAGCGTAGCGCAGTGTGCTTGGATCACCCATAAGGTCGGTCAAGAACCCGACTGACGTTGGCCCAAGCATGAGGCCGACTACATTGATGATCAGCCAGTAGATCGCGGTTGCCTGGCCTCTGACTTGGTTGGGTGCAATATGGACGACCGCTGCAGCCCCGCATGCGGATGCCATTGCACCACCAAGTATCGACGGAACGTAGATAACCATCGCCCAGTTGCCGGTTGGCATTAGCGGATACAAGATATTCGTGACCACCGTTATAATGACGCCGTAATACATGGCGCGCATGGGACCGTCTTTTCCGCCCATCTTCGTGAGCTTGTCCGCCAACCATCCACCACTAGTTGCGCCGATTGGCCCGAATATAAGCCCAGCCGTTCCCAAGGCGATGCCGATAGACCCGATGTCCCAGCCCCAGGTCCGTTGGAACAGTGGTGCATTCCAGAATCCGGTGTAGCCGACCAAAGTTACGACTGACATGCCGAAGAAGAGACTGCCGTAGGCCTTCCAGCGCTTACCTAAGAAGTTCATGCTCTCTTGAAAAGAGAGTTCGTTCTTTTTCGTATTGGCCCTGCCTTGCATTTCGATAAGGCCGCGCCGAATTGGTTCTTTCACGGTGATCATCAGGAGGGCGACAATGAGGCCGGGTAGGCCGACGACCATGAAGGCTGTTTGCCAGGCGCGTAGTTCTCCGACGATTGGAAGTATGAATGGCGGCATTGCGAGCAGGACAGCGATGAGCGGTCCCCCAACTAAGTTTGCGATGCCTTGGCCGAGCGAAATGCCAGACATGTAAAGGCTGACCGCCCGTGCGCGCTTCTTCTGGGGAAAGTAATCGCTGATGAGGGAGAGTGCGCTAGGTGTAAGGACCGCTTCACCTGCACCAACGCCAATGCGAGCGAGAAACAGTTGGGGGAAGTCGCGCGCTAGGCCGCAGGCTGCTGTCATGACGCACCATACGGTGATACCCACGCCGATGATGGTGCGGCGGCTTTTCCGGTCTGCTAGCCAGCCAATGGGAATACCAAGCGTGACATAAAAAATTGCGAACGCTGGACCTAGGATGAGGCCAATTTGGAAATCAGTGAGGAGTAGGTCTGCTTTGATCGGCTCGATCAGCAAACTCATGATTTGCCGGTCAATGAACGACAATATATAGGCAAGGAGGAGAAGGGTGGTGACGTACCAAGCGTATTTGGTGTTGGGATAAGCAGGCTCAGTGGCTTGTGCTGTGTTTTCTGCGTCGGTCATCCCGGGCACCCTTTTCACGATGGCTAGACGTTATCCCCAGAGTGTTCCCTGATTAAGAAAGCCTGACAAGCGATCCTTTTTAACCTTTGGTCGTCTGCCCCCAACTTTCAGCTTCAATGACACTGGCGCGATATGGCTTCAGATTGAATACGAGGATCCAAATGAAAGACCCAGCTATCGCTGAGACTAATGATAAGCCGTAGCGGATATCTTGCGGGCCATCGAAGAAAATATCTGAGGCCAAGGCGACAGCCGTTGGCCCAATCATGAGGCCCAAAATGCTGAACACGAACCAGTATACAGCAGAGATTTGGCCGCGCATTTCGTTCGGTGTGATCATCATTAGGGCCGCTGGTCCACACGCTGTAGGAATCCCCGAGCCGATGGCGTGAGGAATCAGTAACAATAAGCCGAGCCAAGGACTTGGCATGAGCGGGACCAGGACGCCGGCAATGACCAGCATGGTGGTTCCAATTAGTACGGCCCGCATATGGCCATCCTTAATGCCTCGCTCATACATCTTGTCGCCCATCCAGCCCCCCAGATAAGCGCCGCTGACTCCGCCGATGCTGACCACGAGACCATAGTAGAGGCTGATCTCGGCAATGCCCCATCCCCACGTGCGAATGAATACCGTCGGAATCCAGGCCAAGTATGCATTGCCAATAATACCCATGATGGACAGCCCTAAGAAATGACTGCCGTAGGTGCGCCAATTGGAAAATAGAAAGCGAATAACAGCGCTGATGGGTAGCTGTTCAACTTCTTTGCCGTCGACGGTGATGCGATCCCGCCGGTAGGGTTCCTTGATCGTGAACATCAGCGCGGCGATCAACAGCCCTGGGAGTCCGACAACAAGAAACACGATCTGCCAGCCGTAAATGTCGCCAATAACGGGGAGTGAAATTTGCGGTCCATCCATGATGGATGCCACGACCTGGCCTCCGAGAACGAACGCGAGTCCAGCACCGATGCCTAGTCCCATAGAATAAACACTGATTGCCCGGCCGCGTTTCTCACGAGGAAAATAATCGCTGAGCACTGAAGCCGCGCAGGGCTGCAGTGTTGCTTCACCGACGCCGACCCCAATTCGAAACATCATGAGGTGTGCGAACGTTTTTGCCAATCCGCAGGCAGCCGTCATGATGCTCCAGATGGCGATGCCGATTCCAATAATTGTTCTTCGACTTCTTTTGTCGGCAAGGCGGCCGACTGGAATGCCAAGGGTAACGTAGAAAACGGCGAATGCGGGACCAAGCAACAGGCTCATCTGAAAATCGGTAACACCGATATCTCGTTTTATAGGCTCGACAAGGAGGGCGAGAATTTGCCGATCGAGAAAGGCAAATACGTATGCGAGCATGAGTACGGCCACCACATACCAGGAATACTTTGCGCTTGGGTAGGGCGGTTCTGTCGATCGGTGGCTGTCGGCGGAGTCACTCATGTGCGGGCTAGTCCCTAAAATGGTCCTTTTACGGAGGCCGAATTCTACAGCCAGCAGGAATCGGCCGAAAGTCTAGCGCAGGCGCTACCGCAACTATGTCGGGCGTATTCGCGGTGCGGGCAAGCTAGCCTGTCGGCAGGTAGACGTGGCAGAATACCGCCATGGATAGTCTTTGGGTAAAGATACAAAGCCACGGCGTGGCTCAGTGGAAGCTCTGGGCTGTTGCTCTTGTCGCGATTGCCACGCTGGTGTTTGGCGTCATTTGGCAAATCACCAAAGATAGAAGCGCGGCGTTTGTTAACGGCGAGCGAACAACCCAACAACTGGCATTAAAACTGGAATCGAGTACCGCCGCTATTATTCGGTCGGCCGATTTGGTCGCTGGTCACGTCGGTACGGTGACCCTCGCGAACCTTAAGTCAGATGGAACTCCAGGGCCTGTCGCTACACGGTTCTGGTTGGACATGCTTGACGAGTTGTCCATTTTAAATGACATCGCATTCATCAAACTCGATGGCACGATCCCCATCACTGCTGCGCGCACGAGTGTTAGTACGATGGAGCTCGTCGAAAGGACATTTGACGGTTCGAAGTTCGCGTCATTTTTGACGCATGTGCAGGGAGAAACAGACGCAATTTATATTGGTAGCCCAATCAGAAGTCTTTTTAACAAAGAGAAAAAATGGATTCTACCGATCACAAAACCAGTTAGGGATTCTTCTGGCCAATTGCTCGGCATAGTTTATGTGGATATTGCGCTTGAAACGTTTCTGGACCTGTACTCTGAGGTTCTACCGGACGGTAATAATGGCGTTGCCTTGATTCGCGCAGATGGACGAATTTTGTTCGGGGCCCCCTTTCTGGAAGATCCAATAGACGTGTCGGCGTCGGGTTTTTCTCTTTTTCAGACTCACCTCCCAAGTTCATCAATGGGTACATACACGGGCAATGCGCCGCGACTAGGTGACGCTCGAATTTTGAGCTATCGAGAATTTAAGGACTGGCCTTTGGTTCTGACAGTCGATTTATCGATTGAAGAGCTTTTGGCGCCGTGGCGGCAAAGTGCAATTTTTTATGGTCTCGTCGGTGTTGCGTCATCTTTACTCATACTCTTGCTGACGGCGTGGCTCAGCCTTCAAATTCGACGAGACGGGGTGAATCGCAGAACCCTATTGCTGCGCGAGAGAAGCCTTGAAGAATCTCAGCGACTGGCGGGCGTCGCTCACTTCGAGCGCGATATCTCTACGAATGCGTTGATCTGGGCTGAGAACATGTTCGTGATACATGGCGTGCATGCGGACACTTTTGTTCCTGGGCGAACGTCTTTTCTAAGCCTAGTCGTTGAGGAGTCACGAAGCGCTACGCAGCTGCAAGTTGATCACTTTGATTTTCCGCCAACCAATGGACATCTTGAGTGCACGATATGTCGTCCCTCTGATGGGGCGGTCCGTGACATGATCTACGACTGGGAAATCATCCACGATCATGATGGCTTAGCGATCAAAGCGTTTGGCGTGGCGCGTGATGTTACGGATTTGCGCGTTACCGAAAGTAAGGCGCGGGACAATGAGGTGCGGCTGCGAGATATCACGCAGTGCATGAGCGATTTTATCTGGGAGACGGATAAGAGTGGCCTGATTACGTATTTTGAGAGTGGGGAGGATGGGCTTGCGCTCGACGTTGAGATTGGCGTTACCCGCAGCGAGAACGTGGATATGAGTGCTGGGGGCGGTGACTATGCATTTTTGACTCAGGCCATGGTTCGTCACGAACCTTTCAGGAGTCTCACTCTCCCCTTACGAAACAAGCGCGGCGTGGTTCGGTGGGCGCGGCTTTCAGGTAATCCCCGGTTTGGTACAGACGGTGGGTTCCTCGGTTTCAGGGGCGCCGGCGCAGACATTACTGATCAACGAGAGCAACGGCTTTTCGAGAGCGAAAAAAATAAGAGCGATGCGTTGGATCGCCTTGCCGGTGGGATTGCTCATGAAATCAACAACCTATTGCAGCCGGTCGTCGTTTACTCGTCCATGGGCGAAACTGAAGCGCCTGAGACTGTTCGGACCCAGGGGTACTTCAAAAAAATCTATACCGCCTCCCAGCAGGCTATCAGCATTGTTCAAGATATTTTGACCTTTGCCCGAGAAGGACGAACAAGCTTAAAGCCCGTATCGCTAGCAGCGTCATTGACTGAAGGGCTAGATATTATTCGACCGACGTTGCCACCGACGTTGTCTCTGGTCGGGCCTGTCGGTGACTCGGATCTGAACGTGGCCGCTAATCCAGGTGGCCTACACCAGGTCTTGTTTAACCTGGTTCGAAATGCTGTGGATGCAGCGGGGCCTCAAGGTCGTGTATCAGTCGAGGTCGGGTCGACCGTTCTGTACCCTAAAGATGCAGACCGTTGGACGGTGTTGTCGGGGCGGTACGGGTACGTCTCTGTGGCAGATAACGGCCCAGGTATGAATGAGAAAGACCTGAGTAAAGTTTTTGATCCGTTCTTTACGACGAAGCCGCGCGGTGTCGGAACTGGTCTGGGTTTGTCTGTTGTCGCTGGTCTGGTGCGAGAATGGGGCGGTGCGGTCGACGTGAAGCCCCAGCCCGGTGAGACAGTGTTTACATTCTACGTGCCAATGGCTGGTGTCGAGCAACGGGCTGCAGAATAGGTGAAATACTTACGGTGATTTCATGGCGCCCGTTGCAAAGTATGATTGACTGAATCCCGGCGTCGCATTTGGGTCTATGTTTTGATCTTTGATGTAGAGGCCTGGAATAAAAGTCTCAACGTAGGTGTCGGGGTCGAACCCGTTGGCTGTATATAGCTCCTGCAGCGACATGTCGTAAACCGTAAGCATAAAGGGCTCATTGTTGCAGGTTGCATCCCAATCTCTGAGTGAGGCTTGGTAGGGCGTGAGAGCACTGAATTGCGGTGCGTCACAGTGGATCATGAGGCCGCCTGGTTTCAGCAGTCTATGGCATTCCTTAATAATACGCGGCAGTGATTTAGCGG
>Ga0055584_100006871_pt1 | contig 11157 bp, 6 predicted proteins | sample OSDHelmetaG_FD_58716 | JGI IMG/M metagenome (GOLD analysis project Ga0055584, IMG submission 58716) | Pelagic marine sediment microbial communities from the LTER site Helgoland, North Sea, for post-phytoplankton bloom and carbon turnover... | ecosystem: Environmental > Aquatic > Marine >...
GTTCCATCGTCCAACCAAAAAGCCATGCAGGCGTCACCAATAAATTTGTCGATATCGCCTCTATTTTCTATTATTACGCTGGTCATAACACCGAACAGCAAATTAATTTGTTCGACGATTTCTTTGGGTGAGTATCGTTCACATCTATCAGTAAAATTCGCAATGTCGCTGAAAAAAATACTGGCAGATTTGCGATCTGCTCGTGCGCCTTCTTCAGCGGTGCCTAGTATAGCTTTCTCTACAGCCATCCGCATAGAGGCTTGAGAGACGTACCTACCCAGCTGTTCTTTTTCTTTTCTTGCTCTTCGGTCTGCTAAAGCTCGTTCCACCATGGCCAGCATTCCATCCATATTAAATGGGTGTTCCAAAGCTCCGACTGCTCCGGCGTTTAATGCCATACGTGCGTCGGCCTCACTTTCGCTGGGGATTGTAACTATTACATCTGGTTTGTTATCCTTTTTTAAATTGTTTATATCATTAAAAAGATCGATAATTGAGCCGTCTGTGGGAACCGATTCAACAAGCATCAAATCACAGGAAAGCCTACTTAAAGATTTAATTGCTGACTTGATACGATCGGCGTTGCGAATAGTAAAACCTTGCTGTGATAAAGCTTTAGCCATTGTTCTTGTAAGGTGGTTGCTCTGATTTAAAATAAGGATACTTTCTCTGCGAGAGTGCGCCTTATTGAAAACTTTTTCTATGCGAGCGATTAACTTAGCTAGATCTACAGGCTTGGTTATGTACTCATCGACTCCAACCTGAAAACCCTTCTTTTGGTCTGCTGCAGAACCGAGTGTGCTAGACATTATTATATGAGTATTAGCTAAATTATCATTTCTTCGCACGGCATCGCACGTTTCGTAACCATTCATTTTGGGCATCTCGATGTCGCAAATTATCACTGCTGGTTTTATTTCTAAGGCCTGATCATATCCGTCTTGACCATCGAATGCCTGATAAACGGTAAAGCCTGCGTCTTTCATTCCATCTACTATAGTTTTATGGACTAGTTTCGAGTCATCAATTAGCAGAACTTTTTTTAATGGTGAGTCAATTTCAAATGCTGCATCAATAATTTTTTCTGATTGAATGGGAAATTGCATAAACTTATCAGCTACCATGTATACTTGATCGGCTAGCTTATAATCTGACGATAAAAGAATGATTTTTATTTCATCAGAAAATACTCTTTTTAATTTTGTGGCAATTTCAATCAGTTCGTATTCATCGCTATCTGATTGTAAAAGTAAAACGACGTTGGAATTTTCAGTAACAGCACTAGCCAACAGCTTTTTAGTTACGAAATTTGCGGATACTCGTGGGTCTTTTGTGAACGCATTATCAAGATACGTTCTATATACACTGTTCTCCACGCAAATCACAAAATGCAAATTTTTTAGTTTGTCTGCGCCTAAATTGCTCTTTTTGTCATCAATCACTTTCAATTCACTTCCGCTCATCCAAAATCGGTAAACAAGACAAATCCAGAGCATTTAGAAGATCTTCTTCTGGGACCGGCTTTTCAAATAGCTCCATTACTTTCAAGTTTTTTAACCTTCTCTGCTCCACACTGCCTATTGTTGTTTTACCAGTGATCATAAAGACTGGCGCATCAGAATATCTGTCTAACTGCCTCAGCTTTTCAATAAATTCAAATCCATCCATTATTGGCATTACTATATCTACGCAAAAAGCTGACAAGTTTAGCGTCTCAATTTTTTTCAACGCCTCATGTCCATCTAGAGCAGTTTCCACTTCATAACCAGCCTGGTTCAGTATTGAGCTCATTCGATTTCTCTGTATAGCTGAGTCATCGACCACTAAAACTTTATGCTTTGCTCTTTCCAATTTTATTGAAATGATCTGTTCTGTCTGAGTTGACTTGAATGGAGAAACTAATTTAGAGGCCATCATTTCCCATATATTTACAATCAAAACTAAACTGCTATCCGACAAAATTGTACATCCCATCATATAGTCAATCTTTGACAACAAAGACCCAAATTGCTTAATTAGGACATCTTGCTGACCATGGATTTCATCAACGATTATGCCCAACTTCTGATCACCATCTGTTAGAACTATAATTGAAAATTCGTGTTTATTGAATGAACTGCTTGAAAAGTTAAAAAACTGTGAAAGTGAGTTTACTTTCAGAGTATTTCCTCGATAATTAAAGACGCTGTCGTCTCCTACTTGCTTCAATTCCGTCGGCTTTACTGATAGAACCTCAACGACGTTCAACACAGGCAAAGCAAATTGGTGCCCATTTTCACTTACTAAGAGAATTCCAACAATAGCCAATGTAAGAGGTAAATTCATCGAAATAGTGGTTCCCAAACCTTCCTTACTTTCAATATGGATGGAACCTTGAAGAGACGAAATAGCTGTTTTTACAACATCCATGCCTACGCCTCGACCGGAAAGCTCGTTCACGGTTTTAACTGAAGAAAATCCTGGTTCGAAAATTAAATCAAAAATATCTTTTTCAATAAGGCCTTCAACCATTTCATTTGAAATGAGGCCTGTTTCTAAAGCTTTTTCGACAACTCTTTGTTTATTAATACCCGCACCATCATCTGTAATAGAAATCACAGCATTGGAACCCTGATAAAAAGCTCGAATATTTAGCTCGCCAACCTCAGACTTTCCACGTTCGAGGCGCTGTTCAACTGCTTCAATTCCATGGTCAAGAGAGTTGCGAATTATGTGTATAAGCGGGTCAGAAAGTTGATTTATCAGCAATTTATCAAGTTCAGTGTCACCGCCAGAGATATTTATTTTTATTTTCTTTCCAATTTTTCTTGATAACTCTCTCACTTGGGCTGGAAACCGGTTAAATAACTGCGATATTGGAACCATTCTGAAGCTCATAGCACCAGATTGCATCCGACTGCTAAGTCCCTCTAGATCATCAACATTTTTTTGTAACTGCTTCCTTATACCTTCGACCTTAAGTAAATTAAGCCTATTTTCGGTCGGGATATTTTTTAGGTCTTCAAAAATTTCTCCCTGGAGAAGCCCTGAAATTTGTTTGACTAACCGAAGAGATTTATCTTTCGAGTTGGATGTAAAACTGTGACTGTGCGCAATCAACTCCAACTCAAGTTCGGAAAATTTCTGTCTAATTACTGCTATGTTTTCATTAATTATTTCAAATTTTGCCGATAATAAATGTTTTTCTACATTTCTAATTTCATTTGATAAGACTTTGATATCATTTTGTAATCTTATTCGTGTAATAAATACTTCCGATGCTGTATTCAAAACATCATCTAACTTATTTGCTGGAACTCTGATGCTTTCTTCAACAATGGGGGTTTTATTAATAGCCTCGGAAGACTTATTAACAGGCAATACCTCAGGTTCCTCAAATACATCATCATATTCTCTATGCAGACTTCCCTTTTTTGAATCGGCCGTAACATATTCTTCATTACGCAATTCTATAATATTTCTTAAAATTCCATTGATTTCTGTATTTATTTCGGGACGTGAGCCAACTTCTTTAACCATAGTAGAAAGTGCTTCGTTCCCAGACATCAATAAATCTATATTGTATTCTGTTATACTTAACTTAGATGACCTCAAATCGTCTAGCAAGCTTTCCATTTCATGAGCTAATGCCTCAATTCTTTTTATCCCTAAAAGTCTAGCTCCGCCTTTTACGGTGTGAACAGCTCTGAATATTTTATTTATTAAGGGAGCTGGGTTCTCATCTCTGTCCAGTTCGACTAGAGCTAATTCTGCTTCTTCGAGATTGTCAGCGGCCTCTTCACAAAAGTCATTTATGAGAAGAGCTTTTTCAGGTGAGAAATTTAAAATTTCTGGAGCCTCTTTATTATTTGAAATTGAAGAAACTTTATCTTCAAAATTCTTAAGTTTTTTTTCTTCTTCAATAGTTGGATCAGATTTAATTTCTGCCGTGTCCGGATCAGACAAAGTTTTTAAACTTTCCTCAGAATGTATTTTGCCTAAATCCACATCTAACTTATGTAGGGGTTCGCGTAAGTAAGTTTTACACTCTAAAATCATGTCAGAGATATCGATATTTGAGGAAGAGTTTTCTAACATTTCTTGTAGGATCCGTTGGGCCACCTCAAAAGCGAGCTCAATCAAGTAAACCATAGAATACTGAGAAAAATCTAGTTTCCAGCGTCCGTAGTCAATCACGAACTCAACAATTTCAAATATATGAATTAGTTTTTTTACTTCGATAATGTTAGCTAATCCTAAGTAAAAAAAACTTTTTTTATAAGCTTCAGAAAATGCTTCTTCTGGTTCTTCGTGTTTAGATTTTATTATTTTCAAAATTTCAGTGTTTGAATTTCTGATATTTTCTAACAAGCTTTTAGCTAAAGCTTCTATATCATCGTTATCCGATAAAAATTCGACAACAGTATCTTCTTTGCGTGGTTCTAAAAGTCCTATATTATAGAGTTTCATGAGCTTGCTTCGTTACCACCATTCTCATCTCGTCAATCATTTTTTAAAAACTCTTGAAGTCTTTTGAAATAATTTCATTTACTCCATGGTCGTTGTCTATCTTTTCAGACGTTTCAGAGAATTCGTCACTGACTTCAATAGTTTCTTCTAGTTGAAAAAACGAAACAAGGTTCCTAAGCTTGGGGGATAATTCTGCTACAGTCTGCCCAATACTGGCTAGATTAGATGCGGAAGAAGCATTATTCTGTATAGAATTATCTAATGACTGAACTGCGGAAGTTATTTGATTAGCCCCTATTGCTTGTTCGTCTGATGCAGCTCTTATGCCCTGAACAAGGTCTCTCGTTTTATCAATTTCCGGTAAAAGCTCGCGGAGCATTTTGTTTGTTGACTCGGACATCTCTTTTCCTTCAGAAGAAGAGAGTTGAATGTCACCGGCAGCTTGTTTACTTAACTCGGCAAGTTTTGAAACCTCTGAGGCTACCACTGCAAACCCCTTTCCATGCTCGCCTGCACGAGCAGCTTCAACTGAAGCATTTAGAGCTAAAAGCTCAATTTTACGGGTTATTTCTTCTACTACTGTGATTTTTTCGGCTATGTTTTTCATCGACGTTGCCGTTTTTTCCATAGCCTGAGAGCATATAGCGGCATCTTCAGAGAGGCCAGAGGCCATTTGATCACTAGTGGAAGCTGCCTCTGCGTTTTGTTGGATTGATGCAGCCATTTCTTGCACTGCAGATGAGGTTTCTTGGACTGACGTTGATTGTTCTGTGGTAGTCATCGACACTTCCGTTGCAGAGACCTTTAATTTTTCGGAGTGACTGTTGAGTTCACTGGTCAACGAAAGCAAGCCTTTTACTACTTCAATCATCCCGTCGCGCATTTTTAACACAGATACCAAAACCGTAGAGACTTCATCTTTTCCCGTAGTTTCAATTTTTACGCCTAAATTGCCGCTGGCCATGTCATCAATTGAAGTTACTACGGAACTCAACCTTTTTTTAACTGAGTACGCAATCCTCAATCCGACAAAAAACGCCAGAATAATTGCAAGTAAAGCTATTATAATAGTGTTTTGAAAGGAATTTCTCTCAATTTTTTGGGCCGATGAGACGCCTCTCTTAGTTAGGCCTTCGACAGATCCAACAAAGTCGTTTAGGGTGGCGGACATTGTAGTCTGTGTTTGGGCCAACAAGTCAGTAAGTTCTTGTAACAATTCAGAATGAGGACATTCATTCCAGCCCGTACACTCAATGAGCTCCGTAAGAAATTTTTCATTTAAAACTTCAAATTCTTTCTGCCCCTCAGCAATAGAGTCTGTTTGAGTTACCATTCCCTGAAAAACTTCTGCTTCTAGCAAGGGCTTTTCATCTAACACTATGACACTAAAATTATTTTGTGCTTTCTGGTTGTAAAGCGTTATCCGTTTATCGAGAAGGTTCTTCATTAACGAAAGCTCCGTAGATGTCGCCTCAGAATAACTTCGCATTTCTTCAACATTTTTCTCAAAAACGTCTTTTTGCCCAATGCCCAAGCGAAACGCCGCGGAATTAAGTTTAAGCTGTTGGATTGCTTGAAGCTCTGAAATTCTTGTTACGTGTTCAAGCAAAGGAATTTGAAAAGTATCAACATCGTGAATTGCCTTGCCAATTCTACTTAAAGACCAGATCGAAAATGTGTTTATCGTTACAATTGACGCTACCAAAATAAAAACAAGGGTAATTATTCTGGAATATATTGATGATCTAATTAGCATTTTTATGCCTTCTTTAACTTACCAATTGAGCTTTATCATGTATAGTATCTTGCTAGCCATAAAGAATATGAAATAGGCATTTATTCGCGTACTTCAATTTTGTAGGTAGCGAGCTTAGGTGACGCTACTATTCTGTCCACTGAAAGTACCAGCAAAGTGTTTGAGTCTTGTTCACTTACTCCTGAAAACAAACTAGACGTCTCTGCTGATAAAACATTTTCTGCCGGTATGAAGCTTGCTGGAGGATACGAGCGTATGCCGATAACTTCACTCACGCACAAAGCAAAGTCATAAGTATTATGATTTAAAACTATGTATTTATTACGTTCATCGATAATTAACTTTTCTCTTCCTAGATCTGTAGAAATATCCACACAGGCGATTACTTGGCCCCTCAGGTTTATGAGTCCACGAACAAAATTTCTGGAGTCATGTATCCTAGTTACATCATAACCCTCAATGATTTCTAAAACATTTTCTATATCTACTATAAAATGGTAATCAAAAATTTTTGCGTAGATATACTCGCGATAATCGACCTTTAGCGTATCAAATTCTGTTTTGAATTGTTCATTACTTGGATCAAGTACAGTCTGGCGGCTATTATTTTCCTTCAAATCAAGCCAAATTTTTTCAAGAAAAATAACAGAAACGCTGGAGTCCCTAAATCCTATTGTTTGTTTTATATAACTAAGTTCACCCTTATGCTCGAACTGAGGCTCTATATTGTGAGTTGCGATATTTGTATCAGACACGACGTCAACATGGCGATCCATCGTGAAGCTAACTTCTAGATCATCAATTAACACCCGTAACAAAGACAGCTTTTTTTGTTCGGGCGCTTTAAAACCCTCATCGTTTAAGAGATTATTGGTAAGAAAGTTTGTTTCAAAGACAGGTATGAGCTTACCTTTATAGTTTATTGATCCCTTGCAACTATTTGACAGCAATGGTTTTTCACCTATCTCGCCAAAATCCCTAATAACTTCTATTACGTTATGAAGAGGAACAGCAAATTGCTTTCCGCTCCGCGCGAAGATGAATAACTTTTCATAATTAATTTGTTGATGAAACTTTTTTTCTTCTTTGTTTCCCAGCGAGCCAGACTTCTCAATTAATTCGCCTTGGTCGGCCAACGGCTGAGGTATTGTATTGGCTAAGCGCTTAAAATCTCTTTCTGTATTTTCATCATTAAATTCTTCTTTTTTTATCGACTCAACTTCCTGTATCGTCCTTTTTTTTACTTTCGAATTTTTAATATTTTGAGATTTGCTTTCCGCTATGAAATCTCCCTTGGATACTTTGTCATTAACCACTCTGGTTGGAGAAAAATCTTTTAATTTTTTACCCATAACTTGTCTCTTATTTCAACTTTGCAATCAATTTCATCTCTCAAGTAACTTTTGCAAATCTCTTCCCAGTTGATTAATTTGTGTGGCCGCTTTCTTTGAGGTTGTGAATACTGACGCTCTGTTCATATTGGCTTCAGCAAATCCTACAGTTTGGCTTATTGAGCTACTTAATAAATGTATGTCATCTTCTGCTATTTGTTTCTTGCAGTGTGTATATATAATTGATCTTGTATTTACCGCGTTTAGTACGGCCGCTACGTTAGATCGCGCAGTGTCAAAGACCTCTGACACTTCTTTATTAAGCTCAATAATCCAACCCAAGCCCAAAATATCATCCCTAGATGGCCTGCATGGTACTAAAATTACATCGGCTATAGCTAAACTGAAAGGGAGTGATTTTTGTAGGCTACCCTGTAGGTCTATAAATACGAGTTCTTTATCGGTTGCTTCGATAGTTTTTTCTACTTCATCTTCATCGGGTATGTACTGGACTGTAATTCGGTGCAAATATTTATCGGAACTTTCTGAAATCCAATCATATGAGGACTTTTGAGGATCTGTATCGATTACTAGAACGCTTTGTCCATGCTTCGCAAAATAGGCCGCGATATTAACGCACAAAGTAGACTTCCCCGTACCTCCTTTACTACTAGCGAATGTTATCACTTTAGTCATGGCCAGACTCTCAATAAGTTCTTTTTTACATTGTGTTAAATTTTTGAAGATCGTTTGTACCTCAAGTTATTTTGTTTTATATCTTGTTCCATAGCAATACTTAAACAACAATGATTTTAGCTATTTGTTAAGGAGCTAGTAATTTAGCATGATAAAACCTAGCAGGTTTACACTAAATATATCTGGAAAAATTTTTACACTCGTTTTTGGATTGACGACTTTACTCGCCATATTTGGATTATATTCAATTTTTGTTATCGATCTAATAGGAAAAAAAGTCGACTCTCTGATCAACATAGAGGGAGCACTTGAGGCAAGTGTATACAAGATGGACATAGCCAGGCTAAGTTCTTCTAATACTTTAAATTCTGCGGCGTTAACCTTGCTAGCATCGGGAAATCAGGCGACAAAAAAAATGTCTAGCGATTTTAAGGTCTCTACGAAAGAGGCCAAAACTGCTGCAGAGAATGGCTTGTATGAGCTGGATAAAGCGATCAACTTATTGAATCCACTTATAATTAAAACTGAGACGAACGAAGAACAATTTATAGCATATCGACTTATAGAACTAGTATCCAATGCGCTGGACCCATCCAGCAGTAATGAAACACAATCAATATACAATTCATTTCAAAAATCGTTGTTTATGTTGAAAGACGAATATAAAACTACAGTTGAAGCGCAACAAGAAATTGTTGAGGCCGTGTCTGGACTTAATAAGTTTTTATCAAGTTCAGATCCGTCCAAAGCTAATAGGAGTAAGTACAAAAAAACACTAGATAAATTCACTAAGCGTTTAGTAAAATCGAAATATAATTTGAATATTGCGCAATCAAAATTGGATAGTAAGAGCATTGAGGTGTTCTCAGAAATAAAAGTCGCCAAAAATCTTGCTTTGACCACAGTCGAGGGCATGAGAAAGCAAGCATATTTAGTAACTTTGACAGTAGCTATATCTTGCATAATTATTGCGCTCATATCGGGACTTATTCTCACTAAAAGCATACGAGAGAGACTGAAGCTTGCTTACACTTCTGTAGATCTAATAACAGACGGTGACCTAACAAAATCGATTGTCCCGGGAAAAGATGATGAAATAGGACAGTTGTTGGCATCTACGGAGACAATGCGCAGTAAAATCGTAGAAGTCATAACGGCGATGAGGTCTACGATAGATAAGGTGTCAGAAAACTCAAAGGGCCTTACAGTCACTGCGCAACAAGTACTTCAAGGTAGTAATCTTCAATCAAATTCAGTTCATCAAACATCAAGCTCAATGGAAGAAATGACGAACAAAATAAGTACAAATGCAAAAAACTCGGCGGATACTAACGAAACGGCTAAGTCACTTGCTGAAAATGCAGTCCGTTGCTCAGAAGCTATGCAAGAAACATCTCGAGCTATGAAAGGGATTTTTGATAGTATTGCTGTGGTGGGTGATATTACCGATAGAATAGAACTGTTAGCTTTGAATGCTTCAATAGAAGCAGCGCGTGCAGGCGAACATGGAAATGCTTTTGCAGTGGTTGCTGCAGAGGTTTACAAATTGGCTGAATTAAGCAAAAAAGCGTCATCGGAAATTGTGCAGACCTCGGCCGAAGGTAAACAGCTTTCTGACGAGACTGATGAAATGCTCAAAGCTCTTTTACCTGAAATTGCTAAAACTCAGAGATTGGTGCAGGATATCAGCAGTGCTTCGGAGGAACAATCGTCTGCAGTGATTGAAATAAACTCGTCAATCAAAGCTTTAGATACCGTTATTAAACAAAATTCCGACGCGTCGTCTGCACTTTCCGCTTCCGCAGAAACTTTAGCACAAATCGTACCGGATTTGGAAGATATAGCGAACCAATTTATACTAGATAACTAAGTTTTAGCACAGGTAGGAGACCAAAAGTTGAGAAAAACGTGTGTAAAATATGCAACCTAAAAGGAAAGTTTAATTTAAAAAAGGATAAGTAATCATGACTATAATCAAGAATTTAAGCATTTGTATGCTGGCAGTAATTCTAATTTCTGGAACACACACCGCCAAAGCATACGCGGGTAATAAGAAAAGTGTAATAGAAGTAATACAGGACCGTGGAGTTATGAAAGTGGGTTTGTCCTTCTTTACTCCCTGGGTGATGAATGGGTCCAATGGAGAATTAGTGGGGTTCGAACCCGACGTAGCTAGAAAATTAGCGGCTGATATGGAAGTTGAAGTTGAATTTATTCCAGTTGAATGGCCTGAAATAATATCAGAACTTAATAACGAAACCTTTGATGTGATAATAGCAGGCATGTCCATAAGGCCTTCCCGAAACTTGTTAATTAATTTTACCGATCCCTACGCTTATTCAGGACTGACTATTTTAGCTAATAAAGCAATGACTGAAGATCTTGAGTACTACACAGAGTATGATAACCAAGATATAACCTTTGCCGCTCGACGAGGATCTACTCCTGAAAAAGTAATTAAACTTATGTTTCCTGATGCAAAGCTGATATTATTTGAAGAGGATGGAGCCGCAACGGCTGCGGTGGTGGCAGGGGATGCCCACGCTATGATGGAGAGTGAACCTGGTCCTTCGAATAACGAACGGCTTTACCCCGAAAAGCTACATGTACCGTTCTATGAGACTTTCCAAGCAAACGGCGAAGGTTTTGGAGTGAGAAAATCTGATCCTGATGCCTTAAATTTTTTCAATAATTGGATAGCTCAACAATGGAGAAGTGGTTGGCTAGAGGAAAAAAACGACTATTGGTTCAGAGGAATTGAGTGGGAAGGACTTGTTCAAAAAAACTAACTGCTAAAATGTTGTTGGCATATGAAATCGTACGGGTCTCCGGCTGGAAAGTTAGGTTATCTTTTACTCCCGGAGCCCCTGTCAGAATAAACCTTCTTGCTGAGGTGAACCTTGGTTATTAGCTATGAAGCTATGC
>Ga0055584_100006872_pt1 | contig 11156 bp, 9 predicted proteins | sample OSDHelmetaG_FD_58716 | JGI IMG/M metagenome (GOLD analysis project Ga0055584, IMG submission 58716) | Pelagic marine sediment microbial communities from the LTER site Helgoland, North Sea, for post-phytoplankton bloom and carbon turnover... | ecosystem: Environmental > Aquatic > Marine >...
GTAAAACTCAATCTAATGACTTTTATGCTTCCATGTTTCAAATAGATCAGTATAATGCTTCTCGATTTCATTTAAGATCTTAACCAAAGGTCACAACCGAGAAAAATATGGCAACAAAAAAAACAAAAGCAAAAGTTAAGAAAATTGACCTGATGAATAGCCCTCTAGACGCAATAGGTCCATATAAACCTAAGCGTGGTGAAGCTTATATGTGTGATGCACAACTGGAATATTTTAAAACGCTCCTCACGCAATGGAAAAAGAATCTAATTGATGAAGTTGATAGGACAGTCGTACATATGAAGGATGAAGCATCTAACTTTCCTGACCCAAATGATAGGGCCACACAAGAATCAGAATTTGGTCTGGAACTGAGGACCAGAGATCGAGAACGAAAACTATTAAAAAAAATAACATCAACGCTAGTTCGTATTGAGGATGGTGATTATGGTTATTGCGAAGAAACCGGAGAAGAAATTGGCCTTAAAAGATTACAAGCAAGACCGGTTGCCACTCTCTCATTAGAAGCCCAAGAAAGACGTGAATTATCCGAAAAACAATATCGCGACAGAGATGATCGTTATAGATAAAATTAAAGAAGATTGAGAGAATTATTTCTTCACACAACTCTCAATATAAAGGTAGGTTCGCTCCTTCACCATCAGGTCCGCTGCATTTTGGATCTCTTATCACGGCAATTGCAAGTTTTCTCGATGCAAAAATTAATAATGGTCAATGGTTCTTGAGAATCGATAATTCAGATTTTACTCGCGAGCAGAAAAATGCGAGTGATAAGATAATAAAAACACTAGAACTCCATGGGTTTGAATGGGATGGCACTGTTCAATATCAGTCTGATTCATATGATCTGTATCAAAAAAGTATAGATTTCCTGAAACAAAATAATCATGTTTTTCGTTGTGAGTGCTCTAGAAAAAATCTTATAAAAAATAAGATAGGATCCAATGGTTTTATTTATACCGGGACCTGCCATAACAAAATAATACACAAAAATTATTCATTAAGAGTCTTTGTCAGTAATACAAACATTGAATTTACAGATACCTTACAAGGCAATCAGAAATGCTCACTGGAATCCGAAATATCTGATTTTATAATATGGAGAAGAGATAATATCGCCTCTTATCATCTAGCAACCGTGATAGATGATAATGAGCTTAATGTAACTAATATTGTCCGAGGTTTTGACTTAATTAATTCGACGTTCTGCCAAATTCATTTACAAAATATCTTAAATCACAAAACGCCTGCTTATAGCCATATACCAATTGTCGTAGATCAAGATGGTAATAAATTAAGCAAGCAATTTGGAGCTTGTGGAATAGAAAACGAAGCAGCTTCAAAGAACTTATACAACGCTTTGGTGGCTCTGTGTCAAGAGCCTCCTGAAGAGCTAAGCAATGAGCGTCTAGACAGCATATGGGACTGGGCTATTGTAAATTGGGATATGAATAAATTAAGAATGCTCAGCAGCTTAAATCATATTGAAATAACTTAATTCTTAATTCTCCTCGAGCTCCTTCATGCTTAGACGGACTCTTCCTTGTCTGTCTACCTCTAGGACTTTAACCTTAACCTCATCACCTTCTGATAGTTTGTCACTTACTTTCTCAACACGCTCATTAGATATTTGTGATATGTGAACCAAACCGTCTTTACCAGGCAAAATAGTAACAAAAGCACCAAAATCCATTAAACGGACGACTTTTCCATCATATATCTTCCCAACTTCCACATCTGCAGTAATTAGTTCAATTCTCTTAACAGCCTCTCTTCCAGAGGCGCCATCAATAGAAGCAACACGAACAGTACCATCCTGATCAATATCAATAGATGCTCCAGTTTCTTCAGTCATCGCCCTGATTACTGCACCACCTTTACCAATTACATCCCTAATTTTTTCTGGATCAATTTTAAAAGTAGTGATTGTTGGGGCCCACTCTGACATTTCTTCTCGTGGTGAGGTAATAACTTTATTCATTTCATCTAATATATGTAATCTTGCATCCTTTGCTTGAGCTAATGCAATATCCATAATTTCTTTTGTTATACCTTGAATTTTTATATCCATTTGAAGAGCAGTGATACCCTCTTGTGTCCCTGCTACTTTGAAATCCATATCACCAAGATGATCTTCATCACCTAGAATATCGGTCAGTACCGCAAAATTTTCACCTTCCTTAACAAGGCCCATTGCAACACCTGCAACAGGTGACTTAATTGGTACACCTGCATCCATCAGTGACAAACTTGTTCCACACACTGATGCCATTGAGCTAGAACCGTTTGATTCTGTAATTTCTGATACAACGCGAATGACATAAGGAAAATCTTCTTCGGAAGGCATGACTGCCTGTATTCCTCTTTTTGCGAGTTTACCATGTCCAATTTCACGTCTTTTTGGTGAGCCCACAAAACCAGTTTCACCGACGCAATATGGAGGAAAATTATAATGCAGCATAAATGAGTCTTTGTACTCACCCATCAGAGCATCTATCATTTGCGCGTCTCGTCCTGTACCAAGAGTAGTTACAACAATGGCTTGAGTTTCACCTCTTGTAAATAATGATGAGCCATGCGTTCTTGGGAGCATCCCAACTTTCACATGAATAGGCCTCACAGTAGAAACATCGCGGCCATCAATTCTAGGTTGGCCATCGATAACACGATGCCTGACAATATTTTTCTCAAGTTTTGAAAGTGAGCTTTTAACTTCATCTTCAGACCACTTCTCTTCATGATCTCCCATAATTTTTTCAGCTACAGCTTCTTTGCAGTCTGAAACCGCCTGATGACGCTCAACCTTATCCGTATTAGTGTAAGCAGATGTTAAGGATTCGGTGGCCAATTCACTGACTTTTTTAACTAAATCCTCATCTACCTCAGGAGCAGCCCACTCCCATTTTGGCTTGCCTGCATCTTCTGTTAATTCATTAATTTGTGCAATCACCTGCTGCATTTGGTCATGACCAAACATAACAGCACCCAACATAATTTCTTCAGATAATATTTTTGCTTCTGATTCAACCATTAGTACCGCATCATCCGTACCAGCTACCACAAGATCGAGATCAGAATCTTCTAGCATTGAGACAGTTGGATTTAGTACATACTCATTATTAATGTAGCCAACACGAGCGCATCCTAGTGGTCCAGCAAAAGGCATCCCTGATAAAGAAAGAGCTGCAGATGCACCAATCAATGCAGGCATATCAGGATCAACTTCGGGGTTTAACGATATCACTGTTGCAATTACCTGCACTTCATTAGTGAAGCCCTTTGGAAATAATGGGCGTACTGGTCTATCTATCAGTCTGGAAGTTAGTGTTTCTTTTTCAGAGGGCCTACCTTCTCGCTTAAAAAATCCGCCTGGTATCTTGCCCGCTGCATAAGTTTTTTCTTGATAATTAACAGTAAGAGGGAAAAAATTACGACCTGGTTCTGCATGCTTTCTTCCTACTGCGGTGACTAACACTGATGTTCCGTCAACACTTACTATTACCGCACTATCTGTTTGTCTTGCTATTTCACCAGTTTCGATGGTGATTAGTTGATCTCCATACTGGAATTCTTTTTTAATTGATTTCACTATTGATACTCTTCTCTTTGATTGATTTCAAAAGTTTTTTGAGGTTAGCGTCTTAAACCGAGGCTTTTTATGATTTCAGCGTAACGATCTTGATTATCATTTTTCAAATAATCGAGAAGCTTACGTCGCTTACTAACCATTTTAAGAAGACCTTGTCTAGAATGATGATCTTTTTTATGTTCTTTAAAATGCTCAGTCAATTCTGTAATACGTTTAGTTAAAATGGCTATCTGCACTTCTGCTGAGCCAGTATCCTTATCCCCTCGAGAATACTCTTTTATAATTTCGCTTTTGCTTTCACTTGATAGTGACATTGTATAAAAACCTCAATCTTTGTTCGTTTAATTATTGATATTACTATAAAGCGCGCTATTCTAGCGCTTAGTCATCCTAAGTAACAGCTTTAAATCCAAATTATTCAAAATAAATATTATCTTTAATTTCAATTTTAAGAAAAGATAAGCTTACAAATGAAATATTCGTTGTGGTTTCAGGAATTCACTTTGATGATTAATGCCAATCCCAAGAAATTTTCTCTCCTCATCATATACCCTTATAGGCCCTTCTTCACTAGAGATATGCTTGATACTTTGTCCATTGTTAAACATCTTTTTCTCATTTATATTCAAGCTCACTGAGTTTAAATCACTCAGTGCTTGATCCGCAGTTAAAAAATAAGAAGACTCTAATATATGTTTATTAGCTAATTCATTTTCAAGCGCTTCGCTGGTCAACATTTGGTTAGCGATAAATGGACCGGCTCCAACTCTGTGCAACTTCTTGGTGTGACCAACCATTCCAATTGATTTAATAATATCTTCAACTAAGACCCTTATGTACGTTCCTTTGGAGCAAGTGACGATGAATTCGATAGAATTATCGGTAACTTGTTCAAGTTTGATTGAAGTTATACAGATTTTTCTTTGCTTTCTTTCCACTTCTTTGCCTTGCCTAGCAAGTTTATAGAGTCTTACGCCATCCTGTTTCAAAGCTGAATACATGGGTGGAGTTTGAAATGAATCACCCAAAAAACCTTTTAAAATCTTATCCCAGTACTCATCTGAATGAGTATTGATTTTTGATCTCTTTATGATTTCACCTTCACTGTCACCTGTAGAAGTCATTACCCCTAATTCCGCAACCACATGATAAGTCTTATGATGATCTAGAAGATAAGGGCAGATTTTTGTTGCTTCTCCAAAACATAAAATCAGCATGCCTGTTGCCTCAGGATCAAGACTGCCCCCATGCCCTGCTTTTTTTGCACCGATCAACTTTTTGATATTTTGTAAGGCTCTATTTGATGAGATACCTCGTTCTTTATTGAGCAAGATAATGCCATTAATGGGTTGGATTGCAGGTTTCATAAAAATAAATAGTTAGGTGTGATTTTATTTAATTCTTCTTTTCTCTATTAGCTTGATCAATTAAGTTTGATATCTCCATTCCCTTACTAATACTATCGTCATGAAAAAATCTCAATTCTGGGACATGCCTAACTTTAATAGAGGCGCCTAACTTACGTCTCAGGTAACTTGAAGCTCTTTGAAGTCCTTTTAATGATTCACTTACTTCATCAGTAAGCTCTATGGTACTAAAATAAATCTTTGCAATACTTAAGTCATGACTCAAGTCAATTGATGTCAGAGCCACGCCTACTAGTGCTGGATCATTTAAATCAAGCCTTAATGTTTCATTGAGAGTCCTAAGGATTAATGACCCCATGCGTTGATTTCTTGAAAATTCTCTAGCCATTATCTAATAATAAAAAATCTTTTGATTAAATTAATCAATAGTTCTCGCAATCTCAATACGCTCGTAACATTCGATTTGATCACCAATTTTTACATCATTGTAGTTTTTTACGCCAATGCCACATTCTGTCCCTGATTGCACTTCTTTTGCCTCATCTTTAAAGCGTCTTAGTGATTCAAGCTCACCCTCGTATATAACCACATTATCTCTTAGAACTCTGATGGGGCTAGCTCTTTTTACATGCCCCTCAATGACTATACTTCCCGCTATATTACCAAGCTTCGGGGATGTAAATACTTCTTTAACTTGAGCTAATCCGATTATATTCTCTCTAATCTCAGGTGCCAGCAACCCATTAATTGCAGTTTTCACATCATCAATGGCTTCATAAATTACACTGTAATATCGAATATCAACATCAGATTCTTTAATCGCATCTTTAGCTGAGGAATCGGCTCTAACGTTAAAACCAATTATTGATGCATTAGATGCGGCAGCAAGGACGACGTCAGATTCATTAATTCCTCCTACGCCAGAATTTATAATCTTAACTTTAACCTCATCATTATTTAAATTATTTAAGGCATCTCGGAGAGCCTCAGAGCTTCCATGTACATCGGATTTGATAAGGATTGCAACAGATTTACCATTCGCATCATTAATTTGTGAAAAAATATCATCAGATTTAACGCTCTGTTGTTGGATAATTTTAGATTCGCGTGTTTTTTCTTTTCTGTTTTCAGCTAGATCGCGTGCCTGCCTCTCGTTTTTAACAACATAAAAACTATCGCCAGAGGCTGGAGTTTTTGGGAGACCCAAAATAACGACTGGTGTGGATGGTTTAGCTTTATCCATTGTTTTTTGTGCCTCATCAAACATGGACCTTATTTTACCAAACTCATCACCAGCTAGAACAACATCACCTTTTGAAAGGCTGCCTGCTTGCACCAAGAGTGTCGCCATTACACCTCTTCCACGATCCAGGCTTGATTCAATTACCACCCCTCTGGCTGGACCTTCAGCAACAGCCTGCAGATCCATTACTTCAGCTTGTAATAAGATCTTTTCCAATAACTCATCAATACCTTCTCCGGTTTGGGCTGAAACATTAGCAAATAGATGGTCACCACCCCACTCTTCCGAGATAATTTCATGATTTGAAAGCTCAGTTTTAACTTTTTCAGTATCAATATTTTCTTTATCAATTTTATTAATTGCTACGATCATTGGTACATCTGCAGCTTTAGTATGCTCAATAGCTTCAATTGTTTGAGGCTTCACACCATCATCAGCCGCAACCACAAGTATCACAATATCAGTTGCTTGAGCGCCTCTAGCACGCATCGCAGTAAAGGCAGCATGGCCTGGTGTATCAAGGAATGTAATATTCCCTTTATCTGTTTTTACGTTGTAAGCACCAATATGCTGTGTAATTCCACCCGCTTCACCGTCCACAACTTTAGAGTTTTTTATAAAATCTAAGAGCGAGGTTTTACCATGATCAACATGGCCCATAATGGTAACAACTGGAGCGCGAGGTACTTTTTCTCCCTCTTCTTCATCAGTCTGCAACACATCTGTTTCGAGCTGCTCCTCTTCAATTTTTGCCACATGACCTAATTCTTCAACAACTAATATCGCGGTATCCTGATCTATTACTTGATTGATAGTAACCATTGCCCCCATATTAAAAAGCGCCTTAACTACTTCATTGCCTTTTACAGCCATTCTTTGGGCCAATTCTGAAACCAATATTCCCTCTGGGATTACAACTTCTTTGATTACGGGTGCTGTCGGTTTTTCAAACCCATGTTGACTATCACCATCAATAGAAACTGGTCGCCTGCGAGTAATTGGTTTTTTCTTTCTCCGTCCACTCTTGTCGCCCGAGACATGCAGCTCTTTTCTTCCATACCTGGTATCAGATAAATCACTTCGTTTCTTACCCTTACCCTTAGAGTTTTTCTGTGACTTTTTATCTTCATTTGTAAATTTCTTTACAGTCGCATCTTTGGCAGGTTTGTTATCTTTTTCAATAACTTCTTTTGGCTGCTCAACTTCTTTACTAGCGGCAATTTTCTCTTGTTCAGCAGCTTCTTTTTCAAGTTGCTCCGCTTCAAGTTTTTCTTGCTTTAACTTTTCTTTTTCCAGCTGTTCAGCTTCTAGACGTTCTTTTTCTTGTTGCTTTTTTAGCTCTAATTCATTTTTTTCTTGCTCAGCTTGATCTTCTAAGACGTCTCTTTTTATGTAGGTTCTTTTTTTCCTAACCTCAACATTAACAGTTCTGGATCGACCTTGAGAGCTTGATAGCTTCAACTCAGATTGTGATTTCCTTTTAAGGGTAATTTTCTTAGGAGGCCCTTTTTCATCAACACCATCAAGACCGTGACTGCGTCGAAGGTAAGTTAACAACTCCATCTTCGCATCATCACTAATCATATCTTCTTGCCCAGAGACTTTTATTCCAGCTTCAGCTAATTGAGCCAAAAGCTTTTCCACTGGAACTTTAAGTACATCCGCAAATTGTAAAACTGTTACATCAGCCATTAATCAACTCCAAAATCCTATTTTTCGCTTTCTTCAAACCAGTGAGCACGAGCAGCCATTATCAAAGTGGCAGCATTTTCTTCACCAATGTCGTTAATCTCTAGCAAATCATCAGTTGCTAATTCCGCTAGATCTTCTCTATTAATTATTCCTTGACTTGCTAATTTAGCAGCTAAAGCTTTATCCATACCTTCAAGATTCAATAAATCTTCAGCAGGTTCAGCATTTTCAATTTTTTCTTCTGCAACGATGGCTTGAGTAAGCAACATATCTCTGGCTCGATTTCTTAGTTCGTCAACTATATCTTCGTCGAACTCTTCAATCTCTACCAACTCAGATGTTGGCACATATGCTACCTCTTCAATTGTTGTAAAACCCTCTTGCACTAAAATAAGTGCTACTTCTTCATCCACGTCCAACTGCTTTGTAAATAACTCTATCACTACACGAGCTTCCTGCTCATTCTTCTGATCTGCATCTACCTCAGTCATAACGTTTAGCTCCCAACCAGTAAGCTCACTTGCTAAACGAATATTTTGCCCGCCTCGACCAATTGCCTGGGATAACTTCTCTTCATCAACTGCAACATCCATACTATGAGCGTCCTCATCAACAACGATAGAGATTACTTCAGCAGGTGACATTGAGTTAATAACATATTGGGCAGGGTTATCGTTCCATAAGATAATATCAACACGCTCACCAGCTAACTCATTAGAAACGGACTGTACGCGTGATCCTCGCATTCCCACACAAGCACCTACTGGATCAATTCTTGATTCATTACTCTTAACGGAAATTTTTGCCCTAAGACCCGGATCTCTCGCTGCTCCGAGGATTTCAATTAATCCTTGACCAACCTCAGGTACTTCAATTTTAAATAATTCGATTAAAAACTGGGGTGAGGTACGAGTCATAAATAATTGTGGCCCTCTTGGCTCTGATCGAACCTCTGTAAGTAATGCTTTAATTCTGTCATGCACTCTCACAGCTTCTCTAGGCATCATATTATCTCTCGAGATAAAACCTTCAGCATTTCCTCCAAGATCCATATATACGCCATTACGGTCCACTCTTTTGACCAAACCAGAGAGAAGCTCACCTTCTCTATCTTGATAGGCATCAACAACTTTTTCTCGTTCAGCTTCACGAACTTTTTGCACAATTACTTGTTTTGCCATTTGTGCTGATATACGTCCAAAAGCGGTAGACTCCATCGGCACTTCGACATAGCCGCCTGGCTCTGCATCTTTGTCAACATCTACAGCATCTATCATTCTCAATTCATGATCAGGAAATTCGAGCTCAGTAGATTCATCAGCGAAGACCAACCAGCGTCTAAATGTTTCATACTCACCTGTAGTTCGATCAATAGCGACTCTCGCTTCAATATCTTCTTCATGATTTTTTGCCGCAGCAGCTGCCAGTGCAGCTTCTATAGCACCAAAAATGACCTCTTTTTCGACGCCTTTCTCATTCGAAACAACATCGACTACAGCCAAAATTTCTTTATTCATGTCCTATTTACTCCAAAAATTTCTATTACTATTTTTTATACAGTGGAACCAATCGAGTATATTCTATAGAGTCTAATAACAAGGTAAAAATCTCACCATCAACCTTAATCTCAATTCCATCTTCGTTGACCGCAACTAAATGTCCCTTAAAATTCCTCCTACCATCTTGAGGTGAAATTAATTTTACCCGAATCTCCTCGTCTATAAATCGCTGATAATGCTCCATCTTTGTTAATGTTCGGTCTAAACCTGGAGATGAAACTTCTAATACGTAATCATCTTGAATCGGCTCATCAATATCCAATAATAAGCTAACCTGCTCACTGACTGCCTGACAGTCATCCAAAGTAATTCCCTCTGGTCTATCAATGAATAATCTAAGTAAATTACTACTGCCATCCCACTTTAACTCTAAATCAGTTAGCTCATACCCTATATTTACTATAGAAGGTTCAATTAATAATTTTAATTCCTGATTATTCATAATAAAAACAACAACTAGCATTACGCAATAAAAAAGGGCATAAAGCCCCAAAATCAACCACGATAAATCAACATTAGATAAGAAAAAACCCCATAAAGGGGTCAGATAAATTCAAATTAACTTACCAGCTACAATCTATACTTCAGAATCAGTATACTTTAATTATGAAGTGAAGAGCAATAAATATAATAAAAACTCATGCTTTATCCCATTGGCACTCAAGTGAAGTTAAACCACGGAATGCCCAGCCGTTGAAATCATAAGTATGCGCTGGAAAAAGTGAGAGGTTTTTAAGACGAGTAAATAGCTTTGGTAAAGCAACATCGGCGATTAAAGCTCGAGATACCCAAGCTCCTGCACAATAGTGCGGTCCAGCACCAAAGGGTATGGATAGATTATTTTTACGATCGATATCAAATACATCAGGCTCATCAAATACCTCAGAATCCCTATTAGCAGAACCAAACATAAAAAAAATACGTTCACCTGCATCAAATTGGATGTTCTTATAGGAATATTTTTTTGCGACCTGACGAGGCGACATGCCAATAGGTGATATCCATCGCACATACTCCTCAAATACTTGGAGCCAGTTGAGCTTTCCGGCATTCAATTTTGCCAATTGCTCAGGATGAGTTAATAGCGCCCAAATGCTTCCGGCGATAGCATCTCGAGACTCATTCTGACCACCCGAAATAGCTAACTTAACATTGGCACGAATCTGAGCATCACTCAATTTTGCGTTTGCTTGCACGCTCAATAATGACAAGTTCGGTTTATTTTTTAAAATTGGTAGCATTTCATCAATATGACTGTCTATTGAAGCTGTGCAATTATTACAATTGTCCTCGATTATTTTGTCACCAGTGTAGTTTGCACAGCCATCTATCATGCCCTGACTCACCCTATCCATCTCTTTGAAATGCATATTAGTAAGCCCTGTAATCAACTTTAATGCCTCTGCTGAAAGCGGCATAGCATAGAGTTTAATTAAGTCACCAGATCCTTTTGATTCGAGCTCATCCAGTAAGGCATCAGCATAATCATTAAAATAACTCAGCCATACATTTTTTACCGATTTTGGTGATACGGATGGCGCTATAATACGCCTCTCTCGTTGATGTTCTAATCCATCCTTACGCATCATATTTTCACCCATAAGACGTGTCATTAAACCATCTGGTTGTAGCGAAGAAAAAACATCAATCCTCTTTTCGTTAACGAAAATATCAGCTCTTTTGGT
>Ga0055584_100006873_pt1 | contig 11156 bp, 11 predicted proteins | sample OSDHelmetaG_FD_58716 | JGI IMG/M metagenome (GOLD analysis project Ga0055584, IMG submission 58716) | Pelagic marine sediment microbial communities from the LTER site Helgoland, North Sea, for post-phytoplankton bloom and carbon turnover... | ecosystem: Environmental > Aquatic > Marine >...
TAAAAGACTATGACATTGTAAAATAGTTTTTATGAGAATAGCTATAGTAAAACTTTCTGCATTAGGTGACATTGTTCATGCCATGGTTGTACTGCAGTTTATCAAAAAATATAATCAAGAAATTGTAATTGATTGGATTGTTGAAGAGTCCTTTAAAGAATTGTTAGAGTTTCATCCAGATATAAATCAAGTTCATGTAATTACTTTACAAAAAGCTAAAAAGAAAAAATCAATATTATTATTTTTAAATGAAATTCGTAAAGTTAAAAATATCAAGCCTTACGATATCGTTATTGATATGCAAGGATTAATTAAGTCAGCAATAATATCCAAATTAATCCCATCTGAAAAAACTATAGGCTTCGACAGTAAGTCGTCAAGAGAAAGTTTTGCAGCAATATTTTATAATCAAAAACTCAATTTCTCATATAGTAAAAATGTCATTGAAAGAAATACCGCAATAATAGAGTTTGCTCTTAAATTTTCTATTAGTAAAAAACAAATTCAACAGAAGACTCAATTCTTATTTCCAACTGGTAATCAACTAGAAATAAAATTGTCATCTATTAGAAAAAATATACTATTAATCCCTGGAGCATCACATTTTTCTAAATGCTACCCTATTTCTAAATTAGCTAAATTAGCTAATTTGATCGATGCTAATTTTTTAGTTATTTGGGGTAATGAGAGGGAAAAATTAATGGCCATTAAGCTTAAAAAAATGGCTCCAGCAGTTAATATTTGTAATAAATTATCGATTGATTCTTTATCACTATTAATTTCTAAAGTAGACTTGGTGATCGGACCAGATACTGGTCCAACCCACTTTTCATGGGCAATGAACATACCATCAATTACTTTATTTGGCTCAACCCCTGGTTACAGAAACACTTACCATACAAGAATCAACAGAGTAATTGAGTCTGAATCTAAAGTTAATCCTTACAAAATAAACAAAAAAGATAATTCAATTAGTAAAATTGAACCCCAAGCGATAATTAATTTAGCTAACGAATTACTTGCAAATAAATAGTGCTACTAAGTATTTTAATTCATTATTACTTTTATAGAGTCAGCAATTGAGTCAAGAATATATGTTGCTTTAGTTGGCGATTCAATTATTTTATGGCCACTTTTTACAAGTATAGTTTTATTAATTCCTGATTCATTGGCTGCAATAATATCAGTATTCTTGTCACCAATCATCCATGAATTTCCCATATCAATATTATATTTTTTTTTAGCATTAAAAAACATTCCTGGCTTTGGCTTCCTACAATAACAGTTAAAGTCTGGAGAATGAGGACAGAAAAATATGTCTAATATAGATATATTATTTTTTTTAAACTGACTTAACATCCATTTTGTTAAATTTTGGAAATCACTCTCATCATAATATCCTTTAGAGATGCCAGATTGATTGGTAATTATTATAATTTCGTAACCCAAATTTTTAAAGTATTGGCAAGCATTAAATACGCCCTTAATAAATTCAAAGTCTTCTATTTTATTCAAATAGTTAATTTCTTTATTTATTACTCCATCACGATCTAGAAAAATAGTTTTTATAGTCATAAATTAAGGTGAGTATAATTTGCCGATATGTTTGTTGATTATTGTAAAGTATTCTTGTGCTTCAAAAATTTGATCTAGAAAAAACTTACCAGTTATTATTAATATCACTTGCATTTTTAATGCCTCTAACTGTTGCTGGTGCAAACTTAATTATTGTTATTGTATGCGTTTTGTGGCTTCTTTCTGGTAATTATAGAGCTAAATTTAATCAAATAATTAGAAGTAAATTAATGATTGCATCTTTAGTTTTTTATTTATTGCATGTTGTTGGAATGATCTGGACTGATGATTTTATGTGGGGAATCCATATTCTTCATAAAATGTGGTATTTCTTATTGCTTTTACCCATTCTTTTTACCTTAGTAAGGCGTGAATATATTGGAAGGTATATATCTGCATTCTTGTTAGCAATATCAATTACTGAGGTTTGTTCTTACCTAGTATGGTTTGAAGTTATTGCTCCATTTAAAAATGCAACTGTTGAAAATCCTACTCCATTCATGAGCCATATTTCATACAACCCAATATTAGCATTTGCAACTTATTTAGTGCTTCATCAAATATTTTTTAACAAAAAAATAACAAATTTTTTATTTTCATTTTATGCTTTTTTTGCATTCACAATGTCAGTTAATATGTTTATAACTGGGGGTCGCGCAGGACAGGTTGTCTTTTTTGTAATGCTTGCAATACTTATTTTTCAAGTGTTTGAAAAGCAAAGAATTAAATCACTAATAGCAATTTTAATAGTTATCCCTTCAATATTTTTTACTGCTTATCATTCAAGCAATCTGTTCAAAGAAAGAGTTGATAAAGCCATAATTGAAAGTTTTTTATATTCCGATGAAAGTGCTCAGACATCCGTTGGATATAGAATAAACTTTGCTTTGAACTCATTTGAAGTGATCAAGCAAAATCCAATAATTGGCGTTGGAACAGGCGATTTTCCAGTTGAATATGATAAGGTAAATCAAATTAATACACCCCACCTTCCGAGTACTAAGAACCCCCATAATATGTACAGTTTAATACTAGTTCAGCTAGGCCTTATTGGACTAATGAGTATGCTGAGTATATTTTATTTTCAAATGAAACTTTCATTTAATTCATCAAAAAAATTTATTCGAGATGTTGGCATTACTCTTCCCATAATGTTCTTAGTTATGATGTTAAGTGATTCGTATTTACTAGGACACTATACAACCTTATTGTTCGTATTTTTTAGTTCATTTTTGTATAAAGATTTTGAAAAAAATTAATAAAATTCTTTTAGTAATTCAACGATCAAATGGAGATGTATTCCTAAGTGTTTCTCTAATTAACAGTCTTTATAATTTTTACAAATCACCAGATATTGATTTACTTGTAAATGATGATACTTATCAGGTAGCAAAACTTTTACCAAATATTAATAATATTTATAAATTTTCTTATACTCTGAAAAAAGATTTTAGGCTCAAGCAGGAAAAAAATATTATTAAATCTATATTTAAGAAGTATGACTTAAGTATTAGCCTTACTGCCAGCGATAGAAGTGTAATTTATGCTTTGTTGGGAGGAAAAATATCTATCTGTGCAATTGAACGAGATAATAGAAAATCTTGGTGGAAAAAACTCCTTTTGACTCATTATTATTATTTTGATTCTTTTCAACAAATCTTAATTAATAATTTACAACCATTAAAAATATTAAATATTGATCATGATAATATTCAGCAATCTATTAATTTTTCACAAAATGACCACGTAAATATATCAAAAAAATTTAAGCTTAAGGATATTGGAAGTTTCATCATCTTTCATCCATCTGCACAATATGAATATAAGATTTATCCAAAGAAACATAGGGATAAATTGCTTAAACTATTAAGTTCTCTGGGTGTATCTATTATAGTTACTGGTGGAAATAGTGAGATAGACCTTAAAATAAAAAATGAAATACCATCTATCTCTAATGTTCATAATTTTATTGGAAAAACTTCAATCCAAGATTATTTTCTTTTAAGTCAATTATCATTGGCATATATTGGAATGGATACATTAAATATGCATGTTGCTGCCTCACAAAGTAAGCGTATTTTTGCGATATTTGGTCCTACTAAATTATCATTATGGTCTCCATGGTCTAATTCAGTAAAAATGTCGACTTCAATTGATATTCCAGTTCAAACATATGGTGAAAATACAATTTTTCAAGCTGATATGAAATGTGTAGCTTGTGGTAAAAAAGGTTGTGAAAATACTAATTTTAGTAAATGTCTTGATAATATTGATCCAACGATAGTTTTTGAGGAAGTCCGAAATTGGTATAAAAATGCTTGATTTTAAAAGGACTTATACTTTTCCATTTAAGTACAAAATCCCAAGTTATGTTGATGCATTTCTTGCTAAAAAATTCTTATTTAAAGCAAGAATAAAATTCATAAAACGATTCTTATATATTTTAATTAGAAGACAAAAATCTCTTGAAGTTTATAAGATAAATAATGAAGACAAAAGGCTTTTATGGATTAATCTTTCTGCTCCAAGTCTAGGAGATAGTTTGATGGACTTATCAAGCCGAGTGCTTCTTGAAAATAAAAAAATTGATTTATTTACTGATATAAAAAATGCTCACCTTTACTCTGATGATTTGTTTTTTTCAAAAATCATTACAGAGAAAAGAGAAGTTAATTCGCAAAGTTATGATTTAATCATTATTGACTCTTTTAGTTCTAAAAGTATCAAAATTAAAACTGAAATAGCCCCTAGATTGCCTTATGTTGGCCTATTTGGATTTTATAATGGTCCAGAAGTAAATCGCGTGCTTTTTAGTTTTCATCAAATCAATAATCTGATAGGTTATTATCATACAGAAACTAGGATCAATGAAATAGCAAAAAGTTCAATTTTCATATCAATTCGTGATAAAAAAACTATTGATTTATTAAAATTACCAACTAATTTCATAGCTATTGTTATAGGAGGCGAATGGAAATATAGGACTTACAGGGATTGGGTTGGTGTTATTAAAAAGTTGTTTTTAAAAGACACTCGAATTAATTTGATTCTAATCGGCTCTGAGAATGCTAGAGACTTTGAAAAGGAAATTTTAGAGGCATTTCCTGATTCAAATATAAAAAGCTTTGTTTCAAAACTAACTTTTAATCAGACTGCCCAATTAATTAAAAAAGCTAATTTCTTATTTTGTTGTGATGGAGGATTAATGCATGCAACAAATGCGGTTGGCACAATCTTCATTCCTTTATTTGCCAGGCTTGAAGCAGAGATGCAACTAACTGTTTCATCTAATGCTTACCCATTATATGACATTGATGATGTTAATAATATTTCTGCAGAAAAAATTATTGATAGATATATTGAAGCGGTTAATTTCGATTATAGTCATCGTCTATCCTGATAATGTCATCCTCTGATAGATAGCTCCCTGTTTGAATTTCAATAATTTTTAATTCCTTTTCTTGTTTATTCTCAAGTCTATGTAATGTATCTTTTGGTATGTAAGTTGATTGATTCATTTTTAATTCAATTATTTTTTTACCGCTTGTTATAGTTGCTATACCATCAACAACAACCCAATGTTCTGCTCTATGCTCATGCTTTTGAAGGGATATTCTTGACCCTGGGTTTATTGAAAGCCTTTTTACTCTGAAGCCATTTCCATAATCAATTGAATCATAGTATCCCCATGGCCTATATACCTTACGATGAAAATTAGCTTCATTTCTATTTTTTTCACTCAGCTTTTGAACAATAATATTAATTTTTTGAGAATCATCTTTACTTGCTACTAATAGTGAGTCCTCTGTATCTACAATTATTAAATTATTGACCCCAATAACTGCCACTAATTTATTTGTACTTGACACATATGTATTTTTTACATCTTTAAGAATTATGTCGCCATCAATTACATTGCCTTGCAAATCTTTGTTTTTTAAGGCCCATAATGAATCCCAAGATCCTATATCACTCCATGGAGTATTTAATGGAATTACAACACTATTATTGGTTTTTTCCATTATTGCATAGTCAATTGATTTATTTGGACAGGCTTTAAATTCATTTTCATCTATTCGAATGAAGTCAAGGTCATTTTGGGTAATTTTTAAAGATTTTTGCGTTGCAAAAAATATCTCAGGTTCATGTTTTTTAAGTTCATTAAGGTAGGTTGAAGCTTTAAACATAAACATCCCACTATTCCATAAATAATTACCATTTTTCAAATATAGTTCAGCTTCTTGTTGATTTGGCTTTTCTTTGAATGATTTAATTTTATGGTATGAAGAGCTTTCAGATAAGTCAACCTCTATATATCCATACCCAGTTTCAGGTTTATTAGGCATTGCACCAAAAGTTACTAATTTTCCAGTCTGAGAAATAGACTCTCCTATTTGAATAGACGCATGGAAAGCTTTGATATCTCCAATAAAATGATCAGCAGATAGTACTAAAAGGTTATGATCACAATTATTTTTGATTAAATTAAAAGCAGCAAGAGCAACTGCTGGAGCTGTATTTCTTCCAAAAGGCTCTAAAATAATTCCATTTGAACTTTTATCTAATTGCCTTAATTGTTCAGCAGCTAAAAAACGATGTTCTTCATTGCATATAATTAAAGGATTAAGTGACTCGTTAGGAAGTCTTAAAATTGTATCTTGAAAAAGTGTTGTGTCATTTACCAGACTAATGAATTGTTTAGGGTAAAGAGACCTGGATACAGGCCACAGCCTTGTACCTCTTCCACCAGACAGAATGATTGGAGCAATCATTTATTAATTTTGTTAATTGGAATTATTTTTGGAGGAGACCAGTTTTTCTGAGACTCCGTTAATTTTACATAACGATAGAATGTCCCCTCGAAATTACCAAAAGCAATTACAAAGCCAGCTCCCCCATCTAGGAAGCCAAGTTTAAAAATATAATGTTTTATAAAGGACCACATTCCATGAAAAAAGGCTTTGAATATACTACCATTGATTTTCCTATCCTCAAGTTTTGAGATACCAAGAGTTGAGTAACGATTGGCTTTATGCATAACTTCATCAATATTTTTAAAAGGAAACTGCCAAATAAAATTATTTATGACCCCAATTTTTTTACCACCATGGTTAATAAATCCTTCATGTACAGGTTTTAAGTCATAACTCATTTTTCCATTTTTAAATAATTGAGGCTGTCTAAAATTTGGATACCATCCAGAGTGATTAATCCATTTTCCCATAAAAAAATTTTTTCTAGGAACTCTATAAATATCATATTCACTATTTTCAATAACCGATAAAATCTCATCACGAACCTCAGGCGTGCATCTTTCATCTGAGTCAAGACTAAAGATCCACTCACCATTGCAATGTAAAATAGCCTGATTTCGGAGATCTCCAAACCCATTAAATTCTATATTAACAACCTTAGCACCTAGTTTTTGAGCAATTTCAGAGGTTCCATCTGTACTATGAGAGTCAGCTAAAATAATTTCATCGGCCCACAAAACACTATTTATACAGTCTTGAATTTTCTCTGCCTCATTATAAGCGATGATATAAACAGAAATTTTCATAGCTTGATATACCAAGTTATTTAATCTGGTAAAAATGTTACCTAATTATTAAGGAATCAAATACATTATATGCTCGTCAGTATAATCATTACTACTTATAATAGACCTGATGCATTATTGCTTGTATTAAAAAGCCTAGAAAAGCAATCAAATAAGATCCTAGAAGTTATTATTGCAGATGATGGAAGTGGCAATGAAACAAAAGAGGCCATTAATAAATTTCAAGAATCAACTAGTTTAAAAGTTATACATTCGTGGCAAGAAAATCTTGGCTTTAGGGCTGCAATGTCAAGAAATAAAGCTATTGTTTTGTCGAATGCCGAATATATAATTCTAATTGATGGAGATGTGGTTCTTCATGAAAGTTTTGTTCAAGACCATATTAATAATTCAGAGAAAGGTTTTTTTATTCAAGGCAGTAGGTCATTATTAACCAAAAAAACAACCCAAGACGCACTTCAAAAAAAGAGACTTTACTTTTCTTTTTTTTCTAAAGGTGTCATAAATCGCAAAAATGTAATTCATTCAAATTTTTTGTCGCAATTGTTTTTAAAAAAAAGTAAATACTTAAAGGGAATTAAGACTTGTAATATGTCATTCTTCAAACAAGATTGTATCAATATTAATGGCTTTAATAATGATTTTGTGGGCTGGGGGAGGGAGGATACAGAGTTCGCAGTTCGACTTATAAATAATGGCATTCTTAGAAAGAATTTGCGTTTTAACGCAATTCAATTTCACTTATGGCATATTATTAGTAAAAGGCAATCATTAGCAAAAAATGATTTAATCTTAAAATCTTCAATTAATAGTAATTCTAAGTGGTGTAAAAATGGGATTAAAAACTTTTATTAAGCATGTTGACGACAAGGCTAATTAAATCATATTTTCTCAAAGTTTTTGCCAACAAGAAACATATAGATTTTGATATTAAAAATACGAAAAATGTACTTTTTTTGAGATATGATCGCATTGGTGATATGATTATTACTACACCAGTATTCAGAGAATTAAAACAAGCCTATCCACAAATTAAAATTAGTGTTTTAGCAAGTAAAACTAATCAGGAAGTTTTAATAAATAATCCATATATAGAGAAAGTAATTACGAATTATAAAAATTCTTTTTTTGCTGATTTACCCTCCCTTATAAATCTTAGAAGGCAAAATTTTGATCTATGTTTTGAATTTGATCATTCAGTAATTCCCCACTCAATTATTCGTTTAAGAGTAATTAAGCCAAAAAAAATTATTTCAATAAAAAAAACTGGTAGATATGGAATCAATGGAGATGATCTTTCTCTATATGATATTTATACTGAAAAATTCGAAAAAAGTCATTTTCGTGATATTTGGCTCGGACTTTTAAAACCCCTAAACATTAATTCTAAGTCAAATACTTATGATTTATTTTTAGATAATATAGATATGGATAAGGCCCAAAAATTTGTTAAAAAATATTCTGATAAGTTTTTAATAGGCATTAATTTAGAGGGTGCTGTTAAGGGAAAAAAAATTAAATTCCATCAACTTTGTAAGATCTGTAAAGGGATTTATAATAATGATAATAATATTCAAATTATAATATTATGTTCGCCAAATAATTTTCAAAGAGTTAGTAAAAAAGTGCAGGAAATTGGCTTGCATTATGTTGTGATGAGCTATAAAACTGAGAAGATTTTAAATGTTGCCGCACTTATTAGCGAACTAGATTTAATCATTACTCCAGATACATCTATTGTTCATATAGCCTCAACTTTTAATAAGCCATTAGTATCTATTCATGAAAATAACAGAGAAAGTTATGAATTATTCGCCCCTGTAAGTGAATTAAATAGAACAGTTTTCTCTGATTCAAAAGACAATATTAGTAGATTTTCTTTAAGTTTATTATTGAGATATACTTTTGAACTAATGAGCATAATCAAACAGGAAAATTATGATGAATAGAGGATTGAAGTATTTAATTAAGTCAAGGTCACTCAACTTTGTTAAAGATTTAAAAGATAAAAATCATCAAATTAGCAATATTACATGGAACAACCGAAAAGTTTTTTATAGAACTAGTTCCAGTGATATGACATTAATCTATGAAATTTTATTAAAATCTAAATTTAAAGCTGAGTATTTTTTTCCAGATGAGTTAGATCCAAAAGTTATATTTGACATTGGTGGAAATATAGGAATAACATCTATCTTCCTCGCTCATCTTTTTCCTAATGCAAAAATTTATTCATTTGAGCCTTTGCCAGAAAATTTTGAAATTCTTAAAAAGAATATCAAAAAATATAACAATATTGAGGCCTTTAATATAGGATTAGGATCCAAAAATGGAAATTTTAAAGTCTACTATAGCAATGACTCCGAAAATTTTGGTGGCATTTCTTTCCATCCTGACCCAGTGGGGAATAACTTAGACTCATTTATTGTATGCGAAGTTCAGAATATTAATACAGTGGTTGAAAAATTGAATCTTGATTATATAGATATAATTAAGATTGATACTGAGGGCGCAGAGTATGATATTTTGACCTCTCTTAAAGAAAAGATAATTAAAAAAGCTGCTTGGATAACAGGCGAGCTTCATGGAAATAAAGACTTTGAGTTATTAGCTTATTTAAATAAATTAGGCTTTTCATTGAGTGTCAGGAAACAAATTGACAACAGGTTATTTATGTTTCATGCCGGTAAATTGGAAATTATTTCTAAACTTAAAAGGAGTGAGATAAAAGCTCTTTAGAAAGCTATTTAAAAAACTGTTATGAAAGTAAGTGCATTTACATTTATTAAGAATGGGCAGATTTTAGGATACCCTTTCCTTCAATCTATTCAATCTGTGATTCCAATTGTTGATGAGTTTATTGTGAATGTTGGAAGAAGTGAAGATAATACACTTGAACTTGTTAAGTCAATTTCTAGCTCAAAAATAAGAATTATTGAGTCAGAATGGAACGAATCAATGCAAGAAAGTGGATATGTATATGGCCAGCAAAAAATGATTGCTCAATTTAATTGCTCTGGAGATTGGGCTTTTTACATTGAGGGTGATGAGGTATATCATGAAGATGATTTAAAAAAAATTAGAGAGTCAATGCAAATGCATTTAAATGACCCAAATGTTGAAGCTTTAGTTTTTGACTTTAAACATTTTTATGGAAATTCTAATAGTATTCTAAACTCACCTGGCTGGTACCGCTCTGAAGCAAGAATTATTAAAAATTCAGTGAGGTCTTATGCGCCTGATGGTCTTTTTTGGCTTATTCTCGAATCTAATAAACAGGGTAGGTACCCTAAGGCTAAACATACTGGTGTTAATTGTTACCATTATGGCTGGGTCAGAAGCGAGGATGAAATGAATCTTAAGAGCAACAAAGTTCAAAAATATTGGGGAAGAGACCCCGTTAAAATCGACTATACTCAAATAGACCAACAAATTATTGAAGAGTTTCATGGATCTCACCCAAAAATAGTCAAAGATTGGCTTCCTAAAGATAAGGAGCTATATTTAGCTGATCCATTATATAAAGTTACGTTTAAACAAAAAAAACATAGATTTATGATGAAGTTAGAGCACTTCTTTGGTCTTGAATTAAGTAAAAAACATTATAAACTGATCAAATGAGAGTTTTAATTGAACTTCCTAGCTGGCTTGGCGACTCAATAATGACTACTCCTGCAATTGAAAATTTAGTTAATTATTTTGAAGATGTTGAAATTAGTTTAATGGGTCCCGTACTACCCATAGAGACATTAAAAAACCATCCTAAAGTAGTCAAAACTTATGTTTTTGACAAAAAATTATTTAATTTTTATAACATATTAAAGAATTTTGAAGAATTTGATTTTTTCATTAGTTTTAGAAGTTCATTTCGTTCAAATTTTTTTAAATATTTAATTAAATCAAAAAAGAAGTATCAGTATAAAAAAAATAAATACAAAATTGGCCATCAAGTGGAAAAATATAATAATTTTGTTAACGATAGTCTTAATATTAATGCTAATCCAGATAGGTTAATATTGCA
>Ga0055584_100006874_pt1 | contig 11155 bp, 8 predicted proteins | sample OSDHelmetaG_FD_58716 | JGI IMG/M metagenome (GOLD analysis project Ga0055584, IMG submission 58716) | Pelagic marine sediment microbial communities from the LTER site Helgoland, North Sea, for post-phytoplankton bloom and carbon turnover... | ecosystem: Environmental > Aquatic > Marine >...
AAGATGTCCCCCATTCTCAGCCCCGGGAAAACATGGATGGGAGCCATCGGAGCCATCTGCGGATCGATGCTCGGAGCAGTGCTCTGGCTTCAATTCGGCATCCGACTCTTCTCTTCAGAATGGACTCCTCCGACGATCCCCTGGGCTCTCTGCTATGGATTGATTCTCGCCATTGCCGGCATGGTGGGGGATCTGTGCGAGTCACTGATCAAGCGGGATGCTGGCCAAAAAGACGCCGCGAAGCTGATGCCGGGGTTTGGTGGATTGCTGGATTTACTGGATAGCGTGCTGTTTGCAGGCCCGGTGGCATACCTGCTTTGGATGATTTTGCCTCTTTCCAGTTGGATTTAACAAATTTTTTTGAGGGTTCTCTGAATCGATTGCAGCGATAGAAATACGGAAAAACCCTTAATTTCGGATGTATCACCGATATGTTTTCAAAAAAATGATAGAACAAAGACACAGTCAGACGATGCCCATCTTGATTGAAGAGCTATAATAGACTTCAAATCCGCGCAAAATATCTCGCTCCTTTGTGAGCTGAATTCAGCCCGGTCAGTTTGGGCAGTAGCTTGCTGCTGAGGGGACCAGATTGGCCGGGTTTTTTCATGCGCTAAAGCAAACCGCCCGTTAGAGTAAGTCACGCCCCAGTTTTCTCAACTCCTCCATTAAATCATCAAGATGGGCGGGAGTTGTGAGCGGGTTCATGATGGTACATCGCAACGCGGCCACTCCTTCAAAGCTGGACGGAACGATATAAAATTCTCCCGACTCGATCAGCTCTCTGCGAAGACGCAGTTGGAACTGGCCAATTTGTTCAGAATCTTGCGATGCCAATCTCTCAGGCAGATACCGGAACACGACAATATTGCACTCAGGTTCGTGAAGTGCCTGAAAGTCTTGTGCGGCCTTCAGTTTTTCGTAAAAGACCTGCCCCATCGAAAAAGTGACATCCACCAGATCGGCAAACAACTCTTTCCCAAACGTACTCCACAATCCCCAAAGACCGAACGCAGCCGCACGTTTCGTGCATTCAATCGTTTTCAGCCCACTATCGTATTCCAGGATGTCAGGGGCTGAGGGATCAAACAGGTAGGGAGCATTCTGTTGGAACGCTTCAAATCGATGCTCTCGATTTTTATAAAAGACGAATGCACAGAGTGCCGGCACAAACATCATTTTATGCGCGTCACAGATCAAGCTATCAGCTCGTTCGAGACCAGAGACAAGATACCGGTAGCGATCACTGAAACAAGCCGCTCCACCGTGAGCCGCATCGACATGCATCCACAAATTATATTTCTCACAAATGTCGGCAATGTCATGCAGCGGATCAAAAGCACCGAGAGGTGTCGCACATGCAGAAGCACACACGGCAATAATCGGATGTCCTTTGGACTGTACCTCTACGATCAGTTCTTCCAGTTTCTTGGCATCAATACGCCCCCGATCATCCAGAGGCGCCTTCAGACATTGTTTCGTCCCAATTCCCAGGATTCCGGCGGAACGCTCGATACAGTAATGAGCGGCACCATGGGCGATGATCACTGGGGGAGCCTTCTCATTCGCCATCCCCTGAGTCCAACTTTCGCCCAACGCGACATTCCTCGCCGTCAATAATGCCGTCAGGTTGGCCAGAGACCCTCCATGAGTGATAAAACCGGAGAAGGTTCCTTCCTCATATCCAATCAGCTTTCCAATTTCTTCTACCAAAGCAATTTCACACGCGGTTGCCCACGGTCCCATTTCATACACAGCCATGACCGAGTTCGTGACGGCGCCAATGGCATCAAACAGACCCGCTAATGGGACAGACGCAGGGACTTGATGCCCGATATACCGCGGATCCTGTAAATTCTGACCGCGAGCCAGCATCGTTTCGGCGAGCGACCGAACACGGTCCGACAATGATTTTTCTTCACCATCATTCTTGCCAGTGGCAAGCAGTCGGGCAGCTTCCGCCACATTCTCGCTCGGCGAATTCCAGTTCAAAACATTGCCGACAGATTGTTGACAACCTTCGAGCTGAGAGACCAGTCGATCAATGATTTCGTGACCGGCAGACTCCAGCAATCGAGGATCATAGGCTGCGGCGATTCGAGCGCGAGCTTGAAGGTATTCTGGTGTCTCCGTTGAAAACGACGGCATGTGCTAACCTGACAAGAATAAAGCATGAATGTCTTCTTTGACTCCATTTTGTCAAAGAGGTTCACCACGACAAACCAGAATCAGAACCGGAATTTGATTTTGCGCAGAAAAAACGCCCCGGTCGCGAAACCGAGGCGGGAGCCTTGACGGGGGCTCATTTCTGCATTGCTTCTCATAGATGATTTTTAAGGGTCGGCTGTTTCACTTTTATCCGAGGACGCTTGATGATCGGACTCCTCCGAATGCGAACTCTTTTCCGCAGAGACATAATAATCGTTCAACATCCAACGAACTAACAAATCGAGCTCGCGTTCAGGTAACGAATCTTCGAACGCCGGCATGGCATTCTTGTCCCCATACCCATAGTGCTGTTCCGTTCCCGGATTCGAGATAAAACTCTTCAACCATTCCTGTCCGGCATAGCCCGTCAACACAGGAGCCGTGCCAGGAAATCCGAGTGCCTCTTCCTCTCCGCGAACTTTGACATCGTGACAATCGAGGCAATTTGAGGAAAATTCTCCCTTGGCAAGAGTCCCATTTTCAAAGACATCGCGTCCTTTGGCGACGAGTGCTTCATCGTAAGGAGCAAAATCTTCTCGACCTGACTGTGCCACCAAAAACTCTTTCAAGCCATTCAAGGCTTCCTGATTTTCGGGCATCAACAGAATCTCTTTGTGCTCTTTCACCCAGCCTGCCATACCATATTCATCGTCAAGGAACAGCTCACCAAGATTTGTTCCTTCCTTGGTGGTATTACGAGTGGGAGCAAAGACTTCCTGATAATTGACAAGAATGTCTTCGACCCATTGTCGCGAACCAAATTCTCCCAGATCGGCTGCGGTCGCCGGTGCCTCTTCTCCCTCAACCATCACAATATGCCCGGTGCCATCATGGCCATTGTATCGATGACAACTGGCACATCGAGCGGCGAAAATTTTGGGACCTTGCGTGAGTGGATCGTTTCGCAGGAGGGAAACCGCACCGGTCGGGGGAATTCCTCCCGGTCCTTGTGCCAATTCTCGGACACGGTCCGCATCCTGATGAGCGGCAGCCACATCATTACGAAACTTCACCGAGGCTTCGCTGTCACTGTACCAGTCTTCGTAAAATGCGAGTCCGGTAAGCCCCATGATACACGCCGTCAGAATGACGGTCACAGCAACATTCAATTTATGACCGTACCTCCAGATGGCCACGATCGGCATCATGGTCAGGAACAACATCAATGCTCCCGGAATGTAAATCGCACCGAATGCCAAACCAAATTTGTCGATGAACTCAAACTTGAGGAATCGGAACAGAAACAGAAAATACCATTCAGGCCGAGCCGCATCGTAGGGAGTGGAGGGATCCGCCGGAGCACTCAGTTCCGCTCCTTTGTAGATCGACAATAGCAACACAGTCGCCAAGACCGCCAAACAGGCGACGGCATCTTTGAGAATCTGATCGGGCCAGAACATTCCTTCGGGAGCATGATTGGGATCTTTAGCGTGGATACCATGACGCCGAAAGACGGCAATATGCAATCCGAGGAACGCGATTAATAATCCGGGAAGAATCCCCGCGTGCAACGCAAAGAATCGTGTCAGGGTATGATGCCCGTAATCGCTCCCTCCCTGCACGACTTGTTGGACTTCCGTTCCGATCGCCGGAGTGACACCCATAATATTGGTCGCCACTTTGGTCGCGTAATACCCTTTTTGATCCCAGGGAAGAAGATATCCCGTGAGCGAGAGCCCCAGAACAATCCCCATCAAGACAATACCCAGCCAAAAGTTGACTTCGCGCGGTGCCTTGTAAGCACCGTCAATGATCACCTGCAACAGATGAATCACCAGCAACACAACCATCGCTTGCGCTGCAAAATGATGAATCCCGCGAACCAACCAGCCGAGAGTCATCTGATTTTGGATGTAGTAAACACTCTCCCAGGCAGTTTGAGTACTGGGAGCATACGCAGTCCACAAGAAGATCCCGGTGATCACCTGCAAGAAGAAAGTGAAGACCAGAGTGCTTCCCCAGACGTATCGCCAACGGGCTCCCCCCGGGATGCGTTCAAAAAGCGCTTCGTTGACGACTTCGCGATATCCGGTCCTGTCGTCCAACCATTCGAGTAGTTTTTTCATGATCAGCTCTTTGGAATCTGTTGGGAGACACCAATCTTATAACTTTGAAATTTGACCCAAATATTGCCACCCTCGTCGACTTCGACATCCAGTTGGTCCATAGGACGCGGTGGAATTTCGTTGGTTCTCTCACCATCCAACTCGAACTTACTGTCGTGGCACGGGCATTTGTATTGTTGAGAGCTGTCGACATAACTCACCGTACAGCCCAGATGGGGACACTCACTATTGAAAGCGGTGACTGTTCCATCTTCGGTTTTTCTCAAGTAGACAGAACCCACAGGTTGATCGATGTAGGTGTTCCACGCATCGACTACATTTTTGCGAATCTGCTGAAATACGGGCGTTCCATCATCGGGAAGAGCCGATTGAGAGCTCACTTTCAAAAAACCTTCTCCCGGACTTCCAGCAGCCTCTCCTGTCGAGCCGGCTGCTTTCTTCCGACGAAGGACCGGATCAAGGAAAAAGCTCACTCCCACCACAATAGGCGTGAGAGATACAAATCCCCCGATGACGACAGACCAGAATTTCGTCATGAAGTTACGTCGTGAGACGTCTTCTGTGACAGCTTCGTCTTGCGGATTTTCGTTCATGATTGCGTTCCCTCAATTCACGAGATGTATCAACGAGAATACGGAATTCCTCCGAGACTCGCGACTCATGGAATGGGACAGGATACTCAATAACAGGTAGGATAAAATCAGGTAGGATTTGAAGCGGACAGCTTTTGTTGCTCGGCGACGGCAGTCGTCACTGCGTCCAAAACCTGCTGCTTCGCTTTCTCCAACGGACCGGGCACCATCGCCCCTGCCGCCAGAGTATGGCCTCCACCGCCGAACTGTTCGGCAATGACGGCCACATTGGAACCAATTCGTGCACGAAAACTGAACTTCACTTGTCCATTTTCCTGCTCGACAGCGATGAACGCCACCTTGGCTCCTTCAACACGCAAACACTCATTGACTAAATCTTCTGTATCAACCGGTTTGGCCCCGGTCTCGTGGAAATCTTCACGGGCCACCCAAGTCCACGAGATCAAACCTTTTTCTGTCGTCGTAATGCGCTGCAAGATTCGACCCGACAGGTGATGTCGTGCCAAACTGCTACGCTCATACAACTCTCCATATACTAAATGCGGCTTGACCCCCAGGTCAATCATTTCTGCAATATCTCGATAGGTTTGAGAACTCACAGAAGGAAAACGGAACCAGCCAGTGTCTGTCGCAATCGCACAGAACATATAGAACGCCGCTTTTTCGGAAACAGGAAGCCCACAAGACTTGGCAAATCGATAGATCAATGCCCCCGTCGCTTCGGAGGTGGTATCCTTAAAGTCGTGAGCATTCAGGTCATCCGATGAGACATGGTGATCGATGACAACTTTGACCGCCTTCGTCTTTCGGAAGACTTCTCCAACGCCTTGAAGTTGAGACCAAGCCGACGTATCCAGAATGATATGAACATCGGCTGCCAGCACCGCCTCGTCCTTGATCCCTTGACCGAGAACATGGACTTCTTGGTCCTGGCTCAAAAACTCCAGCGTATTGGGAGCGTTCGAGGGATTGGCAATCATCACGTCTTTGCCCATATCCCGAAGCAGGCAGGCCAGAGCCAACTCTGACCCGAGCGCATCGGCATCAGGACGCACATGACATGTCAGTACGAATGTCTGGTGCGCATCAACAATTTTTTTCAGTTCGCTCCAATCTGGCATAGCGGTCCCATGTTAGCGTCCGCGGTATCCCGAAACCAGACCCTGTACGGCGTCGAGATCGATTTCCAACTGTTCTTTTAACTCTTCGGCATTTGCAAACTTACGCACATCTCGCAACTCACCCAAAAAGTCGACTTTCAGAGTTTTTCCGTAGAAATCAGACTCACAACCGATCAGGTGTACCTCGACTTTCAACACATCTTCCGAAAAAGTTGGATTGGGGCCGATATTGATGGCGGCGGGATACTCTTTCGAGTCAATCAAACCGATCCCGCCATACACACCCGATGGCGGTAAGAGTGTGGGAATTCGTTCCAAGTTGGCGGTCGGAAAGCCCAAGTCTCGACCGCGACCTGCTCCCGGCACCACCTCTCCGCTAATTTGATAGGGATGACCGAGCATCTGCAGAGCTTCCGTCATTGCCCCGGCTCTGACAAGATCTCGAATACGACTGGAGGAAATCATCAACCCGTCAACATTTTCCGGTTGAACAATGTCCAGAAACATCTGGTTTTGTCCGCACAGTTCGGCAAGACGTTCGACATTTCCTGAACGATTTTTGCCGAAAAAGAAATTGGGACCTTCCACCATTCCACACGCATTCAATTGTTTGCAAACAATCTGCTGAAAGAACTCCTGCGCGGAGAGATCGAGTAATTCACGATCAGTGGGATAAGCGATGACGACATCAATGCCGTAGCGTTCCAGCAATTCCAACTTTCTCTCTAACGTACTGAGAGGAGGAGGAGTCTGATCGGGCCGCAATAATGTGATGGGATGCGGATTGAAGGTCAAGACGACTGCCGGCACACCCGCTTTTGTCGCATGAGACTTCAATCGATCGAGCATGACTTGATGCCCCCGATGGACTCCATCAAAATTCCCGATCGCCACCACACAGCCGCGGTAAGCGTCGGGAGTATCAAATCCATCGAGACGTAACATGCGAGTTGGCAGCCACCAGAATTCCGGGAATAGTCAATTATGCGTATCACATAATATCAATTCCGTATTCTAACGGCTCCCTCATGATTCGCGTAGGGAAGCGAATAACAATCAGTTATCGCTATTTCTCCGGGCCAGACCCTTCGAGAGTTCTTCCAGTGAGATACTGCCGTCTTCATTCGCATCCAGTCGGCTGAAGTTCTCTTTCATCCGCTCTGGAGCTTCGTTTTGAGAGACTTTGCCATCTTTGTTTTCATCAAAACGATCAAAAAACCGTTTGGCAAACTCAGAACTTGATGTATCCTGCAAATTACGTTTCGGGCGGCTCGGCGAGTCTTTTTCACTGACTTTTGGTTCCGTAGATGAGGAACCCTCGGCCATTTCAGGACGACGAGATCGGCCAGATCGCTCGGAATCACCACGACCAAAACCCATCATTTCGGCTGGGTCGAGCATTTGATCCTTGTTTCGATCAAGTTTCGCAACCAGTTGAGAAGCCTTAGACAACTCACCTGTCGACAGCATTCCATCTCGATCAGAATCCAGCATCGCAAAAAAGGCAGGTCCGCGCGGTGGTGGTCCTTCTCCATCGGGACGACGCATGAAATCTGGTCGCCCCCCTGCTTCCGGGCGGTCACCTTCTCGACGCATTGCCGGTTCGTCATTACCTCGATCATCGGAACGAGTTCCCCGTAGCTTCGCGAAGTCTTCTTTCGTGATGGCCGTTTTCCCCAAACGCTCGAACATTGGCTTCACGCGATCTCGCATTTCTTCGGGAACTTCATCGAGAGTCACCTTTCCATCTCGATTCTGATCGAGACGTTCAAAAAACTGACCTTCGTCGGGAAGTCCGCGAGGAGAGCTGGAGTTCTCCATTAAAATAGAGAGAGCCGTCGAAAACTCCTCTACGTTGAGCGAGTCTTTATTCAGATTCTCATAAATCGGAGCAAATCGTTCTCGAAAAGGTTCCGGCATCTCTTCTTTGGTCAGCTTGCCATCCTGGTCTCTATCCAGTCGCTCAAACATCTGTTTGGGACCGGGAAACTGTGGACGATCACCGGGCCGACCTTGTTGACGCATCTGCGGTGCTGCACTCTCGACAGGTTTGGGACTCACACCGGCCAAAAATTCGTCCCGAGTGAGTTTGCCGTCCTCGTTCTTGTCTCCGAGAGTTACAAGACGATTGAACAGGGCCTCCTTTTCTTTTCCCAACTCTTCGCGCGTCAGCAACCCGTCTCCATTTTTGTCGAGTGTCTTAAAGAAAGTTTCGCTCGGGTTGACCCCTTCCTGAGCAACACCGACCGAAGAAACGAATACCAGCAGACAGGTCACTAAGCACAATTTCAACATGATCGACTTTCTGAATTGGGGCGCATTGAGGCAAATGAAATTCCACTGGCTCTCGGCTGTTAAACCCTGAAATCAGTCCAGAGTTCCGGTCATTGCTGAGAAAACACAGAATTCATCAATCGTTTTGTCGAAGAGAATACGTTTTCCAATAGACTCCTCGTTCGTCTTCCGTCACATAGAAAAACGTGTCGGGAAAATATTTCTTCAGAGTGTCTGTCTCAGGAAAATTCTTCAACAACTCACGCACCTCATCCGAGCTATCATTTTGCGGCAGCGTGTCGAGAATCTGGGAGATTTGCTGAGTGGTTCGTTCGAGTTGCAGACTCGTCTGACTGATTCCCCACATCCCAGCTGATTCGGGAGCTTCCGCAGCCATCTTTTGGAATATAGAAGAGTCTTTGAGTCGTTGATAGCTGTCTCCCCCTCGCAATATTTGCTCGATGCGTATCGAGGAATCAGAGAAAAACAACGTATTTTGAGAAATCATCAATTCCAACATTTGCTCACCGCTGAGTGGCAGTTGATAGATGGTCGTTCCTTGAAAGTTGCGCACTTTGATCGCAGCGTTATCCATTTTCTGAACTTTTGCCAAGACATCCCCCATTCGCTCACTATCTTTCAGCTCAGCAGCAAGCAGAACGATGGGTTTGTCAGAATCATCTCCCGAGGGAGGTGAGGTCACTTCAACAGCCATCACTCCATTCAGAAGATCGAGAAAATCTTTCTGCGGGTGTAATCCCTGCGCCCCCGGATGGTCGGCAAAACCATCCATCATGCGATCGAAAGAACCAGGTTGAAACGTGTCGACCAAAGATCGCGCTGCCAAAAGCGACTCTTCCAACTGCCAATGATAAATCATGAAAGACTGAATGTTTTCAGAGACCCACTCCGGTGGAGTGATCGCCGTCGTATTCGCCTGAAACAGTTTCAGGACACCCGTTCGAGGAGCATCGGCGTAGACAACAACCTGGGCCACTTTTTCATATCGTTCCGTCGCCAAATCGACAGAACCGCCCACCGACTTGAATTTGTCCAACCCCAAACGAGGCAGGAATGTTTGAAACAGGGCTTGCTGAGTCGCACCCTGGGTTTCAAGTCCGGTTCGAATCACGAACAGCGGATCCAGATACCAGTACATCACAGGCTCTGATCCCTCAACACGGCACCGTTCCCGAATGTATTTGAAGTCTTCTTTTTCAGCTAAGACGTCTGCGTTCTCTCCGCTCCAACGCAACAAGATCGCCTCCAATGCTCCGAGTTGACTGGAGATCACGAGAAAACCATCTTTCTGGAACCACGCCAATTGTTGCTGCGAAGCGGACCCTTCGGGCAACAGGTCGTAAAAGACCAGTTCAGTCCCTTCGATCTCGACGGTTTCGCGTGTTTTTTCTGCCTTCTCCAGATTCTCCTCTACACTGGCTAACAACTTCTCAACGGCATCGGATTGATCGCCATACTCCAACGAAAGAGTCACACCAATCACTCCCCGTTTCACGCGAGTCAGGCTGAAAGTGACTTCACCGGTGGGAATTTCTGAAAGCTCTTTCCATTCAATGCCGTACTCTTTCCCGAATTCATTCAGAGTTTCGACAATCGGCTTGGAAAGCGAACCCCAAAACTGAGCCATCTCGGGGTTGGAAAAGAAGTCAGACCAGATCGTTTCGTCATATCGTGCCTTGAACTCTTGCACGCTGGGAACAGAAACCATCGCCATCGTTTTTTGAGGAAGAACTTGTTCAGCCGGGATTTTGTCTTCTGCCTGTAGCGAGCTGTCGATGAAACAAGCACCAATAGCCAAACACATTATTGTGAACAGGAAACTGCGATGTGAAAACATAAAGTTCTTTCATTAAGTCGATGTTTACTCAGCGATGTTTACTCATCATTGTAAAAACAATGATCAGTCATATTTTCGGGGGTTGGTTGGTTCTGCCGATTTCGAGGAAGGTTTCGTCTCCATCGTAACCTTCTTCAAATAATCAATGAACTGCGATTCCAGATAAATTTTACCGGTGGGTTGATCGAATTGATGATCTCCCGGTCTCGAAGAAATCATGCGGGCGGTCGCTCGACCATTTTGATTGGTCACCATATCCGTAAAGAACTCGGCCCCTCCTTTGCGGGTCATAATAAACCCCAGCTCTTTACGTCCATTCGGTAATTTCAAGTAACGCTCGGCACGATCAATGGCCTCGGGAGCTTTGGCAAGATCTTTGAAAAACTGTTTCCCGTTTCGAGCGGTGATCATCCGGTAAAACAGGTCTTTCTCATTAAGAAAAAGAGGCTGCATATCTGCACTGTCGGGAAGCAGCACTCCATACTCACGAATCTGATCGATGACAGGAGCCACGATCTCCCAATTGAGAGGGTCTCCCACTTGATACCCTTCTGTTTCAGCCAGCATTTGCGAAATGGTGAGACGCTCCGTTTGGTCGGTGTCCGATGATTCACGAACTGGAGAAGGAATTTCATCCTCCACAACCTGATCTTTTTTCTCGAACTCAGGGAGTGGAGTGATTTTCATCTGCGCAACAGTCGAGCCCACCACCAACACATTCGCAATTAATACCCACAAAACAATTGCTTTGAAATTCTTCATTGCTGGGTTCCTCTCCAAACAAACGATTCCACTCATTGTTCGCCTATCAACGCAGGGAACAAGGGGAATTCTCTGAGAAGGCTTCGATCTATTGTGGCACATGCCCGTGATGCACGGAGTTATTGTCGAGGCTCAGCAATCGTTTTTTATCGTTCTCCACCGGATTATTCGGATGACGTCAACAGAATGACTGAATTGCGTGGCGTTTTCACCACAGACAAAGTCCCTAATTGATTCGCTGAGAACGCTCCGAACAATCGATAAAGATTCGCA
>Ga0055584_100006876_pt1 | contig 11152 bp, 2 predicted proteins | sample OSDHelmetaG_FD_58716 | JGI IMG/M metagenome (GOLD analysis project Ga0055584, IMG submission 58716) | Pelagic marine sediment microbial communities from the LTER site Helgoland, North Sea, for post-phytoplankton bloom and carbon turnover... | ecosystem: Environmental > Aquatic > Marine >...
CGAGCTCGCAAACCTGCGCACGCTGCGGGACGTGGCGGACAAGCTTTCGGCCGGTCTGCCGGCGGTGGCCCCGGTTGCTGGAGTATCGGTCGCGAGTGCGGCTGCGCCTGCGGTCGCCTCACCCGCCACTCCGGCGGTCGACGTTACGGCGATGGCGCTTGAGGTTGTCTCGGAAAAGACCGGCTATCCGGTCGAGATGCTGGACCTGGACATGGAGATGGAAGCCGGTCTCGGGATCGACTCGATCAAGCAGGTCGAGATCCTGTCCGAGCTTCAGGAGCGCCTCCCTGGTATTCCCGAGATCGCTCCGGCTGAGCTCGCAACGCTCCGCACGCTGCGGGATGTCGCGGATAAGTTGTCCGTGGGTGCGCCTGCGACGGTTGAGGAGCCGAGCGCTGTACCCGCCGATGTGGCTGTCACCAGCCCGACAGAAGGCGTCGACGTTACAGCAATGGCGCTCGAGGTCGTAGCCGAGAAGACCGGCTATCCGGTCGAGATGCTGGATCTGGACATGGAGATGGAGGCAGGGCTCGGGATCGACTCGATCAAGCAGGTCGAGATCCTGTCCGAGCTACAGGAACGACTCCCCGGGATTCCGGAGATCGCTCCTTCAGAGCTCGCATCTCTGCGTACGCTGCGCGACGTAGCGGACAAGCTTTCCGGCGGTAACGCGACGAATGCGAGTCCTGAGCCTGTTGTAACGCCGGAGCCCATTGCCGAAGCACCTGCGGATGCAGTTGTGACGGCTGCCCCGGTCGAACAGGTGGTCGAGGCCAGCGCCGTTGTCGATCCCACGAAGATTACGGCCTTTGTGCCGACACTCGTCGCGGACGCCCGGCCGGGCTTTGGGCTTCCCCCTCTGGCCACGGGCAACACGATCGAGGTCACGAACGAACATGCCTCGCTTGCGCAGGCCCTGGTCGACGGTCTGGTCGCTCGTGGTGTCTCGGCGGTGGTGGTTCAGGAACCGTCACTTTCGGCTTCGGCTGTGATATGCCTGGCCGGCCTGTCTGCGGTGTCCCCTGATCTGGCTGGCGCACTCACCGTACATCAGTCTGCAATTCAGGCGGCGCGACTCGTGGGTCAGCACCCTGAGCCAGCCGAGCGGATGTTCGTCACCGTTCAGTCTACGGGTGGCCACTTCGGGCTTGCGGGCGACCCGGGAGATGGAGCATGGACGGCAGGACTCGCTGGCGTCGTGAAGACGGCCGCACGCGAGTGGCCCGGCGCGTCGCTCAAGGCGATCGACGTGGCCGATCCGGACCAGGCAGCGGACTCGATTCTCGACGAGCTCTTCTTGGGAGGTCCCGCTCTGGAGGTCGGATTCGACGATGATGGTGCGCGCTCGGTCGTCCAGATCGAGCCTCTTTCGACCGATGGAGATCGGGGACCGGCTCTAGAGCCGGGCTCCGTGGTCGTCGTATCGGGTGGGGCTCGCGGTGTCACGGCGAGTTCGGTCACGAAGCTGGCAGAGGCGTGGAAGGTGAAGCTGGCCCTGCTCGGCCGATCGAAGCTTGCGGAGTGGCCAGAGGGTGTTCCGCTCACCACGGACCCTGTTCAGATCACCGGTGCACTGGCAGCGGGAGCCAAGGCCCGGGGTGAGGCGGTGGACTTCTCTGGCATCCAGAAGCAGGCGCAGTCTCTCGCGGCCAGCGCTGAAGTGCGGATGTCGCTGGCGGACCTCGACGCTCGCGGAATCGAGGCCATGTATCTGAGCGCTGACGTGACCAGCGTCGAGGAAGTGTCGACGGCGCTGGATCACGTGCGGGACACATGGGGCTCGATCGATGGGATCGTTCACGGCGCCGGCGTCCTCAGGGACAAGGCGATCGTGGACATGACGCCCGATCGGGTTGCCGATGTATTCGCTCCAAAGGTCGGAGGGCTGGCCGTTCTGCTCGAGGCAACGAAGAAGGATCCGATTCAGGCGATCGCGCTCTTCTCGTCTATCGCAGCTCGAGCTGGAAATGCAGGGCAGGCAGCGTACTCGGCGGCCAATGAGATTCTGAACAAGGTTGCTGCCAATGAAGCAGCACGGCGCGGCGAGTGGTGCCGAGTTCGCTCGTACAACTGGGGCCCGTGGGCCGGTGGAATGGTCGATGCGGGCCTGGCCGCTCACTTTGAAAAGCAGGGCATCGCTCTTCTTGGTGTGGATGCGGGTGCACAGTTCTTCGCTGACGAGCTCGAGTTGTCGGGTGAGGGCGTCGAGCGGGTCGTGCTCGCGGCTCCGTCTTTTCCAGCGATCACCCAAAGCTTCACGCTAAGCGGGGGTGAAGGTGACGAAGACGTGATTGGGTCGCCGCAGGTAGCCGGCTTTGCACTGCGTCTCGGTGAGGCACTCAAGCCAGTACGCACGATGCGCACCTACCTCGAGGACTTCGTCATCACCATGCCTGGTCAGGAGATTTCCGGGGGAGTGCACTCGGTCGATGTGCAGCCGATCGAGGCCTCGGTTCCGAGTTATCACCTCGTATTCCGTGACAGCGCTGGGGATGTGCATCACGAAACAAGCATTCGTTACTCCTCTAACGGTGCCGGAGCGCCACCGACCGTACCGTCAGCCGGCCTGGAGCCGTGGCCGTTCGAGGCGGCAGCGGCGTACGATAACGTGCTCGGGACTGCGACCGACCGTCGTGCGATCTTGAACCTGGAGGGTGTGTCCGAAGAGGGTGGTATGGCCATGCTCCGCAGCGCGGCGAGCCTCGGTTGGCCGATGAAGAGCTTTACCAAAGGCTTCGACCCGGCCGCGTTCGAGGGTCTGCTGCAGTTGGCAGAACTCTGGACCCACCAGAAGTCGGGAGCCATGCAGCGTCTGGCCAGCATGGGGCAGATGGTGGTGCACAGCCTGGAAGCCATTCCCGAGCACATGCGCTCTGCGTTCCGCGCTCGGAAGACAGAAAAGGGCACGCTGTTCGACTTCATTCTCGCAACCGAGGACGGTGACCTGGTGGCTGAGCTGCGCGAGGTGCAGTTCGACGCCCATGGTGCCTGATCGGCGCAGACGGAGTCGTACATGAGTGGTACGTTCGAGCCCATCGCCATCGTTGGGCGTGCGTGTGTGCTTCCGGGGGCGTTGAGCCCGGAAGCGTTGTTCGAGGCAGTTCGGAACGCTCGAGTTCTCATCGATGAGGCCCCTGAAGGCGCGTGGGGACTGGATGCGAGGCGGTTACTTCACGACCACGCACCGGGTCCATCGCAGGAGTACGTCGTCAGCAACCGTGGCGGCTACGTCACCGGTTTCGACACGATGTTCGACGAGGACTATTTCGCTGACCGGATCTCGGAAGTCGAGCGACTCGACCCACTGACCCGGTGGCTTCTTCACTGCACGCGGACCGCGCTTGCGGAGGCGGGCGTTCAACAGGCTCCGTCGGGAACAGGATTGATCGTCGGTAACCTGTCGTACCCAACGGTCGAGCATACTCGCTTCGTGCAGGATCACTGGCTCGAAACTGGAGATCACGCGCCGGGTGATGACCTCGTCGGTACGTCGTCGGACCCACGCAATCGATTCTCGTCGGGCGGCCCAACCCACGTGGTCGCGCAAGCGTTCGGCCTGGATGGAGACGTGTTCGCTCTCGATGCTGCCTGCGCCTCTTCGCTGTACGCACTCGAGATTGCGTGTCGCCGTCTTCAGGATCAGGAAGCGGATCTGATGCTCGCGGGTGGCGTTGCCCGGGCCGATCCTCTCTTCATCCATTTGGGCTTCACAGCACTGCAGGCGCTAAGCCCTAGTGGCCGCTCGAGGCCGCTGCACAAAGATGCGGATGGCTTGCTCCCAGCGGAGGGTGCAGGACTCGTTGCGCTGAAGCGGCTGTCCGACGCCCAGAAGGATGGGGATCGGGTTTTCGGTGTGATCCGCAGCGTCGGACTGTCGAACGATGGACGCCAGAGTGGCTTCCTTGCACCGGCCACGGACGGTCAGGTTCGGGCCATGAAGTCGGCGTACGAGCAGGCGGGCCTCTCACCCAGCGACATCGACTTCATCGAGTGCCATGCGACAGGGACTCCCCGTGGTGACACGGTCGAGCTCGAGTCGTTGGCGGAGGTGTGGGGAGACGGCCCCAAGCCGGCAATCGGCTCACTGAAAGGCAATATCGGGCACCCGATCACTGCGTCTGGTGTGGCGAGCCTGTTGAAGGTCCTGAGCTCGTTCGAGGCGAAGGTGCTTCCGCCGACCCCGTGCGATGATCCCCTCGATGCGATCGCTAGCCACGGATTTCGCCTCCTGTCTGAAGCCGAGCCATGGGAGAGTGAAGGACCGCGCAGGGCCGCGATCTCGAATTTCGGATTCGGTGGCAACAACGCGCACCTGGTCGTCGAAGAGTGGATTGATCCAGATGTGGGCGCTGGATCTGTTGCAGCGATCGCGGACGGCAAAGTGTACGATCGGCCGGCGGGTTCGCGTGGCCCGATCGCGATCGCGGGTATCGGCGTCATCGCCGGCGAGACGGTTGGGTTGCCGGACTTCGTGCGGCGCCTCGTGAGGCCGAGAGACGACACAAGCACGAAGACGTCGGAAATTGTCCTGTCGATGACAAAGCTCGGCTTCCCTCCAAATGACCTCCAGGAGAGCCTTGCCCAGCAGACGTCGATCCTGGCAGTGGTCGACGAAGCCCTGCGTCAGGTCGGCGGGCTGAATCCGGACCGCACAGGTGTCTACATCGGAATGTGTGTCGATCCGCAGGCAGCTCGACACGGGCTGCGGGTGAGATTGCAGGAGCTACTCTCCGAGGACGCGGACGTGACGGGGTGGCGGGAGGTCAACGCGCGTTCCGCTCGTCACCTGACCGCGGCTGGAGTCATTGGGTGTATGCCGAACATCCCGGCGAACCGGGTCCACGCCCAGCAGGACTGGCGGGCACCGGGCTTCACGGTGGCGTCTGAAGAGCTCTCTGGCGTCGACGCACTCAAGCTTGCGGCTCGGGCCCTGCAGGCCGGTGAGATCGATTGTGCGCTGGTGGGGGCCTCGGACTTTTCGCACGAATCTGCCCATCGTGACGCGGCCGCACGTATCCTGCCGGAAGATCGCCATCAACCCGGCGATGCGGCTGTTGCGCTGGTCGTGATGCGTGAAGAGGATGCGATAGAGCGGGGGTACCCCGTCTTCGCGTCCATCGTGGAAAACGTCGAACCCTCGTCGGCCGGAGTAGTAGAGCTCTCTCTCAGGCCTGAGGACGGTGAATCGGAGGTGACTGCCCGTTTCGGTCACGCCCATGGAGCATCGGGTCTCCTTCACGTCGCTTGCGGCGCCATCACGGCACAGCTCGGTATCATGCTGGATCGGGACGGCGCCTGGCCGGCTCCTCGACAGCTCGATTCGGTTCACACTCAGGTCGCCGTGCGCTCCTTTCTCGGGCTCGAAGGCACCGTCTCTTTGCGTGCTCCGGCATCGACGACCGACGTCGTGAGCCCGGTTGACGCGCCGGTTGCCCGGTTCTATGCGGCGGCTTCGCTCACCGACCTCGGTGCTGCTGTGGCCACGGGCGGAGAGTCACAGGTGGGGGACGTTCGAGTCGCGTTGGTCGGGCGTAACCCGCAGGACCTCGTCCGTCTTGAAGCGTATGCGGCAAAGGAACTGTCCGCAGGAAGAGAGCCCCATGCTCCCGGCATTTTCTTCGGCTCTGGAGAGCACGAGGGTGAGGTGGCATTCTGCTTCACAGGAGCCGCCGCGGCGTATCCTGGCGCTGCCAGGGATCTGCTCATGGCGTTCCCCGAGATCGGTCACGACCTGACCGAGCGTTTTGTCGGGACACCGAGGCTCGCCACGGACCTGTACGGTGCGGAGGTCACGGGCTTCTCCCCCGCGACGCAGTTGACCGGCTCGTCGTTCGTGTGTCAGGTCCACTCGATCTTCACGCGCGAGGTCCTCGGCATGAAGCCGGAGGCCGCGATCGGACTGTCGTCGGGTGAGACCAACTCCCTGATGGCCTTCGGCGTCTGGAGTGATCTCGACGACATGATCGCAGAGATCGACGACTCGGAGATGTATGTGGGGGAGCTGACCGCGGAGTGCCGGTCGGCAGCGGAGTACTGGGGTATTCCTCAGGATGAGATGCCCGAGTGGAAGAACTACCGGATCGCGGCCCCGCTCGAGGCGATCGAGGATGCGATGCAGGGTGAGGACCGAGTCTACGTCACGGTCATCCACCACTACGAGGATGTTGTGATTGGCGGAGATGCGGCCGGATGTGACCGTGTCATCGAGAAGGTGGGCCGGGGCCGGGCGATCGACCTGGGACTCGACATGGTGGTGCACTGCGCTCCTCTGGCACCGTTCGAGCAGCGGTGGCATGACATCCACCTGCGGGCTACGGCTCAGGTGCCGGAGGTCCGGTTCTACACGAACGCCTGGAATCGCGCATACGTCCCGACCCGGGAGTCGGCAGCCGACGCGATTACCCAGCAGGCGATTGATCCGGTCGACTTTCCGAAGACGCTGGAGGCTGCCTATCGTGACGGGGTGCGGATCTTTGTCGAGCATGGCCCCCGCGCCATTCTGACGAATGCGATCGGGAGAATCCTTGGCGATCGTCCTCATCTTGTCGTTGCCCTGGACCCTCATGAGGGTGCGGGGCTCGAAGCCCTCACGCGCTCTGTCGCGCGTCTATGGGCGGCCGGCATTCCCATGGATCTGACCCAGTTTCTCTCCAGAATCAATGGGCTCCGTACGGGCGCTGAACCACTCGACGCGCCTGAGGGTGCTCTCCTTCGGCTTCCGGCGCATTCTCCTGACGTCGCGTGGCCGGAGTCTTTCGGGCACGTTTCTTCATACGAGTCGACTACCAAGCATAAGCACATGGACGTAAAGACGATGTCGCCGAACTCTGCGCCGGGACCTGATGGGCATGTGATGGCTCCTCCTCCGTCCGACGGTTTTGGGTACGACGTTGGTGGGCACTTCGCGGCTTCGTCGGTGGGTCCCGTTCCCCCGGAGCAGGGTACGGCGGCGGCCTCTGCTGTCTCGGCCAACGCCCCTGCAGCGCCGCGGGTGCCCAGCGCACCGGCCGCACCCATGACCAGGTCAGTGATTGCGGCCGATCCGGCTCTGGAACTCTTCAGCGCGGTGGCCGAGGCCCATGCCGATTATCTGCGTGAGCAGAAAGAGACGCATGAGGCGTTTCTCGCCATGGGCATGGGATTGACCTCGGGTACTGCGCCGGCTTTGCCCGCTGCAGCCCCTGGTGTGGCGCCGTCGCGTGCCCCTGATCTGCGCGTCGTAGTCGAGCCCGATGTGATTCCGGTGCCCTCTTCTGCTCCCGTGTCTGCACCGGCTCCAGTGGCACGAGCGACCCCGGCCGTGCCCGCTGCTGCCGCGACCGCTGTCCCGCCGGGACCCGTGGTGACCACTTCAGGAAAGACGCCCCCGGTCCCCGATGCGTCAGCGACGGAGCGGAAGTCCACCAAGAAAGCGGATGGCCCTCCCTCTCCCCTCATTCCGACGCACCCGCCGATCAATCGCGACGAAATGCCGGAGACGGTCTTTCTGACGCGTGAGCAGCTCGAAGTCCACGCGGGTGGCAAGATCTCCGAGATCTTCGGGGAGCTTTTCGAACAGCAGGATGGCTACGAGCGTCAAGTGCGTATGCCGGAGCCACCGCTCCTTTTCGCGGATCGGGCTCTCATGATGGAGGGTGAGCCCGGCAGTATGAAGAAGGGTCGGGTGGTCACCGAGACAGACGTGAAGCACGGCGAGTGGTACCTGCACACTGGCCGGATGGCGCCGGGCGTCGTGATCGAGTCTGGTCAGGCCGATCTGCTGCTGATCTCCTGGCTGGGTGCAGACTTTCTCAACCAGTCGGATCGCGTTTACCGCCTGCTGGGATGCGACCTGACGTTCCACGGGGATCTGCCGGCACCCGGCGACACCATGACGTACGACATCTACGTCGATGGGCACGCAAAAACCGGCGACGTGCGGCTCTTCTTCTTCCACTACGACTGCTACATCGGCGATCGGTTGCTCATTTCCGTACGGAACGGGCAAGCCGGCTTCTTCACGGAGGAAGAACTCGCTGGCTCTGGTGGCGTTTTGTGGGCTGCCGAAGACGACGAGCCCGATCCGGACGCGGTGCTCGACCCGATGCCTCAGATCAGCCGCAAGTCGAGCTTTACAGCCGATGAGGTCCAGGCCTGGGTCAATGGTGATGCGTTCGCCTGCTTTGGTGAAGGATTCGAGATGACGTGCCCGCACACGCGGACCCCCAATACGCCCGGGGGTCGCCTGAGCTTGATCGACCACGTGCCTGAATGGGATCCGAAGGGCGGACCGTGGGGACGCGGATACCTGCGCGCTGAGGCTCACGTGCCTGTCGACGCCTGGTTCTATGAGGGGCACTTCAAGAACGACTCGTGCATGCCCGGCACACTGATGGCTGATGCGGCCACGCAGGCTATGTCCTTCGCGATGGCCGCCATGGGCTTCACGATTCCGCGCGATGGATGGCGCTTCGAGCCCGTTCCTGGTGAATTGGCCCGTTTTCTCTGCAGGGGTCAGGTGATTCCCGACGGTCCGCACCTGCTCGAATACGAGATCTTCATCGAGGATGTCGTCGATGGCCCGATCCCAGAGGTCTATGCGGCTCTGCTCTGTAAGAGCGACGACTTCAAGGTATTCCAGTGCCGTCGGTTCGGTCTTCGACTGGTGCCCGACTTCCCGCTGACGACGAAGCAGGAGTTTCTGAAGGACGACCCGATCCGGTTGGTTGGCCCCGAGGGGTCCGACGTACGCGGCGACTACGAGGCCATGCTTTCCTGCGCCTGGGGCCGTCCAAGCGACGCCTTCGGCAAGATGTTCACAAAGTACGACGGGCCTACTCAGTGTCCTCGTCTTCCAGGTCCTCCGTACCACTTCGTCAGTAGCGTAGTGTCGGTCGATGTTGCTCCCGGCTCTGCGCCGAATGAGGGCACGCTGGTGTCGACGTTCGAGGTTGAGCCGGATGCGTGGTACTTCGAGGAGGGCCAGGGGCATATGCCCTTCGCTGTGATCGTCGAGGGTCTTCTTCAGCCCTGCGGCTGGTTCGCATCATACTGCAACTTCTTCAAGGATACGGAGGGTGATGTCGCCTTCCGGAACCTGGATGGAGAGAACTGCATTCTGCACCGGCCCATCACGCCGGATATGGGCACGCTGACTCTGACGACGAAGCTTACCCGCTTCGCGAAAGCCGGCGGCACGAGCATCGTATTCTTCGATGTCCTGTGCGAGAATCGGGATGGCCCGGTCATGACGTTGGAGACGGCCTTCGGGTTCTTCGACCCACTGATCCTCGAGGACCAGCGTGGCCTGCCCATGACGGACGAGATGCGGGCACGGCGGGACGCCACGTCGCCTGTCCCCGAGATCTCACTGTTGGATGGAGGCGGAGAACTCGCCCATCTCCCGGGCATGGAGAGTGGTGCCATGCGCATGCTCGACAAGGTCACGGGCTTCTGGGAAGACGGGGGAGAGGCCGGTCTCGGCAGTATCCGGACGTGGCAGCAGATCCACTACGATGCGTGGTACTTCAAGGCGCACTTCTACGAAGATCCGGTGCAGCCGGGGTCACTCGGTCTCGAAGCACTGATCCAGTCGGCCCGGGCACTGGTTCACATGAAGGGGTGGCTAAATGGCCTCGCGAACCCGGTGTGGGAGCATCCGATTGTCGGCTTTCCGTTGGCATGGAAGTACCGTGGCCAGGTGGTGCCGAAGCGTGATGAGGTCACGACGGAGGTCGAGGTGCTGAAGGTTGATGTCGTGGAAGGCGAGTCGGTCACGGTCGAGATTTTCGGTACCCAGTGGGTCGACGGACTCCGGATCTATGAAGTGCCTTCGTTCGCCGTCCGCGTTCGGGCAGGGGACTGACGGATCCGGGAGTGACCGACACGCAGTCTTCGGGGCTTTCTTACGACGTCGAGCCTGGGTCTCCGCACGTGTGGTTGGTGCAGGTCGAGTCGCCAGCGTTCCTCGAACTGGGGACTCGTTCGGACCTGGTGGCCGAGGGTCTGGTGTCTCCGGAAGACGAGGCCCGAGCAGCCAGCTTCCTGGATCCGGCCGGCGGCACGAAGTTGCGTGCTCGTCGGGTCATTCTGCGCATCATCCTCGGGCGGTACCTCGAGTGCGGTGCCGCGGAGGTGGGTATCGTCACGGCGCCCGGCGGCAAGCCCGTGTTGCTTCCGCGGTCACCGGGTTCCTCGACGCATGCCTTCTCGGTGGGTCATTCAGGAGACCTGTACGCCGTCGCAATCGGACGCTGTTCCAGTCTCGGTCTGGATATTGAACATCTCCGCTCGGTACCTCGCGCGATCGCGATCGCAGATCGGTGGTTCGGACGGGCCGAAGCGGCCAGGCTGCAGTCGCTCGACGGTGATGAGCTGGACCGGGTGTTCATGGAGCTCTGGACGGACAAGGAAGCGTTGGCCAAGCGCCACGGAGCCGGATTGAGACTGATGCACGGACAGGGTGATACGCCTGAGGTGCACAGTGAGCTCGATGTGGAACGAGAGCGCAGCGAAGGTAGGCTCGTTCGACTCCTTACCCCGGATCGCTACGTTGGCGCGGTCGCCAGCTCCGAGCCGTTGTCGAGCATCGATATCGTGAACGAGGGAGACCCGCGTTGGATCATCTAGTCTTCGCCGCTCCCGGCCTCGAGGAGGGGGTACGTCACGTCGAGACACTCCTGGGTGTCGAGATGTCTCCCGGTGGTCGGCACGCCGGCTTCGGAACAAGAAATCGCCTGATCGGGTTCGGGCCGAAAAACTACATGGAGGTCGTCAGCGTGGATCCGGATCAGCCGCCCCCGGATCGCCCGCGGTGGTTCGGGCTCGATACCCTGGCTGCGCCGCGTCTGGTGACATGGTGCGCCGCCGTTGACGATCTCGACGATCTCGTGTCACGAGCGCGGGCTACAGGCGTTGACCTTGGCGAGCCGATGAGCGGTAGTCGACGTCGGGAAGACGGCAGTCGACTGGCGTGGCGCATGACCGATCCGTGGGCCGAGCGCGCCGGTGGCGTCATTCCCTTCTTCATCGACTGGGGCGACACGCCTCATCCTGGAACCGTGCTGCCTGCGTCGTGCTCTTTTCAGAAGATTCGCGCCGAGCATCCGGATGCCGAGCGGGTGGGAGAGTATTGCAGGGTTCTCGGACTCGACGTCGATGTCACGCCCGGCGA
>Ga0055584_100006878_pt1 | contig 11148 bp, 4 predicted proteins | sample OSDHelmetaG_FD_58716 | JGI IMG/M metagenome (GOLD analysis project Ga0055584, IMG submission 58716) | Pelagic marine sediment microbial communities from the LTER site Helgoland, North Sea, for post-phytoplankton bloom and carbon turnover... | ecosystem: Environmental > Aquatic > Marine >...
GGGCCGCCGAGGCGCTCGAAGACTTCCGCGCGGAGGGGCTCGAGGGCGCCCTGTTCAAGGCCAGCGTGGTGGACCCCGAGAGCGTGACCCAGATGGTGGCCGACATCGAGGCTGAGCTGGGGCCCGTGGACATCGTGGTCTTCAACGCGACCCCCGATCAGCCGCAGATGCCGATCGAGGAGTACGACTGGGCCTTCCATCAGTCGATGCTCGACTTCTTTGTGAAGAGCCCCTACCTCGTGACCCGCGCGGTCCTGCCGGGGATGAAGGCGCGCGGGCACGGCCGGATCATCAACATCGGCTCCGAGGTCTTCGACCGCGGCGTGCCGAACTTCAGCCCCTACGTGGCGGCCAAGGGCGCCCAGCGCGGCTGGAACCGCTCCATGTCCCAGGAGCTCGCGCCGTTCGGGATCACGGTCAACATGATCTCCCCCGGGTGGATCCCCGTGGAGCGCCACGAGAGCGATCCCCAGGAGATGAAGGACGGCTACAGGGCCCTGATCCCCATGGATCGCTGGGGTAAGCCCGAGGACATCGCCGGCGCCGCCGTCTACTTCGCGAGCGAAGAGGCCGGGTTCGTCACCGGGCAGACCCTGGTGGTCAACGGCGGGATGACGGTCACCTGATCCTCCGGGCCCCCGGCGGCTCCCCCCTCCGATGCCTCACACGTTCCTCACGGACATCGTGCTGCTCCTGGCGGCGTCGATTCCGATCGTCGTGCTGCTGCGGCGGATTCAGCTCCCCTCGGTCGCCGGCTTCGTCGTGGCCGGGGCGCTCTTCGGCCCCCACGCCCTGAGCTGGATCCGCTCCGTGGAGGAGGTGGAGGCCTTGGCGGAGATCGGCGTGGCGCTCCTGCTCTTCACGGTCGGGCTCGAGTTCTCGCTCCCCAGGCTCCTGCTCCTCAAGCGAGCGCTCCTGGTGGGCGGCTTCGGGCAGGTCATGCTGACCCTGCTGGTGGTCGGGCTCGGCGGGGTCGCCCTCGGGCGCGACGTCTCAGGCTCGGTCCTCTTCGCCTTCCTGGTGGTCCTCTCCAGCACGGCCGTCGTGCTGAAGACCCTCACCGACGAGCGGCAGGTGGACACGCCCCACGGCCAGCTCGCCGTGGCGATCCTGCTGTTCCAGGACCTCGCGATCATCCCCCTGCTCCTCTTCGTCCCGCTGCTCGGGGGCGGCGGGGCTGGTGGCCTGTCGGAGTTCGGGCTGGCCGGCGCGAAGGCGGTGGTGGCGGTGGTGGTCGTCCTCCTCGCTGCCCGCTACGGCTTCTCGCGCATGGCCCCCGTGGTCGTCCGGGCCGGTGGCCGCGAGCTCTTCACGCTGTTCACCGTCCTCGTGGCGCTGGGCGCCGCGTGGCTCACGGAGAGCCTCGACCTGCCCCTGGCGCTGGGGGCCTTCATCGCCGGCCTGGTCGTCTCTGAATCGGAGTACAACCACCAGGTCGTCGACGAGATCCTCCCGTTCAGGGACGTGTTCAGTGCGCTCTTCTTCGTCTCGATCGGGATGCTCTTCGACGCCTCGATCGTCATCGAGGAGCCGGCGGAGACGCTCTCGCTGTTCCTCGCGGTGGCCACGACCAAGGCGACGGTGGTCTTCGGCGTCGGCTTCTACCTGACGCGCTCACGCCGGACGGCGATGATCGTCGCGGCGGCGCTCTTCCAGGTCGGGGAGTTCGCCTTCGTGGTGGCGAGCCAGGCGCGGGAGCTCGGCGTCCTGGGCGGTGCGGACGAGCAGCGCTTCCTCGCCGTCGCGGTCCTCTCCATGGTCGTCACGCCGGTGGTGATGCGCCTCGCGTGGCGGCGCGGTGAGGCCGGAAGGCCTTCGGGGGCGGGTGACGGCACCGGGGGGGCGTCCGACGACGCACCGCGGGTCCTGATCGCCGGCTACGGGCTCACCGGAGAGCACCTCGCGCGGGTCCTCGCGGCGACGGGGGTCGAGCATCGGGTGCTGGATACCGACCCCCACCGGGTGAAGCGAGAGCGGGCTGCCGGCGTTCCGATCGTCCTGGCGGACGCCAGCCGGGCCGACGCCTTGGCCCAGGCAGGGATCGCTGGGGCCAAGGTCTTCGTCGTGGCCATCAACGACGCGGGAGCGACTCGCAGGGCGGTGGCGCTCGCGCGCCAGCTCTCGCCCTCCGTTCAGGTCATTGTCCGGACCCGCTTCCTCGCCGATACGGAGGAGCTCCTGCGCCTCGGGGCGAACCAGGTGGTGCCAGAGGAGTTCGAGACGTCGGTGGAGATCTTCGGCCGCGTCCTGCGGGAGCTCCATGTCCCGCGGGGGACGATCGCCGTGCAGACGGAGCTCGTGCGGAGGGAGGGCTACCAGCTCCTGCGCGGCCCCGTCGCCGAGGAGCGGCACCTGGCCGTCGTGGGGGAGATCCTCGCGAGCACCGCGGTGGACACGCTCTTCGTGGGCGCGGACTGCGCGGGCTGCGGCCGGTCGCTGGGCGAGATGGGGTTCCGCGTCCGGACCGGGGCGACGGTCCTCTCGGTCGTGCGCAGCGGAGAGGAAATTCACGGCCCCGGCGCCGATCTCGTGCTGGAGCCGGGTGACCTGCTCGTGGTGCGGGGCGAGCACCGCGAGCTGGACCTCGCCCGGGACCTGATCGCCGGGACCCTCGACGCCGACGCCGAGGACGCGGACCGTTGAGGGGCCGGTCGCGGGGCGCGCGCCCTGCTAGAGTCTCGGACCGGCGCGGGCCCACCCGCGGCTGCCCAGCGAGATGAACGCCACCCCTGACCAGAACGCTCCGCAGCTAGGCCTCGCCGGTCAGACCCCAGCGCAGGGCGACGCGGCGGCCGCAGCGCGGCAGCGGGTCATGCGCCTCTTCCAGGTGCTCCGTGACTCGATCCAGATCGCGCTGAAGTCTGGCGTTCCCGCGACCGCGTCGGCGCGCGCCGACCTCGCACGCTCGAGCCACGCGGAGCTGCTCGAGGTCGGGCTCCCGCCCGAGATCGAGGCCCAGCTGGCGGCCTTCATGGCTGACCTCGAGGCGCGCTTCCCGACCGCGTGGAGGCTCAACGCCGCGGTGCAGCTGGTGGAGCGTGCGGGCGCCGCGCGTCGCGCCGCTGTCCAGCGAGAGCGCCTCGGGGAGGCCCGGGAGCTGCTGCAGTCGGGCCGCGGGGTCGAGGGGGTCGACCAGGGGGCGATCGAGGGGCGGCTCGCCGCGCTGGAGGCTGACCTCGCGCGCCTGGGAGTGGGCGACGGCGGGGTCATCGAGGTCGCTGCTCCGGACCCCATGGAGCCGCCGACGTCCCCGGAGGGCCCCCTCGCGGAGGACGTGGAGTCAGCGCTCGATGGGGCATCGAGCGAGCCCGGTGAGGCGCCTGCGGCCCCTCGGGTGGAGATCGCCATGGAGCTCCTGCCCCGGGTTCACCTCGCGATGCTCCGAGGGCGCCGGGCCCCGGTGCACGCGGTGCGGCTTCGAAATGTCTCGGACGCGCCGCTCGCCGCCGCCACCCTGCGCGTCGTCGCCACGCCAGCGTTCCTCTCGGATGCGGTCATCGAGCTCCCCCCGCTGGGGCCGGGGGAGGAGCTGGAGCTGGGCGCGGATCGCCTGGAGGGGCCCCTCCGCTACGAGCCGGCGCTCCTGGCGCGGCTGACGGAGCGCGCCGACGGGGACGTGGTCGCGCGGGCGATGACGGCGGAGGGCCTCGAGCTCGGCTACGCGCGGGCCTGCTGGCAGCTGCACCCGGCGGACTCGTGGCCCGGGACCGCGGCCCTGCCCGAGGTGCTGGCGGCCTTCGTCCTGCCCAACGCCCCGTTCGTGACGGCGCTGCTCTCGTCCGCGGCCCAGCGGCTCGAGCGAGCGGGTCACGAGCCGGCGCTCAGCGGCTACCAGTCCCGTGACCCCGTTCACGCGCTCCACATGGTGGAGGCCATCTACGGCGCCCTGCTGGACGCGCAGATCAGCTACGCCAACCACCCGGCGAGCTTCGAGAGCGAGGGGCAGCGCGTGCGGTTCCCCGCTGCCATCGAGGGAGCGCGTCTCGCCACCTGCCTCGACATCTCGCTCCTCGCCGCGGCGGCCATGGAGCAGGCGGGGCTGCACCCGATCGTCATCGTCATCCGCGGTCACGCGTTCGTGGGCGCCTGGCTGGTGGAGCGCACCTTCTCCAACCCCCTGGTCGAGGAGCCCCTGCGCCTCTCGAAGCGGGTGGAGCTGGCCGAGATCTGTGTCTTCGATCCGACCGGCGCCTGCCACCGGCCCTCGCCCGACTTCGCCGGGGCGCGCGAGGTGGCGGAGCGGGAGCTCCTGGACCGGACGGCGTTCCGCTTCGCGGTGGACGTTGCGAGGGCCCGCCGCGGTGGGATGCTGCCGCTCCCCACCTTGACGGACGGGGCCCCGAGTGAGTCGAGCGACGGCGTCGCGGCGAGCGCGGCGGCGCCGACGGCCTCGTCCCGCGACCTGGAGGCGGACCTCATGGCCTACCTGGAGGCGGACCGCCTGCGGAGGGAGGCAGAGGAGACGCCCCAGACGCGGCTGGACCGGTGGCTGCGCCAGCTCCTGGACCTGACCATGCGGAACCGGCTGTTGAACTCCTCCAGCAGCAGCAAGCGGGTCATCCCGCTGCTCGGGAGCAAGCTGGACGCCGTCGAGGACCGGCTGGCGGCCGGGCGCACGTTCGCTGTCCTGGAGCGCCCCTCCGAGCTCCCGGGTAAGGGTGCCCCCGACGAGGAGGCGGTCCGCGGACTGGACGCGCTGCTGACGGCCGGCGTCGAGGAGGGGCAGCTGCGGTCCTACCTGGACGCGGCCGAGCTCGAGGTTCGCCTCACCAACGTCTACCGCGAGGCCCGCACGGCGCGGGAGGAGGGGGGCGTCAACAGCCTCTACCTGGCCGTCGGCTTCCTCTCCTACCGCGAGACGCGCCAGGCCACACGCTCGCGGCGCGCGCCGCTCCTCTTGATCCCGCTCGAGATCAAGCGCAAGTCCGGGCGCGCGGGCTACTCGCTCGTGAAGGGCGGGGACGAGACGCGCATCAACGTGACCCTCCTCGAGTACCTGCGGCGCGACCACGACGTGGACATCACGGGGCTCGACCCGCTGCCGGAGGACGAGAACGGCGTGGACGTCGCCCTCGTGCTGCGCATCATCAAGGACGCGATCAAGGACGAGGACGGGTGGGAGGTCACCGAGGAGGGGCAGGTGGGGCTGTACTCCTTCTCGAAGTACCTGCTCTGGCGAGACCTCCGGGACCGCGCCGAGGTCCTGCGTGAGAACGCCCTCGTGGCGCACCTCCTCGACCGCCCCCGGGAGCCCTTCGGGGCCGAGGAGGCGGCCATCGCGCCGGAGGAGCTCGACCGAGCGGTGGGGGCAGGCGAGGTCTTCGCGCCGCTCTCCTACGACTCCACCCAGCTCAGCGCTATCCTCGCCGCGGCCCGCGGGCGGACCATGGTCCTCGAGGGCCCGCCCGGGACGGGCAAGTCCCAGACCATCACCAACCTGATCGCCCATGTGATCGCCAAGGGCCAGCGGGTGCTCTTCGTCTCGGAGAAGATGGCCGCCCTGGACGTGGTGCACCGTCGGCTGCGCGGGCTCGGGCTGGGCCCCGCCTGCCTCGAGCTGCACTCGAACAAGGCCAACAAGAAGGGTGTCCTCGAGCAGTTCAAGGAGGCCCTTGAGGAGGGTCGGGTCCGCGGCGCCCGGCGCCGACGGTGGGAGGAGGTGACCGACGACGTGAACGCGGCGAGGGGTCGCCTCAACGGACACGTGGACGCCCTGCATCGGGAGCGGAGCTCGGGCGAGTCGATCCATGGTGTGATCGCCCGCCACGCCGGGGCCGCCCGCCGGGGTGCTTCGACCCTCGAGCTCGACCTCGTCGACCCGACCCGCGTCGGCTCCGAGGAGCTCGGCCGGTGGCGACGGGCCCTGGACGACCTCGACCCCGTGGCCGAGGAGCAGCTGGTCTCGCCTGACCATCCGCTCCTGCTCGTGGGCCGTCAGGAGTACTCGCCCATCATCGAGGATGAGACCCGCGCGGCGCTGAGCGGCTTCGACGGGTCCGCGTCGGAGTTCCTGGCGCTGGCGGACGCGGTCCTCGACCTGCTCGGGCTGGATTCGCCCGCCTCCCGCGAAGGATGGGACCTCCTCCTGGCGCTGGCGGGTGCGCTCGCGGGAGCGCCTGAGCCTGGAGCCGACGCCGCGGCGCTGCTCGAGGGCGGCGCCCACCTGGAGCGCGCCGCGGCCCTTCAAGGAGCCGCGACCGAGCTCTCGGAGCTGCGATCGAGCTTCGACGCGAGGTATCGCGCCGCCCCGGACACCCTCGACCTCGACGGGCTCGAGCGCGCGCGCCGGGACACCCTGGCCAGCGGTCTCTTCGGGCTACTGGCGCGCTGGCGCGGGCGCCGGACGCTGCGTGACGCGTTCCGCGGCATCGCCCGGGAGCCGGGGTCCATCGGGAACGACGACGCGCTGCGCGGCCTCGACGAGACCCAGCGGGCGCTGAAGCTCGAGGCCGAGGTGGCCGGCGCCGGCGCGCTGGAGCGCGCCGCCCTCGGGCCCGCGTGGGGCGGGGACGCGCCTGACCTCGTCGCCAGCGCCGAGCACCTCAAGCGAGTCCAGTCGGTCGCGGAGGCGCTCCTCGCGCTGGCGCCGGACACCGGGCTGACCCCGCGGTCGGCGGCGGAGACGCTCACCGTCCGCTGGAGCGAGGGGCTGACCGACCCTGACGGAGCCCTGGCGACCGCCGCGTCGGAGCTCGCGGTGGCGCTGGCCGAGGTGGAGGCCAGCAAGGCGGGTGCCGAGGAGGCCGCGCGGCCGCTGCCGGGTGCGCCGCTCGGATGGTCCCGCGATCAGCTCGCGGAGCTGCAGGCGCTGACGCTGCGTTGGACGGATCGCTGGGGAGAGCTGCGCGGGTGGACCCGCTGGCAGTCCCTGCGCGCCGCGGCGTTCGAGGTGGGCCGCGGGGACGTGGTCGCGGCGCTCGAGGATGGGCGGGTGCGCGCGGGTCGCGCTCGACGGGCCTTCGACGAGGCGTACTCTCAGGCGTGGGTGCTGCACGAGATCTCCGGGGACGCGGCGCTCAAGGCCTTTGACGGCGCGGATCAAGGCCGCGCTACGGGGCGCTTCGTGGGGCTCGACGAGGAGCGTCTCGAGGCGGCGCGGGAGGAGGTCCGCCAGCGGGTCGGCGCCAAGCGGCCCCAGCCCGCGATCCTGCGGGAGAAGAACCGCGGCACGGCGCTGGGCGTCCTGCAGCGCGAGATCACCAAGAAGACCCGGCACATGGCGATCCGGCGCCTGCTCGCCGAGCTGGGCGAGCTCGCGATGGAGCTCAAGCCGTGCTTCCTCATGAGCCCCATGTCGGTCGCCCAGTACCTCGAGGCTGATCACCCGCGCTTCGACCTGGTCGTCTTCGATGAGGCGTCGCAGATTCCCGTCTGGGACGGCATTGGCGCCATCGCGAGGGGGAGCCAGGCGGTGATCGTGGGCGACCCCAAGCAGCTCCCGCCCACGAGCTTCTTCAGCCGCAGCGAGGACGAGGCGGTGGAGGAGGACGAGATCCAGGACCTCGAGAGCATCCTCGAGGAGTGCATTGGCGCCCAGGTCCCCACCCAGCGGCTGGCCTGGCACTACCGCAGCCGACACGAGAGCCTGATCGCCTTCAGCAACGAGCGCTACTACGACCGCGGGCTCCTGACGTTCCCCTCGAACTCCTCGGAGGGGCTGGGCGTGTCCTCGCGCTACGTGGAGGGCGGCGTGTACGACAAGGGGCGCACGAGGACGAACGCGGCGGAGGCCAGGGAGGTGGTGGACGAGGTCATCCGCCGCCTGAAGGACCCGGCGCAGCGCGACCGCTCGGTCGGCGTCGTGACCTTCAGCCAGGCGCAGCAGACGCTGGTCATGGACCTCTTTGACGGGGCCTTGCGCGAGCATCCCGAGCTGGAGCCCTTCTTCGATGAGGGCGCGGATGAGCCCGTGTTCGTGAAGAACCTCGAGAACGTCCAGGGCGACGAGCGTGACGTGATCGTCTTCTCCGTGGGATACGGACCGGACGAGCGGGGCAACGTCTCCATGAACTTCGGCCCGCTCAACAAGGACGGCGGGGAGCGGCGGCTCAACGTCGCCGTCACCCGCGCCCGCGAGGAGGTCCTGGTCTTCACCTCCCTGCGGCCGGATCAGATCGACCTGGCGCGGACGAGCGCGAGGGCGGTCCGCGACCTGCAGGCCTTCCTCCGGCACGCCGAGCGGGGCGCCCGGGGGGACGGCGCCCCTGGCCTCGCCGCCGGCGAACCCTCGGACGGCCTCGTGGAGCGGATCGCCGCGCGCCTCCGCGAGCTGGGGTGGGAGGTCACCACCGGGGTCGGGGCGTCGAGCGTCCGGATGGACCTCGCCGTGGCACACCCCGCGAGGCCGGGGAGGTACCTGGCCGGCATCGAGACCGACGGGGACAACTACGCTCGGTCCGCCACGGCCCGTGACCGGGATCGGCTGCGGCCGATGGTGCTCACGGGCCTCGGCTGGGACCTGCTCCGCGTGTGGTCCGTGGACTGGTGGAGGGACGCGGACGCTGAGGTCGAGCGCCTCGACGCCCAGCTCCGGGAGCGGCTCGCCGCCGACCCCGGACCCGGGACCGCCCTCGGCCCCGTCGCGGGCGAGTGACTCCGCGCCGGGGGGCGCCGGGCTTCAGGCGCCGGTGTCCCTCGAGAACGAGAAGACCTCGGGCCTGGCGAGGTCCAGGTACGCGGCCAGGGGCATCACGATCGAGCACGTGAGGGAGCCCGCATTGAAGGCGATCCGGTCGTTCTCCAGGAAGGCCTCGTCGAGGCAGTTGGGCGGCGTGAGGATCGGCGGGCCAAAGGGGGGGACGCAGCCGGGGACGAGGCCGGTCAGGTCGAGGAGCTCGTCGCGGCTCGCGAAGCGCGCGCGGCTCTCCTTGAAGTGCCTGCGGACCCGGTTGGAGTTGAGCTGCCGCGCCGCCGAGAGCACGCAGACGCGGAAGGTGTCGCCGACCTTGAGCACGATGGACTTGCCGCCCACCTCGAGGACCTCGCCGCGGGCGTCCGCGGACTCCTCGCTGGTCCGCGTGGGGCCGTGCTCGACGTAGCGATACGTCACCCCGGCGCCGTCGAGCAGAGCCCGGATGCGGGCCGTGGTCTCCGTGGGGCCGATGCAGGGCTGTGATTCGTCGGTCATGGGGGCGCTCCGTCGGTGAGCGGTGGGTCCGGGGCTTGGATCGTGGGCTGGCGCGGTATCCTCGCCTCCGCGGCCCTGACCATCCCGGATCCGGGCCTCGCTCCGCCCTCAACTTGCCACAAGCCTGAACGCAATGCGCTCCGCACTTCGCCGCTGCCTCGTCGTCCCGCTGCTCTTGACCGCCTCCTGCTCGAGCTTCGAGCTGGAGGACTCCTTCGTCATCACGGAGGAGTTCGGCGTGGACGGGCCCGTCTCCCTCGAGGTGGCCTGCGACGTGGGGTCGATCGAGGTGGGCGAGGACCCGTCGCTCGAGGGCATCGAGGTGCGCGGCACGGTGCGCCTCACGGAGCGTGACGAGGAGCGAGCCCTCGCGCGGTTCGATCAGCTGGGGGCGTCGATCCGGCGCCAGCCCGGCGGCTTTGTCGTGGCCCCCATCTTCGAGGGCGGCCGGCGGCAGAAGGAGCGCATCAGCCTGAAGGTGACCGTCCCCGACCTCGGCGGCGTGCAGCTCAAGACCTCCAACGGATCGCTGACGGCGTCTGGCGCCAGCGGGGGCGTGGAGGCGGAGTCGTCGAACGGCTCGATCCGGCTGGTGGACTGTCGGGGGGATGCGCGGCTCTCCACCGACAACGGTGCCATCTCCCTCGAAGGCGGTTCGGGTGATGCGCTGGGTGTCACGGGGAACGGGTCGGTCAAGGTCGCGGGCTTCAATGGCTCTTTGCAGCTCGAGACCGTGAACGGGGACCTCGAGGTCTCCCTGGCAGACGAGGCCACGGGCGCGGTCCAGCTGCGTTCCGGCAACGGCTCGATCAACCTGAGCGTCGCCCACGGGTGGTCCGGGGTGATCGAGGCGTCGACCAACAACGGGCAGGTCCGGTTCCGCGATCAGGATGGCATGCGCCAGAAGGGCAAGGCGTCGATCCTCGCCGTGGGGTCCGGCGGATCGCGCTCGATCACGCGCACAGGCAACGGCTCGATCGAGGTCGAGGTTCGTGCTCCGGGGCTGATGCGTGGGCCGAGGCTGTAGAGATCCCGGGAGGCGCGAGCCCACGCGGCGCGTGAGCTCAGGTCCACTCCCCCTGGACGAAGGTGCGGCCGTGCTTGGGCTCGCGGAAGGCCCACAGGGAGCGCCCGCAGCTGGTCTCCAGCCGGTAGTAGTCGCGCACGGTGTGGGGGGACCCATCCGGCCACGCGGGGCTGTCGTCCCACCAGGGCCGCGCGAGCCGCTCGGGCCCCTTCGCCTGTCGAATGCGGTAGGCGATCCCGCGCCAGCGCAGGCGGGCGGGCCGGCCTCCTGGGTCACCGGACACCTCGAGGGTCGCGGGCTCGGGCGGGGAGAAGAGCAGGGAGGGTCGCGGCATGTGACGGGGCTTGCTGGCTCCCCTGGACCGGTGCTCCTGGGGGCGGATCCACGAGTAGGACCGCTCCGGGAGGTGCGAGGGCTCGGCCCGGGCGGCGAGGACGTTCTCGGGGCCGAGGCGCGCGGCGAGGATGTCCACGAGCTCGCCCACGTGCCGGTCGAGGGGCTCGGCGGCGGGGGCGCTGGCTGGCTTCGGCTGTTCCCACGCCCCGACCTGTTGGGCCGGGAGGCGCCCGGTCCGGACGGCGACGAAGCGGACCCGTTCGATGCCGAACCCCAGGTGCACGGACTCGACGCCGGGCCGGAGCATGGTCCACAGGTGCCGGGGGTCGGCGCTGGGCCGGGAGAGGGAGAGCGGCAGTCGCCGCGGGGGTAGATCGGAGGGCTCGAGCACCAGGGTCGCCTCGAGCACGCCCTGGCGCGCTCGCTCGAGCTCGCCCGAGAGCTCGGTCACCAGCTCCTCGGCGACCTGGGCGATGGCTTCCGCCTGCCGGACCGGACCCTCGAACACGCGCTCGGCCTGGGGGGGGCTCTCGAAGGCGAGGGGCGTGACCGACTCGAACGCGCGCCCGAGCGCCTGGTCGAGGCGCATGGCGACGTCGCCACCGAAGCGCGCCGCCACGCGGTCACGGTCGAGGCGCAGGAGCTCCTGGATGGACTC
>Ga0055584_100006879_pt1 | contig 11148 bp, 6 predicted proteins | sample OSDHelmetaG_FD_58716 | JGI IMG/M metagenome (GOLD analysis project Ga0055584, IMG submission 58716) | Pelagic marine sediment microbial communities from the LTER site Helgoland, North Sea, for post-phytoplankton bloom and carbon turnover... | ecosystem: Environmental > Aquatic > Marine >...
TGAAATTGCATGTTACTTTTCTACAAGAGCAAGAGCGCTTTGTCTGACCCTTCGTTATAGTTGATAAAGCCCAGTGCAGGAATAGATTTCATATGAGGAATTAGGGTTTGTTTTGAAGAAATCGGACTTTCTTAATTCTTGGTTGCGGTGTCCGCCATCTTTGCTCCCACTTCATTTCGCCACGAACTCAATTTGGCCTTTAATTCGGCAACTTTACTAGGATTTTCGGAAGCAATATTCTTCTTCTCTGATGGGTCATTAGCGAGCGAATACAGTTGCGATTTACCGGTATCAAAATGCTCTATCAACTTCCAGTCTCCAGCTCGGATTGCACCGGCTGATACTCCACCAAGGAAATGATGCCGATCCAAGGGGTAATGCCAGGCGAGAAATTCACGTGTTGGTGCTGATTTAACATCTTTCCAATTTGCGAGAATCGAGATTCCATCGATTTTTTGTTTAGGGCTCTTTTTCACTCCAGCTGCTTCGAGTAAAGTCGGGTAGAAATCCGTATTCATTGTCGGTAACGTGGAGGTTGCCTTCTTCTGAACACAACGCGGCCAACGAACAATCAAGGGAACACGAATACCTCCTTCGTAGAGTTCGCTCTTACCACCACGAAGAGGAGCATTGGAAGTGACATTAGATTCACCCCCATTATCGCTGGTGAAGATAAGGATCGTATTTTCGGCGATTCCTAGCTCCTCTAATTTAGTCCCGATTTTTCCAACGCCATCATCAATCGACTCTAACATTGCCGCTAAATGAGGATTGTGGTCGATCGCCCAGTGATTACCAGGATCGCCTTTTCCTAGACCCGCGTCTTCGGAGATGTAGGAGTCTTCCCTCCCTGATTTACCTGGCGGGTGTTTCTTCCGGTATTTTTCGACAAGATCTTTTCGGCCGTTTAAAATTGTGTGAGGCGCATAGTGGCTGAGATACAAAAAAAATGGCTCCTTTTTCTTCGCACTCCGTTCGATGAAATCTACTGCTTCCAGATTCAGTCGGTCGGTAAGGTATTCCTCTTTTCCAAGCCGATTTGTCTTCAGGTCAATCCACGGAATTGGCTGTGTGCGAAACACATAAGGCCATGTATTAGCACCGTTACCGACACTCTTAACTTCACTGCCAATATTCCATGAAAAGCCATGATCCTTAGGGCGACTCTCGATCTTCGCTCCATGATGTCGGTATCCGGTTAGATGCCACTTACCAATCATCCCAGTAGTATAGCCGCCGCCAGCCAGCATCTCTGGTAAAGTTAGATGATCAAGTGAGAGACCATCTGAAGCATCGGGCCGTAGGTAATCTGTGATCCCAACTCGTGCAGGTACTTGTCCCGTTAATAGGGCTGCGCGATAGGGTGAGCAGACTGGTGCCGCTGCATAAGCATTGATGAAACGTGTTCCCTCGTTTGCCAGCCGGTCAAGGTTTGGGGTCTCGTGGAAGTCGTTACCGTAGCAACCTAACTCTGCCCAGCCGAGATCATCTGCCAGAATAAAAATAATGTTTGGCTTCTTCTCATCTGCAAAGACAGAGATGATAGAGAAACATAGAAAGGAGAGGACTTGTTTCATAGGGCTATTTTTGATTTTTGACTTTTAAACTTGGACCCACGGGTAAGCGAAACTGACTGAAGGCTTCATGTAAATCTGCGAAGGCGGGAATGAGGCGGGCCTTTTTAAGATCTCCAGATTGAATCAAGACGCTTCTCTCAATACAAAATTGTGGGTGAATGAGCGGTGACAATCCGTCAAATGAAGCTGGATCACGAAATGGATCACCATCAAAGGGTCTCGTAGACTGAAGAAGAAAATACTTTGTTCCCACTAACAGATTAACGGAATGCGAAAGCTCCTTATAGTGAAATTCTCCATTTTTATTTTTCTCACCTCGGACAATTTCAACACGGGCCAATTCCTTTCCCTCTAAAGTCACAAGTCTCACAACATGATTTGTCGATAGGGTATTTCTTCCCGCTCTTGCTGGCTGGTCACGATCTAACTCGCTACCTACAGCACGTGCCCTTCGTGCCGGTCGCGCCGAATCCGGAGCGACCCACATCCCCAGATGAGTCACACTCTGAGCTTTTTCGACCGAAAATTGAAAACCGATTTCACCATCCAAATCATTGCGTAAATTATGCCATCCTGGATCATAAATTAGGTCATTTCCTACTTTCAGATTCAATTTTCGGGCATGGCCGCGGTTGTGGATTTTCAGCAATTCTTCTGCTAAGGCGAGAGTTTCTTTTGCCCATTCCTCCTTATCTTCGCCGCCTTTGTTCTTTTGCTTTTCATAGGCATTTGCTTCTAGGTTGTAGGCTTCAACTGGGGCTGATGCCCCTAGTTGGCCACCTTTGCCCCATGGCATGACAAGGCCACCATCTACAATTACTTTGAGATTACCTTTGCGAATCGCAAGCACGTCATTCGAATACGGAGGTCCAAGATGGCAGAAAAATACTCGAGGCCTTGTATCCGGAGCCTTTATGGCACCTTCCCAATAGACCAATGAATCCTGACTATCCTGCGCTTCGTTCGGCATCAACTCGTATCCCGTTAAACTAGCCAGGGTGGCAAAGAGATCAGTAAGCGAAAAAATTGAGTCGATTTCAGTTCCACCCTCAAACCGCCCCGGCAGAGATACCAAGAAAGGAACACGAATACCCCCTTCCCAAATCTTAGCTTTCTTGCCTCGTAATCCGCCACTCTCTGGATTCCAACCCAAATTATCTCCTACATTTGGACCATTATCGCTGGTGAAAATGACAAGAGTATTTTCGATCATTTTGTGTCCGGGCCAGCGGGGATCATCCATCTCTCGGAGAGATTTTATAAGTGCGCCAAAGGCTGCATCGTTCTCAAGAACCATGTCTTCGCGGTCACCGCCAATAGAGTTATCCGAGTAACGACTCTTATCTTTAATTCTCACTCCAGCAATCACATCGGGCACAGCGTAATCTCCACCCGGATTTCGCTGGAAGTGGTTCGCACATGGGACGTAGTAAAGAAAGAATGGTGATTCTGATTGAGATTCCTGCCGTTTCAAAAATGCGAGAGCTTCGCCAAGGAAGGTTGGTCCAATTTTAGCTAAATTCCAATCTGGTGCAGCGAGGATCCGATTTTTGCGATTCTTCATACCAATATACTTCATGGCATTACGATCGTTGAACGTCCAATGATCATCACGAATGAAGACACGGGGTTCCGTATCGAGCGGATCCTCGGTATTTCCCGGCACTCCAAAAAACTCTTCAAACCCATGATGGGTCGGCCCATCGAGAATTAGTTTTGTAAAATCGACATCATGATAATCGAAATCATCAGCAGCCTTGCCGAAAGAATCGCTGAACGACATCCCCACGTGATATTTACCAATCGCAGCTGTTCTATAACCTTTTCTTATCAGCATTTCTGGTAGCGTCGTCAACTCACGCTGAATCATAGGGGCATTTGGGCCATGTGGCAGCCATCCTTGCTGCTTAAGATAGGAGCGATGGGCAAACCGACCGGTCAGTAAGGAATAACGAGTGGACGAGCACATCGAAGCTGGTGCGTAGGCATTGGTGAATACTAGGGCCTCTTCCGCAAACGATTCTAAATTTGGGGTCCGTAGAGTTTTTTTTACAAACCCCGCATGAGGAGACGCCTTTCTTCCTAGATAGGCACTGGTATCTCCAATGCCCATATCGTCAGCCATCATGAAGACAATATTCGGAAGATCTGGGCGAGGATTGTCAGCCGCTACCTTCAGAACAAAAAGAAACGACAAAAGGAAGGGGACGAACTTGGATATCATTTTGAAAAGAAAAAATGGGAATCGTATTAGAACCAATCCGAAGAAGTTCGTTGCCTTTCGAGCTCTTTAAGTCCTTTTTGATGCCTTTTCGAATTTTGAAGCGCCTTTTGCATGCCAGTTTTCAACTTACTCTTAGTTTCAATTTTCAAATCTTGTTCTGTCAGTTTCTTTCTAGTTTCGGTGATTCGCTTCAGATCCTGCCTTATCCACTCATCCAGTTCTTCTTGTCGTGTGTCGTAAACTTCTTTTATCGACCATGCTCCGACTCTCATGAGGTAGGCATCCAATTTCAGCACCATTTCTTTAACCTTTTTTGGCATTTTTTTTGAGAGTTCCTTTGATTCGCCCATATCTTCAGCGACATTGAAGAGTTTGATTTCGCCTGTATTAAGTTGGCGCATAAGCTTGTAATCACCTAAGCGGAAGGCAGTGATTGGGGTGGTGTAAAAAGCGGGAAAATGAAAGATGAAGCCAGATTCGCGCTTCGCAAGTTTACCGGCGTTCCCTTTTTCAAAAACTGGACGAAGGCTGATACCATCGAGATTCTTAGGCAATGGCACTTCGCTACCAACTAGATCGTGCATGGTGGTGAGATAATCCCACTGCGCAACCGGATGATCACATTGCGAATTGGCCTCAATACCTGGTCCGGCAACAATCATCGGGACACGTAAACCACCTTCCCACATTTTGGCTTTACCGCCCTGAAGAGGCGGATTTTGGTTTCCCCCACCATTGTCGGAGGAGAAGATAACGTAAGTGTTTTCCTCAAGCCCTACAGCCTTCAACTTGTCCAGCACAAGGCCGATGGAAGTATCCATGTCTTCCATCATCGCAGCATAGTTGGCCTGCTCCCAAAGTGAACGGAGTTTATTGCTCTCCCCAGCCTTGATATCAGAGATGCCACCGTCGATTCCGTTCTCCTCTGCGAGGATGCTCAAATATTTTTTACGGGTCTTTTCTAGAGAGCTATTGCGAACGTGAACTGCGTAGTGCGAGATTGTTAGGAAGAATGGCTTCTTGTCCTCAGCTCGTTTTTCCAGAAAATCAACCGAGGTTTTGGCGAGGCTAAAAACACGCTTTGGGTCGTTATCAGGAATTGGAGTTTTAGTATGAGGCTCCCACCAGTCACCGTGTGCATTTCCGTTTGGATGTTTATGATTAAAGTCGGTAACATCGTAGCCGTGGTCCTTAAACCAGCCCATGGGTGTGCATCCTTTTCCAAAAAAAGCAGTCACATGATTCTTATTTGCGGCCTTGATCATTTCAGCGATTGAGACATTTTTGCCCATATCGATTCGTCGTTTATTCATCACAACATCATGGATTGAAATACATCCGACGCGGGCGGTGGTCATTCCGAATTGAATGCTGGCCCGGGAAGGTGTGCAGACCGGCGAAGGCGCGTAGGCACTTGAAAAACGCATCCCGCGTTTTGCAAGTTTTGCAATATTTGGAGTCTGATGGAGCGGATGAGCATATTCCGGCTTCTCCTTCATCATCGGAATACTGAGTTGGCTATAGCCAAGATCGTCTGCGTAGATAATTACAAAGTTCGGAGCCTTAACTCTAGAGAGAGAAGCCGCAGGCAGAAAAAAGATTAAGGCAATCAGATAACGGTTCACAAAAATTATTACGGGCCTGAATACGTACATAGACTTTTTTTCTCCCATTAGAGAAGGCGATAAGGCGATTTTAAAACCTTTAATTTTTGTTTCCGGGAACTATCAGGTCCCTGGAACGACGCTCACATTATCGACATAAAAACCTGCAAATACGTTAGCGTCGTTGTCGGAGACAAAGCGAAATTGAAGCCTTACCTCTTGCCCATTTGCGGCCTCTGGAAGGGGTAAAGACTCTTTGGTCCACTCTTGGCTTGTTCCTTCTATATTCAGAGCAACATCTCCATCGACCAAAGGAAGATTCGTAGCAGCTGAGAGTACTACGATGGAACCAACATCAGCTTGGGGAGGGAAATCGGTATCGATATATTGGCTGTAACTTAATGTTGCTCCTGAAGCGGGCACTGTGAAAACACTCGTGGTCAGTGATGCATCTGCTGATGGCGTGTAATCTCCGCCAATGTTAATGCCGGCACAGGTGACGCCAGATGCCGCAGCGCTAGGTTCGGTATTAACTCCGCTTGGTGTGCCCACTTGCCATTGGCTCCCTTCTCCATTGTCGGAAGCTTCCCATCCTGCGGGCAGACTTAAATTTCCGAGGGAATCAAAATTCTCAATTAGAAGAGGCTGAAATTCTTTCTCTACAATAGCGAATAAGCGGGGTGATCCCAAAATTCCGACCTTACTCAAGGTGTTGGTCCCTGATCCAGATGCCGCGATGTTCTCGTATGAAGAGTTAACTCCATCGTTGTAAGGTGCCCAAGTAGCAGGAGAAGTTTCCAGAGTAGTTGAACTTACCAAGTCGTAGACCTTACCTTCCTGACTTCGCCAAGTAAACTCTAGGCCGTCACCGTCAGGGCCAATCGATAAAACTAGAGGTCCCGCAGGTGCCTCAGGCTCTTGAATAGCACCAAGGTTCCAAGAGTTTACTGCGACGACTCCTTTTGTAACTTCTGAATTATTCCATTTGAACATTTCAACCTGGACAAAATTTGTGATCAAATCTCCAACTCGTCCGCTAATTCCCCCTCCAGAATGGAACACAACAGGGTCGTCGTCGTTGATTTGATACGTTACCTCCATCTTATCGGTATCGACGTCATAATCAACAATGAGCTTGATACGGTCTCCATCTACTATTCCGATATCAGAATTCTCGGTAATGTTGCCAGACGACCCCTCAGAGTCATTGTGATATAGCCTTAATTTTCCAAAGCTATTTAAAACTAGTTCCATGAACCCATCAGGACCAAACATTTTCCATTTGAAGTCAGATTGGGTTCCGGGATTTCCAAGAAGACGGAAAGGGTCCATCACAAATTCAATTTCATTTCGGAAGGAATCAATTTCTCCCCCAGTCGAACGTGTGATCTTGGTTCCCTGCCCGTCTCTTTCGTCAGTTAAAAAATAAGCCCCGTCGGTAATTCCCAAATGAGCATCTTGCAATCCCTCTTGCCTGTATGCCTCATCTAATGAGGGGCCGTCAAAATTATCTGTAAAGGCCTCGTATGCCCCTTCAGATGCGGTGACCAAGAGTGCGGGGAGAAGTATATTTTTAAGGGATAGTTTCATTGCTTTACGTTGTTTAGAATGACGGATTGCTAAAAATTGGTACCCATCGTTAGGGTGACCGTCTTCTTCATTGTGGAAATACACGACCTCTTAACAAAGTCATGGCACCCCCGAGAATCAAAGAATTTAGGGTATTTCACAATGTTACTAGTTCTAGGATTTGGGCCAAAATTTGTAGAAAACGAACGGCTTACTCTGGCCTTGATGATTACATTCAAAAGCCTCGAGGCAGAAAGTCTCACGATCTTAATCTTCTTCTTTTCACAACATTTGATGGTTCTTCTCAAATGCATCATGATTGCTCAGATGCTTAAGCTAGATCCTATCGAGGCGAAATTTCAACATGAAGGCGCAAAAATCGCGAAGACTTCATATCGAGCGGGTAAATTGAACGAATGATATGAGTATCTGTTCCGTCGCCATTGTTAAAGGGAGGAGCTACAATGACGGTTAGAGCGTCACCGCTTTGCCAAGTCTGAAGATCTTCCGATACTTCAACGCGGTGAGTGAGGTCGCTCACTTCTTGGCGTAGCCGGTAGCTCAAAGCAGGGTAGGAAATCCCTTCATTTTCCACAACAATCATACTGGGGAGCGCGGTATCGGGGTTTGCCTTGAAATCAGCACCCAGCGAATAGGCAAGCAGATTAGATAAGGAAGAGGACCCAAAGTTTGAATAGGGATTAGCCTGACTTTGGGCGGCCATCCATTCAGCGAAAGGCCCGCTTAAAATATCTCTCCCAGGAGTACCGAAGGGCACAGAACCAGACTTCCAATTCGCTGCCACGTTGGGATCTGTTGAAGCGTTCTCGGATTTAATCACGAGAGAAAAACCGGCCCCATCTGGTTCAGTAGGCCAAGGCGTCTTATCATCATAGGAGAAATCTCGAATTGGAACCCCTGCCCCAAAGGATAGTTTGATCCGCTCTCCCCCATTATTGAGTTTATCTTTTGTGTCCCATTCGCCAGCAATTGGAAGCCCCAAGCCATAGCGCATTTCCATTGCCTCAAGATTTGAAACAACAAGAACGAATTCACCTGGATCGAGCTGCGTTATTTTTGATCCTAAAAAATCAAAGTCTACCCCCTTGGTGAGACGTAAATCAGTGAGGTCAAGAGAGGCCATTCCAATATTGCGGAGCTCAATGAACTCAAAATCATCGTCGTTTGTATGACCCGCAGCATACTCTTCATTGCTAGGATCACTTGGATGATACATCACTTCTGATATGATCAGGCCATCTAAATAAGGAGAAATATCTGGAAGAGTCGGAGTAAATTCTATCGGGGATGACCAATGACTCCAACGACCGGTATTGTCCTTGTGGCGTAGCCGAGCTCGGTAAGTATACCCTGGGTAGACCACGCTGGAAGAGAGAGCTAGAGAAGGGTCAAAAGTATTCAGTTCACCAGATTCCCACTCGGCTTGCCATTCTAGTTTGAAAGGTTCTTCCGGATTGTGTCCTGGTGCATTAGGATTGGTAATTTTGGCAACTCGCCACTCCATAGCCCCGAAGGTATTTTCTCCTTGAGGGTCAGAAAAACCACTACTCTCAAACACTAAACCATTAGCAGGAAAATTTAATAGTCCAGAGTATGTGATGGTCGGGGTGGAAGGAATACTCGCACCTTCTCCATTTGAAGCTTGAAGCTCGTCAAGATAAGCCGCCCGCCCACCCGGGCCGACACTTGCACCTGGCCAATTTCCCCCGACAAAGGCGAAGCTTTTCATATCACGTGCAAGAGAAGAAATTGACTTTGCACCAGCACCACCTAGTCCAAAATAATTTCCTGCATCCGATGGAGCGTCCTTCCAGCGGGACGCGTCGGCAGCTTCGAAGGGAGTAATAAAGTCGGCAAATTCATCAATGAGCGGGAATATTTGATCACGCTGCCATAACAAGTCTCGTAATTCCCGAACTGTATTAAAGTAGGCGGGCCAAAGTTCGGGGGTAGTTTTAGTATCTCCTCCATCACCAAACGCTGGGAATAGAGAATTATAAACTAAATCATGCCCTCTGTTCCAGTTTGGTCCCCAACTTGCATCCGTGTCCCATGGTAGTATCCAAAGCTTTCCCTTGTAACGATTCGCTGCTGGCTCGAAGTAGTAGACCATGTTTTTATTTGCATCGGGCCAATAGTCGTAATGCCTGATTGCCTCTACCAAAGCATGCCAGCGATTCCAGCGATCAAGGTTCACATGTTGGGAGATAAATGAGGCCGTGTCTGCTCCATCTAACGACCTCTCAACATGGTCGTGATCTCGGCCCATTGTAATTCCATCTTTTGCCTGATAACGTTGCTGCTTTTCCCAGTCACGGGTCTGGTTAATCAGCTTATATAAGTTTCCTTTCTCTAGTCCATGCGCCTCAAGAAATCGAACGTCGTAGGTCTCCATGACGAATGTCATTCCTTGGAAATCCCCATTCCATTTGTCTTGGGCTTCGGCGGTTCCGTCAACCACCCGCCAATGAGCCCAATGAGTATCAATCGCAGGGACTCCGATCTTATTGAAAAGATGGAGACTGAGAGCCTCGTTAAGCCCGAAGGTTAAAGTAGTTCGATTATCAAAGCCTTTTCCAAGCGTGAGGGTCCGCCATTTCTTTGGGTATTTCTGACCAAGCTGATTTCTAGCCTGAAAATAGTATCCATCATTCAACCGAAATCGCATCGACCGTTTTCCTTGGCCGTAATATCGTCCATTTCCCCCCCTCAGTCGGTAGCGAATGTTATCATAAACGACGCCGTCGTAGACGATCGTTCCACTCCAGTTGTAAAAAAAACGAGCCTCTCGTCCCTGGGTGATTTGGTCAGCGTTATCATAGGCGAAGCACTCGGCATAGTCCTCTTCTCGTGTGATGAGATGGTAGACTGGAAGGGTATTAAGAGTTTCAGCAGGCTCTCCGAAATAGTCGGGAATTCCGTTATAGACAAAATAGGCAAAGTTGAGAGAGCGATCGTCTAAAAAAGGGGCTCGGGCGGATAGTCCAGGAATATCCTCTACCGTGATACGATAGCGGACTAGCGTCCGGTGTTGTTGCGGAGGCAAAGTTACGGTGAAGATATTATCGTCAGCGAGTAAATCATCCCCTAGTCCATCATCCAACATGGGTAAACTTACCCATCCAGAAATGTAGGCAGGGTTGAGTTGTCGAGATTTCGAGAGATCAATATTCTTATTTTCAACTGGAAGAGGAAGATGAGATGGAATGTAGTCGCCCGCTGCAGCAACTTGATATTCTAGGGTGACGGCCGCGACCTTATCAGGGTCGGTAACAAGGGCAGTAATGACTACTGGGTCAGTTTCAGTTGGTTGCTCAGGCAGATGATGGACTTTACGGATGTTCGGAGGCGCATTGGTAAAGTAGACACTATTCGGTTTTCCTGGGGTTGGACCATCACGGGATGATCTCCAGGAACTCCCTAACGAATTATCCAAAAGAGGATTGATTAGCTCAATTGATGGACCATCTCCATTTGCTGCCACTGGCCACGGGAAACCGACCTTGTAATCAGTTTCGTCGGCGATCTGATCGTTTAAATCGCGTAAATAAACGGTTTCGCCCTCCGAATCTAGCTGGCCACGATATGGACCAATTGCGGTAATACCAAAATTAGAAGTCAGAGTTAGAGGGTCTTCGGCAACGACTAGAAAACCACCAGCTGGAATGGTCGTCCCTTCAGGGAAAGAATATTTAATTGCGCCAGAGAGCCGCCAGCCGGAAATGTCAGCAGCCGATTTATCTGTATTATAAAGCTCAACAAACTCCTCACGGATTGGATTCTCTGGCGGGTTGAAATGGATTTCATTGACCACAACAAGACCCAACCCCGACTGCGACCAGAGGAGCAGTGAGCAGCACAAGAAGAAGTGGAGAATAGAAGGGGGAAAACTATTCAAGATGCAGGAAAAAGTTCGGGAGGGATCAATCTGTTTATAGTTACAGATGATACCCTCCCGTAAGAGATTTTTGTTTTTAACCTTCTACTTGCGGCGACGCAGGAGAAATAGTCCGGCAAGACTGACGAGTGCTATGCTTGATGGCTCCGGAACGGCATCTCCCGACGTTTTGAGACTCCAATCGTCAATTCCAATGTTGGGCTTGAACTCAGAAGTTCCCCACTTGAAGACTTCCACTTCAACGAAGTTAGTGAT
>Ga0055584_100006880_pt1 | contig 11146 bp, 9 predicted proteins | sample OSDHelmetaG_FD_58716 | JGI IMG/M metagenome (GOLD analysis project Ga0055584, IMG submission 58716) | Pelagic marine sediment microbial communities from the LTER site Helgoland, North Sea, for post-phytoplankton bloom and carbon turnover... | ecosystem: Environmental > Aquatic > Marine >...
CTCGAATACGGCCTTGCCGAGCTCGGTGCACAGTGGCGTCTCGCCGCCGACCACCTTCGGCACGTTCCGCACCTGGAACTTCTCGTTGCCGGGGTCGATCCGCTCGGGTGCGAAGCAGAGCGAAAAGTCCTCGCCGACGACCAGCCCCGTCTCCTCGAGCGCCGAGACGAACAACTCGTGCGTCGTTCCCGGGTAGGTCGTCGAGCCCAAGATCACGAGCTGGCCCGCGCGCAGCCGCTTGCGGATCTCTTCGACGGCTGCGGCCATGTGCGAAACGTCGGGGTCCTTCTGACGCGTGAGCGGAGTCGGAACGCAGATATTGATCACGTCGAGCCGGGTCAGGGCCGCAAAATCCGCCGTCGCCTCGAAACGGCCAGCGCGCTGTACTTCCGCGAGATCACTCTCGGGCACGTCCTCGATATAAGAATGTCCGTCGGCCAGGCTTCGGATCTTTTGCGCATCGAGGTCGAACCCCGTGACCGAGAAGCCGGCCTTGGCAAACTCGACGCCGAGCGGCAGCCCGACGTAGCCGAGGCCGATCACACCGATCCGTGCTTCGCGCGACGCAATGCGGTCGCGCAGTTCCTGGAGACGACTCATCGGTGGGGGGCTCCCGGAGGCACGGGTGGCTCGAGCTAAGAGGGCTGCTCCAGCAGATCGCGAAAGAACGCCGCGAAGTACACGTAGCCCGACCAGAGGGTGAGTACCGTCGCGACGAACAGAAGTAACAGCCCGATTTCATGGGCCGGCAAGCCGAGCGTAGGGTAGTGGAACAGCAGCGCCGAGATGGCGAAGTTCTGACAGAGGGTCTTCGCCTTCCCTTGCCAGCTGGCTGCCACGATCGTGCCCCCGGCGGAAGCAATGCCTCGCAGCCCGGTCACGGCGAGCTCGCGGCCGACGATCACCACGACCATCCAGGTCGCAAAGGTGTCGATCCGTCCCACGGCCACCAGCATGATCAGCGAGGTGGCCACGAGCATCTTGTCCGCCAGCGGGTCGAGCAACTTGCCCACTTCGGTGACCTGTTGGCCCCGACGCGCCAGCCAGCCATCGATGATGTCCGTGATCGCAGCCAGGATGTAGAGCCACGCCAGGATCGTGCTGCCCTGTTTGCTCAGTGCCCACGGCATCACGAGCATCAACGGAACCACGGCCATGCGAAGCATAGTCAGTCCGTTCGGCAGGTTCCAGATCTGCTCGGAGCGCGGCATCGATTTCCCGGCAGCGGCCGCCGTTGTGGCGCCCGCGTAGGTCGCCTCTCCGATCTCACCCCCCCGAATGAGATCGGCGCGAAGCCACAGGCTCGTCTCTCGAGCCCCGGCTAGCGCTGCGCGAAGTCCCGATGGTAGCCGCGATAGTAGTGGAGCACCCGGGTCACGTACTTCTGAGTCTCCCGATACGGCGGAACTCCGCGGTAGCGGTCCACAGCCGTTGGCCCGGCGTTATAGGCAGCGATCGCGCGGCTCATGTCGCCGTAGCGATCGAGCATCTCGCGCAGGTAGCGAGCGCCGCCGAGCACATTGTCCTGCGGCGAGTACGGGTTGCTGACTCCGAGTCCGCGCGCGGTCTTCGGCATCAGCTGCATCAACCCCTGCGCGCCCTTGTGAGACGTCGCTCGCGGATCGAAGTTCGACTCCGCTGCGATCACCGCCTTCACCAGGGCAGGATCGAGTGCATAGGCGGTCGCGGCACGCTCGATCAAGCGGTCGAAGCCCGCGTACTCGGGAATCTTGTTTCGAGCCCGGCGTTCGGCGCCGTCCCGCACCAGACCGCGCTCCGTGAGGAAGACGCGGTGGAACTTGCGATCGTTCGGGACGTTGGTGAAATGCACCGTTCCGTCCGCGCCGGTGTAGCGGTAGAGCGGCTGCCCAGCGTGGGAGAGCGCGGCCCCCAGCAGGAAAGCTGTGCCGACGATCACGAGCTTGGCCCGAAAAGGGCCGATAAGAAGACCGAGCATCGCGAAAATCCCTTCGTCCCTGGGGGGTTACGAATTGCGCACAAGCTGCCGCTTTCTTGCGATTGCAGCCGGGCGCGCTCGCCCGATAGACTTCCCCGTCTCTCGTTCTTCGGAGCGTGCGGCGCGAACCCTGAGCCGTTGCGTGGTTTCCGAGGCCTCGGGGCACCCGAGGACTCGACAGCGAGGCGCAACATGGCCGCAACCGGGAAACAGAATTCCTTCGATTTCCTGGTCCTCGGCAGTGGGATTGCCGGGCTGTTCTACGCCCTGCGCGTAGCCGAGCACGGACGCGTCGGGATCGTCACCAAGAAGCGCGGAGCCGACTCGGCCACCAACTGGGCCCAGGGCGGCATCGCCGCCGTGATGGACCCGGACGACGCGCTCGAGAACCACGTCGAGGACACGATCGCCGCCGGCGCCGGGCTGTGTCACCGCGATGTCGTGGAGCGTGTGGTCGAGCGCGGGCCCGCGATGATCGACGCCCTACTCAAGCACGGCGTGGAGTTCGACCGCTCTCCCGGCGCGAACCTGAGCCCCGGTGGCGGAGCGGTCTTCGACCTCGGACGGGAGGGCGGGCACACGCGACGCAGGATCCTCCACCGCCACGATTCGACGGGGCGCGAAATCGAGACCGCCCTACTCGCCCGCGCCCTCGCCCACCCGCAGATCGATCTGTTCGAGGACCACTGCGCCGTCGACCTGTTGACCGCGCACAAAGCCGGCCGCACCGAACCCAACCGCGCGCTCGGTGCCTACGTGCTCGACGCCCGCAGCGGCGAGGTCGAACGCTTCCTGGCCCCGATCACGCTGCTCGCCACCGGCGGTGCCGGCAAGGTCTACCTCTACACGAGCAACCCCGACATCGCCTCCGGCGACGGGATGGCGATGGCGTACCGGGCGGGCGCCACGCTCGCCAACATGGAGTTCTTCCAGTTCCACCCCACCTGCCTCTACCACCCGCAAGCCGGCTCGTTTCTCATCTCCGAAGCCGTCCGCGGCGAAGGCGCCGTGTTGCGCGGCGCCGACGGCGAGGCATTCATGAGCGGCTATCACGAGATGGCCGACCTGGCGCCGCGTGACGTCGTTGCCCGCGCGATCGATACCGAGCTCAAGCGCTCCGGTGCCGACTCCGCGTTCCTCGACATCACCCACCGCGAGCCCGAGTACCTGCGCGAGCGCTTCCCGACCATCGCGGCTCGCTGCCTGGACTTCGGGATCGACATCACCTGCGATCCGATCCCGGTGGTTCCGGCGGCCCACTACTGCTGCGGCGGAGTGCGTACGAACGCCTCCGCCGAGACGGATCTGCCGAACCTGTTCGCAGCCGGCGAAGCCGCCAGCACGGGGCTGCACGGCGCCAACCGGCTGGCCTCGAACTCGCTTCTCGAGGCCCTGGTCTTTGCCGAAGCCGCGGCCGACGCGGCCGTCGCGCGTTTCCGGGACGTCGAGCCCGTGGGCCAGGTCCCGAGCTGGCAGGAGGGCGACGCCACCGAGAGCCACGAAGCCGTCGTCATCAGCCAGAACTGGGACGAGATCCGCCGCTTCATGTGGAACTACGTCGGCATCGTTCGAAGCGACCGCCGCCTGGCGCGCGCGCGACGACGTGTTTCACTGCTTCAGGAGGAGATCGACGAGTACTACTGGAACTTCCACGTCACCCCGGACCTGGTCGAACTACGCAATCTCGCGACGACGGCCCGCCTGGTCATCGCCGCAGCTCAGTCGCGCAAGGAGAGTCGTGGTCTCCACTACAACCTCGATCATCCCGAACGCGACGACGAGCGCTACCAGCGCGACACCCTCCTCCAGCGCGGTGAAGAGCCACGCCAGAGTCCGGCCTGACCGCCTGAACGTCGCATCCCTCCGCCACGCCGCGGCCCTCGGGATCTTCGCATTCGCTACATTGAGCGCCTGTGCGGCGCCGCCGTCTCGCGAGCCCGCCGCCTCAGACGCCGCAGCCGAGGCGACCGCCGAGGCGAGCCCGGCCAACGAGCGGGCAGCGCGCCGCCTGCTCGAGGAAGCGCGCGCGCTGTCGATGCAGGGACGCACGGCGGCCGCAGCACGGGCGACGCGACGCGGCCTCGGCTTCGACCCGGGCAACGCGGCGCTCCAACGCCTGCGCGCCTCCCTGCTCGAGCAACTCGGGCGCGGCGCCGAAGCCGCAGAACACCGCAGCCGAGCCGATGCGCTCGAACCGCCGCTGCCCCCGCTACCCGAAACCCCCGTCGGCGGGATCCCAGACGGCGAGCTGCGCGTCGTGCTACTGCCGCCGCCACAGCTCCCCGCGGCCGACCGCGACCGCGTCCCGCCGCGCTGGCCCCGCGGCCTCGTCGCCCAGACGCTCGAGCAGCGACTCGCCGTGCGACTGCCCGAGGCGGACGTGCAACACGCAGACCCGGGCGACACCGACACAGCCCAACAACGGCTCGCCGCCCCCGCTGTCCAGCACGTACTGACCCTCCGCCCCGCCCGCTCGTTATTCGCCACGACCCGCAAGGACGGCGCCTTCGGACTCAGCTGGCTCGATTGGGCCGCGGCGACTCGCGGCCCCGAACCGAGGACGGCCCGCGGCACGGTCCGCGTTTCCATCGACGGCCTCCGCAGCGACGACGCCCGCCTCGAATCGATGGCTCGGGCACTCGAAGAGGTCCTCGCCTCGGCCGAGGTTCGGACGGCGCTCAGCACAGGGAAGCCGCGCCCCCCGCAGGACGAGGCCTGGAGCAGTCCGGCGCTCGCAGTCGTGTTCCCGCGGATCGGCGAGAACGCCAACGCGGCAATCTCGCGCGGCCGCGCGCTGCGAAGGCGCGGCGAGCTCGAGGCCGCTCGCGACGCCTTCGCCGAAGCCGTGCGCATCGCCCCTGCGAACGGCTACGCGAACGCCCTGCTGGTGGACTCCGACGCGGACCTCGCGATCGCGCGCCAGCTCGCCGGGGCAGTAACGGGTCGCATCGAACTCGCAGCCCAACTCTCGAGCCAGGAGCGCTCCCGGCTCGAGGCCCGACTGCTCGACGCCCGATTGGAACGTGAGCGCCTCGCGGCATCACTCAGCATTCTGGCCGAACACGCGACGGCGCCCTCTGTCGGCTCGATCGGCGCCCTGTCGGCGGGCAGCCAATTGCCGCCGCCGCCCGTGCTCCCCGACTCGCCGTGCGGACCGGAGCCCTTTTCGGGCGTCGTCCGCTCGCTGCACGGTCCCAGTGCCGACGGCAGCTCGCATCCGGTCGCGCGCTTGTACTTCACGGCAGAGCCCGCACCCGAGACATTGTGCCTGCGAGCGGACGACCTCGACGAGGACGGGCGAATGGATCGCTGGACGGCTTACACCTCCGGCGTCCGCAGCGGCGCGTGGGAAGACAGCGGCGGTGTGACCCACCCGGTAGAGCAGTGGAGCCGGCAAGTCGTGTACGAGGCCGACGGCTCGACGCCGGCTGTGGTGACTGAGCGGAGCCCCGCCCCGCCGTACTCCAAGCGCCGCCGCATCGACTACCAACACGGGCGGGTGCTGCGAGAGGCACGCGATACGAGCGGCGACGGCCGCTTCGACACATTCGACGAGTTCAGCGCCAACGAACTCGGGGCACCCAGGCTGGTTCGACGGATCGAAGATCGCAATGGCGACGGCGAGATCGATGTCCGCAGCTTCTACCGCGAGGGCCAGCTCGAGCGCCGCGAATGGCTCCAGAAGTAGCGCTGAACGCAGCCAACCCGCAGTCGACCGATCGCCGATTCACACACCGTGGCGTTGATCGTTCGGGCCGTTGGGGCCTCAAGTAGGCGAGGCGCCAACTCGATTCATCAGACAATGCCCCGCCCGCTCCATCGACTTCCGCGGCCCCTGTTCGGCCTGCTCGCCGTCTCCCTGATTGCCGGCTCCACCGCCCAGGCGGTTCCGGACCGCAGCCGCGCCGGTTGCGTCGCCGAACACGAGCTCCGCACAGCGGCCCGCGCAGGGGATCTCGCCGCAGTCCGAGAGCAGCTGGCTGCCGGCGTCCCTGTGGACCCCTCGCGCGGCTGCAGCCACTACCGAACCGCGCTCGATCTGGCGGCCGAACAGGGCCACATCGAAATCGCCCGCGTGCTCGCGGCCCACGGAGCCAACCGCTGGGGCGCTTCGATGTACGCACTGGCGGAGCGCGACGATCCCAAGCTGATCGCCGCAATCCTCGACGGTACGCCGGAGAACGAGATCGCCGATCGACGCAACGACGCGCTCGCCGAAGCCTGCCAGAACGGGCGAGTCGCGAGTGCTCGCTGGTTGCTGGCCGCTGGCGCCGATCCGAATTCCGGCCCACCGGCGACAGGAGGCCAAGCACCGCTGCTGGCCGCCGCCCGAGCCAACGCGCCCGAGCTTCTCCCGTCGCTGTTCGCAGCGGGCGGAAAGGCAACGCCCGAGGCGCTCCGCTCGGCCGCGATTGCCGGCCGTTTCGGATCGGTCCGGCTGCTGCTCGACCGCGGCATCGACCCGCACACCTCCTGGCCCGATGGCAACCTGATCTCCAACGTCGCGGCCGCGACCGGGCCGTCGCAAGCGGCCGCCCACGCGCGCATCGCCGAACTGCTGCTCGAACTCGACGTCGATCCCAACCTGCCGGCGCGCGGCAGGAGCCCGCTGCTCCTCGCGCGGCTGAACGGAAACCCCGAACTCGCGAAGCTGCTCGAAGCCGCGGGCGCCAGCGGCGGAACGACGGTCGGATACAAACTCGACCGTTTTGCAGGCATCCTGCGCGGCGCGCTCTACGGCAGCGTCCTCGTCCTTGGCGGAGGGCACTGAGCCACCGAAGAGGAGCCCCCGAGGCTGTGAAGGCGCTAGGATGCGCCCTCCTGGAAACACAGCCAACCAAGAGAGGGACCCCCGATGGCGATTCAAGAAGGCGAAAAGATCCCCGAGCTCACGCTCAAGACCCCCAACGCCGAAGGCATGCCCGAGGACATCACGACAGCAGCCCTGTTCGGTGGCAAGAAGGTCGTCGTGTTCGCAGTGCCCGGAGCGTTTACTCCGCTCTGCTCCGCGCAGCACCTTCCCGGCTTCATCGAGAAGGCGGCTGCAATCAAAGCCAAGGGCGTCGACACCATCGCGTGCCTGGCCGTCAACGATGCGTTCGTGATGGGTGCCTGGGGCAAGGATCGCGGCGCCGGCAATGACGTGCTGATGCTGGCCGATGGCAATGGTGAGCTGACCCGCGAACTCGGTCTCGAGATGGACGTCAGCGTGGCCGGCCTCGGCCTACGCTCGCAGCGGTTTGCCATGGTCGTGGACGACGGCGTCGTCTCGAAGCTCGCGGTCGAAGCCCCGCAGAAGTTCGAGGTCAGCAGCGCCGACGCGATCCTCGCGGCGCTCTAGTCCAAGAGGGCAACGGCGCACCGCAGCCGACCGCGCTGGGCCGTCCCTTCGCGCACACGATCAGCGGGCCTGCGTCACTCCGGCGTGACGTAGGCCCCGCTGAGGCCCCCGTCGACCAGGAAGGTCGCCCCGTTCACGTAGGACGAGTCCGGGGACGCGAGGAACAGCGCGGCGCGCGCGATCTCGCTCGCCTCCGCCAACCGCCCCATCGGAAGGTGCACCATGCGCCGGGCGCGCTCGGCCGGGTCGGCCAGGAACTCGGCAAGCAGAGGCGTGTTGACCGGCCCCGGGCACAGCGCATTGGCGCGGATCCCCTGGCGCGCGTACTCGACCGCAATCTCGCGCGTCATCGCGAGCACGCCACCCTTGCTCGCCGTGTAAGCGATCTGCGATGTCGCCGCGCCCATCACGGCGACAAACGATGCCGTGTTGACGATGGAGCCACCTCCCGACTTCAAGATCGCCGGGATCCCGTGCTTGCAGCCGAGGAAGACGCCCTTCAGGTTGACGTTGATCACCCGCTCCCAGACCTCTTCCGAGGTATCCACCGGGGAGCCGTCACCGTCGGGAAAGATGCCGGCGTTGTTGAACAAGACGTGCAGGCCACCGAACTCGCGTTGCGCGAGGGCGACCGCGTCCCGCATATCCTGGCTGCGCGACACATCGGCTCGAGCGAACGCCGCGCGCCCCCCCGCCTCGCGAATCGCTGCAACGCAGGTCTCGCCCGCCTGCTCGCTCGCATCGCACACGACGACGCTCGCACCCGCGCCGGCAAACAACAGCGCAGCCTCGCGGCCAATCCCGCTCGCGGCACCGGTGATCAGAGCGACTCGATCATCGAGTCGGAACAAGCCATTCGGGACGGCCGGGGAGTCGGGAGTCGGTGTGGTCACGGCGGGAGGCTCGCTCAGTCGACGACCGCGATCAATCCGCGATCGATCAGGCGCTGGAGCTGCTGGCGGATCTCGGTGTCGGGCTCGGGAATCACATCGATCACTTTGCCGACACTCATTCCTACCGCGGCCAGGTCGAGAATGGCCTCTTCGGCCTGCGACAGCTCGCGACCGGCTGCAGCGACCTTCTCCCGATCGACGCGCAGCTTGGCGGACGCCGAGAATTCCTGTGCGGTGCTCACACGACTCTCATCGAGCAGGCGCATCGCATCGAGCACGGCCGCGTCGACCGGAACCGGATCGCCCTGGTGCAGATGCGGTGATGCCTTGGAGCTGAACTCAAAGGTCCCCGCGGACCAGTTCAACAGACGCGAGAGCGCCTTACGACCAAAAGTAGTGCCCTGCCGAACGCCGCATAGCATTCCGCGCTTGTACGCGACGACCCCTTCCTCGTCCCCGTTTACGAAGGTCAATGTCCCCTGCGGTGAACAGTTGCCGAACATCTGCAGCAGGTTCTCGATGCCTATCTCGGCAACGGGGCCGCTGATGCCGCCGAGGCGCCGACTCTGCTCCGAAATCTGAACCTCGCGCAGGAACGAGCCCACCAGGTCGGTCTCGCCAGGTGGGATCTCGAAGCGTACCCCGACGGAAGCGCGGCCACCGGGCTCTGGGACGATGCGCATGACCGTCCCGTGGACCTCGATCTCCTCGCCACTGACCGGGTTGGCGATCGTGAGTTCGACGACATCGTCGGGCGTAAGGTCGGCACCCTCGAGTCCGATCAGAGTGCCGGTCGTGCTGAGGTCCCGCGAGCGCCCCTCGTACTCGGCCCCATCGGTCGTGCGAACCCAGACTGGAACCCGCGCGCGCGCACGGCGTGCGATCCGGTTGCCGGGCCCGGAAACCGCCGCTTCATCGGCCTTCATCCGGGCCATCACAGGCGCGAAGCGCTCGCGCAGGTCACTCGCCTTCAACGAGAACTGGATCGCGACACCCGCGCGCCCCGCCGTCCCGGCCGTCGCATCATCGACCACATGAACGACCTCGCCCTCGAGCGAGATGGACTGGTCGCACCACTGCAATACGAGATCGACGCGCACGGCATCGTGCACGGCAAAGCCCGCGTTCGTTTCAATGAACGCACCGCCGTTGGAAATGTTGCTGAGGTACTCGCCCCGAAACGCAGCTTCCGTGTCGAAATCGATCCTCAGTGATCGCGCTTCGTCGTTCAACGCACGACTCCCCACCGTGTCGGATCGGTAGAACTCGCAGCAGGCTGGACCCCTCAGCCGCAAGAATCGCGGCCCCCGAACGACCTGGCGTCTGCTGGACCGACGATCCGAGGGAGGAGCGGTGCTAGACGCGCTCGAACCAGCGAGCCCGCTCGAAATCGGTGACCGCGCGCGCCGCGGCGGCAGCTTCCGTGCGGCCAAAGTGCAGCAGGTGCTCCACCACGTCGTCGCCAAAAGTGGCGCGTACGAAGTCGCTCTTCTCGAACAGGGCGATCGACTCGTCGAGCGAGCCCGGCACGCGCGGGAGATCTGCTGCCGCGTACGCGTCGCCCTCGAAGGCGGGCGCCGGCTCCAGCTTGTGCTCGATCCCATCGAGCGCAGCCGCGATCAGCCCCGCATACACGAGATACGGATTTGCATCCCCGCCCGGAATCCGGCACTCGACGCGCAACGACGGACCGTGCCCAACCACTCGGAAGCCAACCGTTCGATTGTCGTAGCTCCACGCCACTCGGGTCGGGGCGAACGTTCCGTCCTGGTAGCGCTTGTACGAATTCGGATTCGGCGCGAACAGCAGCGTCAGGTCGCGCGCGTGCTCGAGCATCCCTGCGAGCGCGTGGCGAAAGGCCGGTGCCCCGGTGGCGGCAATTCCGGGCACGACCTCATCTCCGGCGAACGCCGACTTGCCGGTGTCGGTCGTCATGCTCAAATGCACGTGCAAGCTGTTGCCAGCGTGGTCGTGGTGCCACTTCGCCATGAAGGTCAGCGCCGTGCCTTTCGCAGCAGCAATCTCCTTGGCGGCGAGCTTGTACAGCACATGGCGGTCCGCCATCTCGATCGCCGGCGCGTAGCGGAGATTGATCTCGTGCTGTCCCGGGCCCCACTCCCCCTTGCTGAATTCGACGGGGATCGCCGATGCGTGCACTCCGGCGCGAATCGCGCCGACCACCGGCTCGGCGAACGAGCTCGACAGCACGTGGTAGTCCTCGACGTAGGCCTGACGGGTCCGGAGCTCCTGGTAGCCCCGCTCTCGGGCGCTCGCATAGGTCTCATCGAACAGGAAGAACTCGAGTTCGCTTCCTGTCTGCGGGTGCAACCCCAGCGCATTCGCACGCTCGACCTGCCGGCGCAGGATCCAGCGCGGCGACACCTCGATCGGATCGGGACGATCTTCGTGCAAGGCGTCGCACAGCACGATCGCGGTGCCCTCCAGCCACGCCGCACGCCTCAGGCTGCTCAGATCGGGCACGGCGTGCAGATCCCCGTAGCCCGTCTCCCAACTCGTGAACGTGTAGCCGGGCGTCGGGTCCATCTCCATGTCGCATGCCAGTAGGTAGTCGCAGACGTGCATGCCTCCGTGGGCAATCTCGTCGAGGAAGAAATCGCCGTTGATGCGCTTGCCGACCAGCCGACCGTAGAGATCCGGCAGCGCCGTCACGACGGTGTGGATCTGCCCCCCGTGGATTTCCTCGGTGAGTGTCTCCAGCGAGAGGCGGCCCTGTTCGGTCACGACGGCTCGTCTTCGACCGAACGAAACAACGAAAGCTGCGGCGCACCGTGTTCGACGTCGATCGGGACCGGATACTCGTCCGTGAAGCAGGCATCGCAGATGCCGTGTTTGATATGCGTCGCCGACAGCGCGCGAAGTACCTCCGTCGACAAGTACTCGAGCGAGTCGGCGCCCATCAGCTCGCAGATCTCGGGCGGCGTATGCTGGTGCGCA